>Ga0157364_1000704_pt1 | contig 24848 bp, 17 predicted proteins | sample AttsexASBM2_FD_111476 | JGI IMG/M metagenome (GOLD analysis project Ga0157364, IMG submission 111476) | Fungus gardens microbial communities from leaf cutter ant in Ribeirão Preto, State of São Paulo, Brazil - Atta sexdens ASBM2 | ecosystem: Host-associated > Fungi > Mycelium > Unclassified ...
ACTTTCCAATGCAAGTTCAATCATACAAATCCATCCAGCCATTCATGAGATATTAGCAAATGGAGATTTTACAGTTACTGATGACCTGATATCTCAGTTTTTTGTTGCCACTTTTGTACATCCCACATATATGCAGATAGCCTTTATTTGGGGCTTTCCAGTGCAATTTGGTTTGTGAAAATTGGTCTACTGGTTGTGAAGATACAAGCTGAATGAAGTTTGTAACAATAATCTAGTTGTTTACACTGTATTACTATCCTGAAACCAACTAAAACTGATACTTACTTTTGGTGTTAGCAGTAACATATCTTATTACCCTCTATTAGTTTCCATCCACTAAGTATTCCAAGTTTTGTTCTGAAATATGCAACCAGTATAACTAGTAAAGACACAGTATATAAGCTAAAGCTAAAGGATAATAAGTATGAACTATGTCTAACATATCTTCAACTCTGACAGAAATTATATATAGTACTATTAATCTCAAGTACAGATTTTGAATTTATAATAATAATAAACCTATGTATACTCTAGATATTGGTAGTCACTGAGAGAGTTGTTGTCCAGAACTCTTAAAGTTTGTATTAGAATAGAGAGAGCTTGTCTATAGAATGATTTGTTACAACTTGGACTTAAGTATTTGTGTCATATACTATCTAACATTTATACTTATTTTACTTCTTCTAGTGCAAATCATGCTCCATCCCAATCACTTATTAATCTAAGAACCAAACCTTTTATTCCTCATTAATTCTACAAAGTTCTAAATAACTACTCTCATAGTGTCTGACAATCCAGAATATGTATAGTAGTATTATTATTAGAAAATACTTCCTATATTTAAGAATAATAAGCTTTATATATAATTATCTAGTCTAATAATCAAATCAGATTGTGCCCAACTTGCTCTAAGTTCTCTCTTCCAAAATACAATTATATAATAAGGCTAAGCTAGGTACAGTATTGTTTGTTAAAGCCAAGGTTATCTTGTCTACATAGTATTACTTCTAATTCTCTTCTAACTCTATATTCTATTCTGTTATATGATCTTTTCTATCTTTTATACTACTTATGGAAAACTTTAACAAGTATGAATCATCCCTAACAATATTATCAGACTATATAGCTACTGTTATAATCCAGTCTCTCCTATACAACCTGACCTCTATCCTAATAGTATGGTATTTTCCTATTGTAGCTCTACTTCTCCATTATTTAGACTTCTATTCACTTAGTGACTAAGTAAGTAATTTGTCTATATAGCTATATCACTCTAAAATTTCAAATGTCTAATGAAGTCAACCTCAATCCATCTTTCTTCTAGAAGAATTTTCAAAAGTGTATTAAGATTACCTAAAATTGTTTTGGCCAATAATAATCCTAATTGGGCTAGTATACTGGAAACAAAGAAACCCTTGTTACTTTCAGAAACTACCATGACCCAACAACCTTCCCAATGAATAGACCTTTTAGTTGAAACTTTTAGAAAACTTACATTTAATTTAACTACTATAACAAATCTTGTACTCTTTGTAGCAAGAATCCAAATATCCAATATCTTTGATAATATAGACCTAGAGAAACTTAATAGCTTCCTGTTCTAGTGTTGACTTCATTTTCACACAAACTCTGCACAATTCACCACAGATGTTATATGTTGTAGCAACTACTAACCAAGATGATCAACAGTATACTAAGTAATTTTATAAGATGAAAATCTTATGGGATCACAAGAGAACTTGACAAGAAGTCTCCAATATATTCCTACACTATATATACTGTTCACATATCGTCTGTGCTAACAATAAATAACTCTACTCTAAGGTCTATGTGTTATCCATAAATATACTATGAGGTTGACATACTGTAAACATGTGTCTTGGTATTATTTCTTCTAGTTCTTTCTACAATGTTTTAGGCCTATGATATAATGTCATATGACTGTGGTTATATACTTCTTTATTGTTCAAGAAATAAAAGAAAAATCAAATTAAAGAAACTAGATAAAAAGAAAAGAAAATCAAAATAAACTATAAGGGTTCAAGCATATCATAACATTATTAGGATAAATTTTGCAATGACTCATCTAATAAGAGTTGTGCAGAGCTGGTTCAAGATTGGGTTAGATTAAGAGAAAAAAGAAGTCTATTAAGATTAGCTCCAGAATTGGGTATAGTTCACAAAAAAAACTATACTAATACTTTAGTGTTATAACTTAAGTTCTTAGAATAGGACAAAAGAAGAAATCTTAGCATAGATATTCACAAGAGAACTTAATAGAGTTTCTAATATAGAATTGTCTATTTTATATATGCTAAGTTACTGGTCTATGTTATAGTATTATCCTACTCTAAAGACTATATATTATTCTTAAAGTTAATATATGTAAAACATGTTGCAATGATGTCATTTTCTTCTAGAACTTTTTATTATATTCTATTGTGATATATAATTATATAACTATGTGACTGTAATAGTATCATATGATAATAACTGATATGTGACAAATTTGTGACAATAATATATGATGTTATGCTAACTCTAATCTTAAGCTCCAAAATAAAAATAAATGAGAAATAAAAATAAAAATAGTCAAATTTATTGTTTGTAATTCTGACATTCAGATAATTTGTGTTACAATTGATATTTCATGTCTTGTTATGATTCAATGACCTTAGGGTTGATTAAAGAAAGAAACCTTGTATTTGGGTTAGCACAAGAGAACTCAATAGAGAACTTCATACAGAATTGTTTATCTTATATACTAAAAGGCCCTAGTCTGTGCTAATGATAAATACTCCTACTCTAATGTCCATGCCTTAACCATGAGTATGCTATGTATTTTCCATGAGGTAAACATGCTATTAACATGTCTTATTCTCCTTGAGTCTAGGCCTCTGATGTCACCTCATGTGATATATTATGTGGCTATGGTCATGTGCCTCTTTATTGTCTATAAGAAGTAGAAGTACAAAAGGAAGAAAAGAGAAAGAAAGATAAAAGAATATTTAGAAAAATGTTGAGTCTAAGGTTTGCAACTCTGAAATTACCCCCCTTTAAGATTCCTACTCCCAGAGGAACTATTAGCTTTTCATAACATCTTTCCCTTCCACTTCACCCAATTTCTTTCTAGCTTCCTTAAGTACTCCTTCTCAAACTTCCCATTATCCCATTTATACAATATTTTTGCTATGTACTTTTCTAATAACTCACCCCTCCTAAAGTCTCTTTCTTCTGCATTCATTCATTCTTCCTTCAAACTCTGCTACTACTTCTTTTGTGTTCTCTAAATCTTTCTCCTTCTCCCATGTATCATTCTCCACTGTGAATTTCTTTTACCACACTAAGTACTTCATCACTCTTCTTACCTTCCTTTTATTTAATATTGTTGTAGACTCAAAACCTTAGAGCTGGTAATGAGAATAAACCTTATACCGGGTTGATACAAGAGAACTCGATAAGGAGCTCCTACTAATATCTACCACTATATATACTATCCTGTTCTGGTCCATGCTACAATATTATATAACCGACCCTAAAGTCCATGCTCTGTCCTCATGTCCTCTTACTCATCCACATGTGTTTTCCATAAGACCACCATACTTCCTACATGTGCCTTGATGTCATACCTTTAATCTCCGCTGTACATGTGCACACCATGTGTACACCATGAGAAACCCATGTCCCTTGACGTCACTCCTAACCCTAACTCCTTCTAGACTCTTCCCGATCCTTCTAGACCCTAAGTCCTTCCAGACTACTCTAGACTCTATCATATGACTTCCAGGTCACGTGCCTATCTCCTAACCCTTTGTCCGTTGTAGACTAATAGAATACTACTACCATATCTTTACTCTGTCCTAACCCTAACCCTAAAGTCTGTCCACATCCTTGTGCTATAACAAATATCTTCTTTACCTCCTATTCTTCTGCTCCATCAACTTTCACTGGTTTTGGTTTTTCTACCTTTTGTCCCTTCCCCAGTTCTCTATACCTTATTATCCTACTCATGTTAACCACTAGATGAATTCTCATAGAGGCTGGTAATTTCAACTTCACCACATTTTTTGACATCACTTCCTCTATCACATATAGTCTCACATATCTCTCCATCAACTTCTTTGTTGGTCTTTCTCTGAATACTAAATCCTTTGTACTCAACATTACTCTATCTCTTTTTTTCCATATTTCTACTTCTCTTCTCCCTTTATCTGCTTGCTACTTAATTTCTTCCTGAGCCTTCCTTAATGTGGCTCTAGCTTCTTTCTAAATCTTCCTCATTCTCTTTACAAACTTTATTGCTTTCTCCACTTTTCCTTTTTTTCTAATATTTACTCTCATTCTCAACTCTTTCCCATAATTTGCCATAAAGGGCAATACTTTAGTTGCCAAGTGAACCTTGTTATTCACCACAAACTCTGCTATTGCCAACTATTCTGGCTAATCACTCTGTTTGTATTCTATAAAGAACCTCAAGTACTGCTCTAACTCTTAGTTCATTTATTCTGTCTGTTCATCTGTTTGTGAATGGAATACCATCAACAACCTTGTCTCAATCCCCAACATTCTATTTAACTCCTTCATCAATTCTGCTGCAAACTGTGGTCCTCTATCGTTAATCATACTCTCTGGCAACTTGTCAGAGTTGTGAACCTTAGACTTAACATTTTTCTAACATTCTTTCATTTTTCATTTTTCTCTTCCTTTTACTTTTACTTGTACTTATACTTCTTACAGACAAAGAAGAGGCACATGACTGCAGCCACATGACACATGACATGAGGTGACATCAGTGGCCTAGACTTGAGAAGAATAAAACATGTTAATAGTATGCTTACCTTATGGAAAACACATGGCATACTTATGGTTAAGGTATGGACATCAGGGCAGGAGTATTTATTATTAGCACAGACCAAAGCCTTTTAATATATAAGATAGACAATCCTATATGGAGTTCTCTATTGAGTTCTCTTGTGTTAACCCTAATACAAGATTCTATTCATTGATCAACTCTAAGATCTTTGAGTTATAACATAACCCATGTAACTTCCACACGTTATTTCTAAACAGTCTTGCTAGACCATCTGCTGATGTTGTTGTCATAAAATAACTTATCATACACTACCAATATCACATCTTTCTCTGCTACTAGTGGTAACTTTTTAATAAAATCCACCATTAAGTGTGTTTATTATTTCTCCAGTACCTCATTTGCCATCAACTTCCTTGCTGGTGCCTTAGTCCTATTTTTCATTCTCTGACATGCATTACATCCCTCTATATATTTTCCAACATCCTTTGTTACTCCTGGCCACCAGTAATTCCTTGTCACCAACTCCATTGTCTTCCACCTTCTTCTATGACCTGCTACTGGTGTATCATGATGCAACTGGATTACTTCCATCCTTAATTCCTTATTTTTCAGCACATACACCTTATCCTCTTTTAGCACTAATTCTCCCTCAATCTCCCACTCATTACCTCCCAGATTTCTCACCTCTGCTTTCTTCATCTCTTCTACAACTCTTACTACTTCTTCATCTTTCTCTCTTGCTCTTTTTATTTTTTCCATCAACATGGTTTCTAGTCCCTCTACTACTACTTCCATCATCTCTCTAACCTACTCCTCCTTTATCAACTTTTGGTTTTCATTATCATTCTCCACTCTCACCTTCCAATCTGGTCTCCTACTCAAACTATTTGCTTTCTCCATTTTTGTCCTCAGTACATACTCTCAAAGTGAAATCAAATCTAGACAAATACAAAGCCTATCTAACCTGTTTTTGATTCAACTTTTACACCTTCATAAAATACTCCAAATTCCTATGGTCAGTTCAGACCTCAAACTTTAACTTAGCACCTTCTAACAAATGCCTCCATGCTTCTAATCTCCTGATTACTGCTAATATCTCCTTATTGTGAATTTTATAATTTCACTCAGTTTCATTCAATGATTTAGAGAGATATGCCACTGGTTTCCATCTTCTATCTGCACACTCCATAGACAACACTCCTTCTGTTGCAAAATCTGACATATCCACCTCCATCCTTATCTTCCTATCCAAATTTGGTGCTACTAGCACAGGTTCTTTCATAAATCTCTCCTTCAGCTCACTAAATACCTTTTCTTGCATCTCTGTTTATTTCCTTTTCTGTTCCTTCTTTACCATATCATATAATGGTCTGGCTATTGCTGTGAAATCTTTAATAAACCATTGATAGTAGTTTGCCAGTCTTAAAAACTTCTGTACATCTTTAACTTCTTGTGGAGTCAGCCAATCTAAATTACCCTTCACCTTCTCTTCCTCTATCTTGATCCCTTTCAGTTCTATCACTACTCCCAAAAATCCTACTTCCCTCACCTTCCACTTATACTTTTCTGGCTTCATATACAAATCATTTTCTACTAACCTCTTCACTACTTCCTCTACCAATTCATCATACCCCTCCTCCCCTTCTGTTCCAATGATTATGTCATCAATGAAACTTGCCACTTTCTCCATGTTGATAAGATCCCATAGGATTTCATTCATCATGGTTTGAAAAGTTGCCAGTGAGTTTGTTAGTCCAAAGAACATCACCATTGGCTTAAATGATCTTTTTGGTGTTGTGAACACTGCTTTCTACTTGTCTTCTTCTTTTATTCATATATTATTATAATCCCACTACAAGTTTATCTTGGTAAATATCTTTTTTGTACCAATATTCTCTACTATGTCTGTAATTAAGGATAGAAGGTAACTATTCTTTACTGTTCATTCATTTAAATACCTATAGTTCTGTACCATCCTTTTTTTACCATTCTTCTTTCCTATAAAAAACACTGGTACTGTTTGAGGTGACTTTGAGAGTTTAATGTGTCTCTTCCTCAGTTGTTCTGAAAGGAACTCTTGCACTTCTTCTCTCTCTTCTCTCGCCAATGGATATACCTTTCTCTTTCTTGGTACAAACCTCTTCTTTGTATCTATTGCATGATCTCAAAGCTTTCTTGTGGGTATTTGCTCACTGGCCTTCTTGCCAAAGATATAAATCCACTTATGGAAGTATTCTGGTACCAGTTTCTTTGCTTCTGCTTTTGATTTTGCTACCTTCTCTTCCTTATTCCAGAGTTCCCATTCTTTTGCTACTTTTCATACTTTCATACTTTTCTCTTTCTTTGGTTTTTTTTCTTTTTCTTTTTTCCCTTGCTTCTCATTTCTTTCCTTCTTCTTCCTTCTTCTCTTTATCTTTCTGTTTCTGCCACTCTGACTTTCCTTGTTTTGGCCTCTACTACCTTCCACATTCTTTTGGACATCTTGTTATTTTAACTTCCCCTGTCCTCCAGTTAATTTCAGGATTGTGGCAAGCAAGCCACAGTATTTCCAAAATTACATTCCATTTCTGTTCCCTAATTCTGTTCTTTCTCAGTGTCCCTGATAATAAATATTTACCTCTACCATATATTCTATTAGTTCCTCCTTATTAAATATTCTGTCCACATTTCTCACATATATGAGATGTTCTATTTTTTTCAGTTTGAACCTCTACTTCCTAGCAAATTCCAAACTCATGACCAGTTCTGTCACTCTGCTATCTAACAATGCTTCTACTATTACCCCTTTCTGTGTGTCAATTCTTTCCAATCTAATTTTCACTATGACTTCTCTTAGCATATCCCCATTGTTTAGACTGTAACAGGATATATTATTCACTACTCTACTAAGTATTGTGAATTCATTACTATTGAGATTTAATCAAGGACTATTAGATTTCTCTTCCCATTTAAATTATTCTGTTTGTAATTCCTATTGTTCTCATACTCTACCTTTCTTCCTTAGCCCATACTTTGTCTTCTACAATTTCATGCTAGATAGCCAAATCCTCCACAGCTATAACAGTTCTTTTTCCTATTCACTTTTATGGTATAAAAGTTGTGTTGTACCAATCCTGTCTTCTGAGTAGAGCATACCATTACTACATTTATTCTTTTCAACTTCTTCCATCAAAGTAGGCACTGTCAGCATCTGCTGTTGAGGAGCTTCTTACCTCCTTGGCCAAACTTAAGGCTGTGGCATTGGTTGCCTGGGTGCCTCTGTGTTGTTTGACCTTAGAGTTTGTAGTCTTTGTCATTTCCTTAGTCTTTTCTCTTCTCATCTACTCTCTCTTCAGTTTCTATCTAGGGCAATAGCCCTATTGTACCACTGTTTGATTGAGCTGGGCTGCTGTTCTGACTCCATTAGTCTCTGGTGTATCATAATGTTTATTCCCCTTTTGAACTTCTCTACTAGTGGTCTTCCTTTGTACCTACTACCTCTCTTCATCCTTTTAAATTCCTGAACAAATTCCTCCATTGTCTTATTTTCCTATTCCAGCCTTCTTAACTCTGCCACCTCTACTAACTCTTCATCTCCTCCACTAAATTCCTTTCTTATATCTGCTAGAAACTCCCCCACTATCTCATATTCTAATAAACCTCCTTTTAAGTTCTCCAGCATATTCTCCTTTCAAATGTCTGCTGATCTCCCCTGTACATATAACAAAACCTATTGAATCTGTTTCTCTACTGCTGCTCCCCTTATCTTCATTCTGATATACAACTTGCATGCCATTACAAAATCTGAGACTTTTGATGAGGTCCCATCAAACACTTGTGGCCTAGCCACCCCAGTGATTGCCCCTCCTTTGACTCCTCTCTGTTAGAGGGCCTGGAGCTACACTTGCAGTGCCATAAGCTGCTTCTGTTGTTGTTGGATAATTTGCTTGTAATTGATAGAGCCATATTGACTCATGTTGTGAAGGGGAGGGAGTGGAATTGGTGATAGTGATGATGATAATGGTAGTGGTATAGGAGGTGATAATGTGTATAAAGGTAATAGAGAGGAAGTTGTGTTATTCTTGCTCTCTGATTTGTACTTGGAACTTGACGCAATCTCTGTAGGTGTTAGTAGGCTTTCTTCTTGTTCCATATTATACAATCTACTGACTACTTACTCTATTAACTACTGTCTTCAGGAAAGAGTAAACAATTTTGGTCCAAGAAGACTATTCTACTCTATGCAAAATCTTAAAGATGCTTGCTGTTCTCTTGTATAAACAGATCATAAGGAGGTCTATAGTATAGAGCTGATACTAAAAATTTGTATAGAACATGTCTATACAAGGTTACTACACTTATTAAGTACCAGTGGGCTTTGATGCAAGCTAAGCAGTCAGGCTTCCCCTGCCTAACTAGTATACCTCTTATGCCTAGAGCCTAGCAACTCTTCTTGACTAAAGGATGGTATTGTCCTTTGGTCAAGAATAATAAGAGAGTAAGAGTATGAGAAGGTCCTGTATTGGACAGTCTCAAGAAAAGGAATTGAGTTCTACTATTATGATTCAATGACCTTAGAGTTGATTAAAAAAAAAAACCTTGTATATGGGTTAACACAAGAGAACTTGATAGAGAATTCCATACAGGATTGTATATCTTATATACTAAAAGGCCTTGGTCTGTGCTAATGATAAATGCTCCTGCCCTAATATCTATGCCTTAACCATGAGTACGCCATATATTTTCTATGAAGTAAACATGCTATTAACATGTCTTATTCTCCTTGAGTCTAGGCCTGTGACATCACCTCATGTGATATGTTATGTGGCTGCAGTCATATGCCTCTCTATTGTCTATAAGAAGTAAAAGTACAAAAGAAAGATAAAAGAATATTTAGAAAAATATTGAGTCTAAGATTTACAACTCTGACATGTCTAACAGGTGTTGGAGTTTCTTCTTTATGACTCTACAATTGGCTGCACCATGTGTTCTTTCTATATATGATTAGTCAGTGCCTCATATAGTAGTAGAGGTCTTTTTATATATTTTACTAATCATCTCCTCATGTTCTATCATATGTATTCCTTATAATTTCTGAGTATATATAGCTGAAAATACTATCTTGTATCCTTATGCTTTACCAATTGATAATTACTCCCTTTTCTACTAAAGTCTTGCCTAAGTTACAACCTGAGCCAAGCTTAAGATCATAACATTTGGTAAAGTGTCATCAGGCTTACCTTGCAAAAGAAGAGTATATAGTAGTTAGGCCACTGGAACATTTAGAGTTTTAGACTGTCAAAAAAACAATTGATACTTGTGATGTAATCTATAGACAGCAGGACAGATCAATATCAAGAAAACAATATAGAGGTACAGTTAGAGCAACTAGAATCATTGAGGATCACAGAAGAAGACATCTCAGAAAAAATAACAGAAACAGAGAGTACAAAAAAAATGTCAACAGCACCAGCACTAGCAGTATATAACAAGCAGGTAGTTATGCCTAAGAGCATGGTCTTAGATTCAGAATAGTTTAATGGGGATAGGACAAAATTTAAAGACTGGTGGAGGGGAATCTGATTATTTCTCAAGAGCAACAAGGTTACAACAATAGACAATAGGATCACAGCAATCCTAGTCCACCTTAGAGGGGTGTAGCAGGTATTTATGTTCAGAAGAAACTAAACCAGATGGAAAACAAAGAAGACATCTAGGATTGGAAAGAGTTTGTCAGAGAAATCAAGATGACATTTAGTAACAAAATTAAGGCAGCAGATACCAAATAAAAGATAGAAATGTTTAGACAGGACAAGAAACACATTGCCAACTTCATGATCAAATTCAAAGTATTAGCCATGAAGATTGAAACAAATGACATACATATAATATTCTTACTAAAGAAGAATGTCTGGATAAATATTATCAATACAATATTGGGATACCTACTGATGATAGCACCAAAAATGCTCAGAGAATGGAAAGTAGTAATTATCTTAGTTGGATAGGGATATAAGTCCACAGAAAGTCAACAAGACTATAGGACAGGTACAGGAACAACATACAGAGGAAGAAGTGCATCCATGGACATTAGGAAAGTCAGAGAAAACTTTAATAAAGATGGGAAGCCTAAATGATTCAATTATAATGCATACAGACATATAGCAAAGAAATGCTGAAAGCTAAAGAAAGAATGAGACATCAGGAAGTGTTACAAGTGTGACAAAGTAGAGTATATTGCCAAAGATTGTAGAACAAGACAGCAAATGAAGAATTATAGCATCCAGGAAGAAATAGATAATGAGAATAATAATAATTAGAAGGGTTTTGGCAAAGGTTTAAAGTAGGCACAGTACAAAAGACCTCTGTATCTAATGCTCAGAATCAATATATTATTCTGAATTAAAGAAATAACAAAGAGAGAGAGCTCAACATGTAAATCAATAAACAACTAGTGAAAAAAGAAAAGATCAAGACTAAACCTATGGATAGATCATTTGAAGTATTCAATGCAGATGGCACTAAAAATAAAGAGATTATATGATATGTACTACTAGAAGTCAAGATCAATAGACACAAAGAACAAATAGATGTAGTAGTCACAAATTTAAATGGCACAGACATATTTCTAGAATATGACTGGTTGGTCAAACACAATCCAGAAGTAAATTGGAACACAGAAACAATACAGTTTACAAGATGTTTAAGAAATTGTAGAACAAAATATTAGGATATATTATTTAGGAATAGGAGAATTCAATTAACAAACAACCAGGATCAATAATAACAAGAAATAGGCAAGGAACCAGACCTAAAAAATCCAGAAGACCTTTCAGAGTACATTTAACCTTTCACACATTTTTTTAACAAAAATAAATTTGAAAAACTACCAGAACAACAAGAATGGGACTATGAAATAAATCTAACAGAGAACATACCCAAAGAGTTAAATGCTAAGGTCTATACAATGACAATAAAAAAAGATAAAACATTAAACCAATAGCTGAATAAATAACTCAAGGTAGGATTAATCATGTATACCAAAGAAAGATGGATCATTGTGATTGGTACAAGATTACAGAAAGTTGAACCAGTATATAATAAAAGATAAAACACTATTACCCTTAATCAGGAAAGTAATCAACAAGCTCAAGAAAGCCAAATACTTTAACAAGCTGTATCTTATCTGGAGATATAACAATATATGAATCAAAGAAAGAGACAAATAGGAAGCCACTTTATCAACAAACAAAGGACTCTTCGAACCTAAAGTCATGTATTTTGGACTATGCAACTCACCAGGAACCTTCTAGAAGATAATGAATAGTATCTTTAGGAAGTTATTGTATGAAGGAATTCTAGCAAATTATATAAATGACTTTATTATACCAGCCAAAACAAAAAAGAAACTAAAAGAAAGAACAACAAGGTTTTTAAAGATAGCAGAAAAACACAATCTCTGTTTTAAGTAATCAAAATATGATTTTGATATAGAAAAAATACCCATTATAGGAGTAGTAGTTGGACAAGGAGAAGTTCAGATAGAAGACAACAAAATCAAAGCAGTCAAAGAGTGGAAAACCCTTACCAAGATAAAAGAAGTGGAAAGCTTCTTAGAGTTTGCAAATATTTACTGATGATTCATTCAAAACTTCAGTCATATAGCAAAATCTCTCAATAAACTCAAAGAAAAAAAAGAATGGAAATGGGAAAAAGAGCATCAAAAGGCATTCAAAGAATTAAAGGACAAGATCATAAGTCAACTAGTACTCACCCTTCCAAAGAAAGATAGTAAATTACAAGTAGAAACTGATGCCTTGGAATATGCAATTGAAAAAATTTTATCCCAAGAACAGGAAGGAAAATGGAAACTGATTGCCTTTTTATCCAGAACAATGCAACCAGCTAAGAGAAACTACAAAATTTACAACAAAGAATTACTTGCCATAGTAGAAGCCTTGAAAAAATGAAGATAATATTTACTAGATACTATAGAGAAATTCAAAGTTTGGACCAATCATGAAAACCTCAAGTACTTCAGGGAACCATATAAGCTCAATGGCAGACAAGCTAGACAGTATTTAAAGTTACAGGATTATGATTTTGTACTATGACACATTCTAGAAAAAACAAATACAAAAGCAGATATACTATCCAGAAAAGACCAGGTAGACACTACAAATGATAACAATGTTTGAGTGCTCAAGAATGAAATATGAACAAGACAAGTGGCAACAGAAGTAGAAGTAGTAGTTTTTAGAAGAAATCAAATAGTAGAGAAAACTATATTATTGAACAAAATATGGAGAAATTAGACAAAGGAACAAGAAGTGCAAAAGAAACTAGAGAAAAATGACAGACAAGCATGGGAAAACAACAAGATAATCTATGTGAAAGAAAGGATTTATGTTCTGAACAATAGAAAGATACAAGAGCAAACTCTACAAGAAAACCATGATCTAGCAGATATAGCATATTCAGGACAACAAAGAATACTTGATTTGATCAAAAGGAACTATTGGTAGCTAGAAATCAAAAGAGATATTAAGAAATATATTCAAGGATACATGAAATACCAACAAAACAAAGTCCAACATATGAAGAAAGCAGGAGAACTTCATCTATTGGAAACACTAAAAAGACCATAGTAAGAAATTAGTATCAATATCATTAGACCCTTACCAAAATCAAATGACAAAGATACAATTATGGTAATAGTGGATCAATTTTCAAAGATAATTAGGCTCAATGTTATGATCTTAGATTCTTAGGATTGGATAAAAGAACAACTCTTGTATTAGAGAAACACAAGAGAACTTGATAAAGAGCTCTTTACAAAATAGTCTACCTTATATACTCCTACAGATGGTCCATGCTAGCTACTGTGCACCCTACCCTAAATTACCATATGTAAAGCATGAGGCCAACATGTGGTGTCTATGTTATATGACATTATTTTGTTCCAGAATCTTCTACTTCCTTCTCTCAAGTCTTATGATCAATGTTGTGACCATATCATTAGATGTGACTGATGTGACTAATCACTTCTAATCCTAACCCCAGAGTTCTAAAAATAGAAAAGGTGAAAAATAAATATAAAATAAAATAAAAAATGAGAAAGAAAATAAAAAGAAACAAAGTCCACTTTCTACAATCTTGATACTCAAAGCAACAAACACAATGAAAAAATTGCAAAATTATATTGAGATGAAATCTGAAAATGACATGAAGTACCACAAAAATTTCTCAGTGACAGAGAACCTCAGTTTGCTTTAAGATTCATAGAGAATTTAACAAAGGAATTGGGTACAAAAAGAACATTGTCAACAGTATACTACCCTCAAACCAGTGGTCAAATAGAATGAATTAATCAAGAAGTCAAAGCATTCTCATAGCATTATATGAATTATCAACAAAACAATTGAACAGAATAGTTATCAGTAGTGGAATTCCAGTACAATGACAAGAAACATGTAGCTACTGGATACACCCATTCCAACTTAACTTTGGAAGACATTCATGGAAAGAGAATTTAATGATGAAGATAGAATTACTAAATTTGGAAGAAAGCAAAGAAGTTGATGGAATTAGCAAAAGAAGCTATGAAAAACAGTTTGATAAGAAAAGATGGAACTTATAAGGACTGAAGTTTGGTAACAACATATGATTGGAAGCTAAGAAATATCCAATCAAATTAACTTTCAAAGAAGCTGGACCAAAAAAGATATAGACCCTTTACAATCTCAAAAGACATTGGTCAGAGAGTATTTCAGCTGAAGTTACCAAAAGGATGGGTGATTCACAATGTGTTTAATGAAGACCTGTTAATATAATATAGAAAACCACATTTTAAAAGACAGTACATGGATCCAGCACTACTACCAGAGATTATCAATGAAAAAAAAGAATATAAAGTGGAAGAAGTCAGAAATCATAGGAAATGAGGATGCAGCATACAATCTTTGGTGGACTGGAAAGGATACAGCAATAAAAATGACTAATAGATATCTGAAACAAGGTTACCACATGCTAAAGAGATGATTGAAGATTATTAGAAGAAGATTATAAGTTAAAACCTATAAAAGAGGAGGGTAAAACTCCAATTTGACATCTCAAAGTTCAACAGACAACAAGAAATCCTTATCTATAGCAATGGCTCAACAATTCACAACTGCTTCTGCTTTTCTCAACCTATACTGTCACAAACTTTATTCAGCTTGTATATCTACAACTAGTAGACTGATTTTCACAAACTAAGTTGTACTAAAAAGCTTCAAATGAGAGCTATCTGTATATATATGGAGATATATAAAAGCAACAACAAACAACTGAGATATCAGGCCATCAGTAAATTTAAAAGCTTTGTTAGCTAATATTTCATAGACTACAAGACAGATTTGTACAATTAAACTTATATTGGAAAGTGTTTATCAAATGGTTTCTGATGATATATGTGTTATAAGACGAGAGTGTGAACAGACTTTGGCTAGGATTAGGGTTAGCTGGACATAGATAAGTAATTAATTATTAAGTCTACAACGGAGAAAGAGCACATGACCTGGAAGTCATGTGATAGAAGCTAGAATAGTCTAGAGCAGTCTAGAAGGACTTAAGGTCTAGAAGGATTGGGAGGAGTCTAGATAGTAGTTAGGGTTAGGAGTGACATCAAGGGACAATGGTTCCTCATAGTGTACACATGGTGCACACATGTATAACAGAGATTAAGAGTATGATGTCAGAGCATATATATAAGGCATGGTAACCTTATAGTGGATGAGTAATAGGATATGAGGATGATGCATGGAAATTAGGGCAGGTAGATATTATTGTAGCATGGACCACATTGTATTTATATAAATAGAGGAGCAATGCAGCGAGGGCTCCTTGTTGAGTTCTCTTGTAATCCCCACTACTAAATAGCCTTCTGTGAGCTTTACTGAAGTAAGCAAACTACAAGTGCCGTTCTGGCGAGTGGTTGCTACAACAATATAGTATATCTCATAGCAATAAGTATTTATAAAGATACAAGCATATCAATATAATGACATAATTAGTTACTTTCTAAAATTAGCCTGACATCTGCTATGACAGATAATAGCTCTATTAGATACAAGTTTTGATTATATGATGAAAACAGCTTGTACACAGACTATTGCTATTTTGTATAAATACTTCTGTATCTAAGAATTAGACTTTAGACATTGAACTTCTAAATCACTCATAAATCTCTGAGAGTGCATCCAAGGTTCAGATATCATAAATAAGTAAGTAGTTCATTTTGTAATACATATGTTTTATGTACAGTTAACAACATGGACCTGATCATTATATTAAACAATGAAAGAAAGGATTGAACAAAGAAATACTATGAAATTATACAAGAGATAGAAACTATGGCCAATATCCAACTGCAACTCTAGAATATCATAAAACTAGCAGAAGTTACAAACATACAATTGGTAAAGATTGAAACTACTATTTACAGGCAAGTGGTAAATATAAGACACAAACAGCAGAAGATATATTTAGTATATTGGAAGACTTATGGAATATTATTCAAGAAGACATAAATAACTAAACATATTATATTCAAATACTACTAGTTGATAGATTGGACAAATATAAAGAGAAAGGAAACATTTAAGTAGACAATTATATACAATCAATCTAGAATACATACCAAGACATATACTACAAGGCATTACAAACAATGATAATTGATAAAGGAAAACAAAAAGAAAATAGGATATAAGATGAAGAAGTCTTTTTGTATAAATCTTACAATTTATCATCAAAGTTGAGCAACCCAAAGAATTCAGAACCAACTTTTGTTCAAGACAAAGTAAATAATCTAGAAAAATATATGAAGTTCCTACAAGCTCTAGTAAAGACCATACTATTCTATCAACTACCATACTATAAATTCCTTCAACTAAATGAAGAAAAAGATGAGCAGTATTGGAAAGAAGTCACTATCAAATTCTTAAAACAAAAACATAATGCAGACACAACATGATGAGGACCATCTCATGAACCATACTTTATTATATTAACATTATAAGGGGAAATAATCATAGGACCAACCAAGAAATTGATTGCATCATATGTAATTAGAGATTTAGTAATGTTGGACTAGTTTATATGTTAAAACAGAGGTATTGTTATATTGATATCTCATGTCTAACAGGTGGTTCATTTATGGACAAACAAGTATTGGAGTTTTTTTTTATAACTCTATGATTGGCTGTACCATGTGTTCTCTTTATGTATAATTAGTTAGCATCTTATGTAATAGTAGAGGCCTTCTCATGTTTTTCTAATTATTTCCTCATTTTATCATATATATTCCTCATATTTTCTAAGTATATATAGCTATAGATACTATCTTGTATCCTTATGCTTTACCAATTGATCATTCTTCCCTTCTCTATTCAAGTCTTGCCTAAGTTGCAATCTGAGCCAAGCTTAAAGTCATAACAATCTGACTCTATTAAAGATGTGGATATTACACTTAACAACTTATAGATAAAGACTAGTGACAAGATTATTACTTATAATATTAATTTTATGAAGTATTTATTCCAACTAGAATAGAAAGATAACATAACATACTATAATACTAGTATGATCAAGAGCCTTCAAACTAAATCCAGAATTCCATTTGTATATAGAAAGAAGAGAAACCTACCTCTTTTTAAGCAATATACTTTCTAGTTATAGTTATTAACAACTATTATTAGGAAAGAGAAAGAGAAAGTAACTAAATCTGTAATTTTTCATCCATTCTCTTATCTTGAGCATCTGTACTTCTAACAAGAACAAACCTAAGCAGAAGGTCTACAAATCTCTCTCAAGTTGATATCTATAAGAAGTTATGTAGTAATAGAAAGCTAATATTCAAAGAGTGAAAAAAGTATACTAACAACAACCTATATATGTATTATAGAGAGAAAAGTCACCAAGTTAAAGTTTATCCCTATTATTCTTCAGATAACACAAGGTTTCAAGCTAAACATATAGAAACAATTATTTTTATATCAGAAGCTACTCTGAATATATAGTTAGAAAACTAGAATACAGCTTTATAGACTTTATATAGATTGTGAACCATATTGATCTTGTTTGTGCAACTACAAGTCTAATCCATCTCAATGCTACTGCTATTTCTGATCTGAACTCACTCACTCTAACATTCACATCACTCTTAGTCTACAAATCAGATTATATCTAAAACCCAACTTTTCATGCTCTAGTTGACTTAGACTTTATTTATTGTTTTGTTGATACTATATTTATAACATTCCTATTATCCAAACATCATTTGTAAAACAAAAATTGTTTTAACAAATTGTCAAACAATATCATCTCTGAAACAGCTGTTACAATCTTAGCTTAGAGCTCAGGTTGCACTTAGGTAAAGACTTGAGGAAGTAAAGGGATGATATACAAGTGGTAAAGCATAAGAATACAGGAATGTATCTACGCTATATATACATACAAGAAATGAGGCAGTAGTCCATTGTATATGAGGCAAACAAGTCATAGAACATGAGGATGAAGTAAGGATATAGCACCTACTACATGAGGCACTGACTAAGACCATTGTGGTACAGCCAATCCTATCATCATTACCCTTGACTCTAGTCCATGTTGTATCCATGAGGCATTGATCATAACAACAGCCTCCCTACTTGTTACTTTCTTATCTGATTATCAAATAATTCTAAATATGTATATTATCTTTCTTAATTTCTTTTGTTTGTTGGTACTCAGATACAACTAGCTCATCCAACACAATCCATTGAATGATTGGGCTACTGAGGCTATTACTTTTTGACTAAACTTATGAAGAAAAATTTGTTTTTCTAAAGAATTCCTATCTAATATTCTTGACTCCTTAAGCTCTAAATCTGAAATTTCTCTTCTATAGCACTATATCATCATTATTAGTATATAGTTATACATCTAGACAGCACAAATAATAGACTCAACTACTTTCTACCTTATACTCTGCTCTACTAATCTCACCAGTAGAATAGTAAGAATTAGTAGTGACTCAGTTAATTTATTCATTATTTCATTCAAGTACCACAAGTTTGTGGACACCTTTAGTAAGGCCAAAGTCAAGATCCTAGCTCCTTACTTATATAAATTACAGATCAAACTGGAAAATAAAAGAAAACTATCTATCAGAGCTATTTACTTACTCTCAACTATAGAATAAGAAGTGCTTAAACAATTTATCAGCAAAAACCTGAACACTGGATTCATATGCCCTACTTCTTTCTCTTACAAAGCACCTGTACTCTTTGCTTATGTATTAATGTCTAGAAACTCAACTATTAGAGTTAAAGATAGTAAACTCTATTTATTTTTGAACTTAGAGTTAGGGTTAGCATGATATTACATGTAACTGTTATATGTCACAGTCACACAATCATATGTCATATAAAAACATAGAAGATTCTAAAATAATGATATCATACTATATATCAATAGTATGTAATATGCATAGTCTTTAAGATGAGTTAAAACTTATGTAGTATGGACTATTAGTTTAGCATATATATTTTTAAGTCAACAATTTATTATATGGAGTATGGTAGAAATCCATGCCTACTGAATGGTGTGAGATTTAAACCCACAATCTTAATAGTAGAAAAAGACAAGATATAATCAATGTGGTAGGAGAATTTACTACTATACCATTATCTCCTCCTCTTTTCTTATCTTAATACTTTGAGGTTTAAATTGTAATATCAACTACATTACACAGAAAGATAAATATTAACTTTCCTTGATATTTAATTTTTTCAATTTCCTTCAGAAGGTATGCATCTATACTAAGATTGTTATAAGACGCTGGAATACTAATAATTTTTCTTTTTCTTTTCTTTTATTTTTCTGATTTTATATTGATTTTTTTTCTTTTTTTTCTTTTTCTTTTAGACGATAAAGAAGGCACATGACATCACAGTCACATGACATGTCACATGATGTGACATCATAGGTCTAGAACATAGTAGAAGAATCTAGAAGATGATGTCAGAGCACATGTATACAATATAGTAGCCTTGAGTAAGAAATAAGGTAGATATGAGGATATAGTACAGACTATGTGTACTCTGTATATATAGAACTCTAATTTAGCAGAGACTTCTTGTCGAGTTCTCTTGTGAACTTCCCACTTGATATCCATACTAAGAGATTTACTGCTTGTGTAGTCATTGGTTTTTGTGACTAGTGGTTGCCACAACAAAGATTAACCTTTATTATATATATCATTTAGTACAGATTATGGAAGATAACAAATAGAAAATGGCTTTTCATACTTGTTGTGAATTCTTTAAATAGACAGTTATACTTTTTGGCCTGACTAATACTCCTGCAGTCTTCTAGTTGTTCTTATTCTAATATTGAGACTATATTAAGAAAGTGTTATATCAACTTTACAAAACTAGACTATATACAAAAGTTAAGAAATGTTAGTTCCACTCTAACTTTATAAGATATCTCTTATCCTTTTCCAAACTAACTATATCTTCTGATAAAATCAATACAATCTAAAATTAGCCTAAACCAAAGAAAATCAAGAATGTACAAGCATTCTTAGAATTTACAAATTTCTACCATTAATTCATTTACAATTACTCAGATATGGCTGTTCTACTGATCTAGTTGATATAAAAGAATATTTCTTGAAACTTTGACTCTCCATACTACAAAGCATTTAATACTCTTAAAAAGTATTTGTTTCTGCTTTATTTTTGCTCACTAGATTTCTAATACTCAAATGATTATAAAAACTAATGCTTTAAATTATACCCTCATAGCTATAATTTTAATTATAGTAGAAGAAAAGAAAGTTCACATAGTCACATTCTATTCTTATATATTCAAGGCTACTAAGCTTAACTACAATACATACAACAAAGAACTTTTTATGATTTTCAAAATCTTTCACATCTGATATTACTACTTGGAAAGATCAAAACTGTTAGACATGGTTTACATCTCATTATCCAAGATCTAGTAGAACATCTTAGAAGTCTAGAATAAGTAAATTATACATTATCTAAGAATATAGAAGACAGATTGAAATGACTTTTGGCTTTAGCTTGTATACTATGTCTCTACTAGTTACATAGGTTATATATTTCAGAATAGGACTTGGTGACTTAGAGAGTAGAAAGCCACCAGAAGGTAGTAAGGTGTATTGTTACTAATACCAGAAGAGGGATACTAGTTCCAGTCAATTTTTAGGATGATTACTATAGTGTAAACTACTAGAATATATACTAGTTAGTATATTTAGGGTAGCTATCTAGAATGTAACTACTAAGTGAGTTATACTGATTTTTAGTAATTCTTAAATATTAAGAAATAAAGATTCATAGAATTAATCTAGACCAGTGAGGACATCCAAGGTAGAATAGAAAGGTGTAATCCATACTAAAAGAGAATAGAAAGGTATAATCCATACTAGAAGAGATTAGAAAGTGTGGATGAGGGAGTATAAGTTATCTGTGGATGAAATACAAAATATGATAAAAACTCTCTATAGATATTATCATGGATCACAAAAATCTAGAATACTTTTTGACTACCAAAATCCTCTTCTACTATTAAGCAAGATGGTTGGAATGTCTTTCCTAGTTCAATCTTGTCATCTGTTTCCATCCAGAATACCTAGGGTCCAAATCCAATATTATGACCTATAGAAAGGATCTTTATCCAAGAGAAGAAAGTGCCACCTATATCTCTGTTAATTTATACAATCTCTATCCTGTCTTCACTCACATTTAACTCATAATATCTCTCTAGGCTGTTACTATTATAGATTTCAATGGCCTATATAATAATATCTGTTTAGCAGTTACACAAGACAAGAAACTCTACAAATATCTCCACAATCCAACATATCTAGACTTTCATTCATAGATAATAAAATCTACATGCTACTTGCAAATAACCTTCACATATATATTCTACAGTATTATCATGACCACATTCTTGTAGGCTATTTTAGGCAAAAAAAGATATTAAAACTCATCTGTTATGAACTCAAGTCCTTAGGGTTGAACAATAGAACAACTCTTGTATTGAGTAACACAAGAGAACTTGATAGAGATCTCTCTACAAACTAATCTACCTTATATACTACTACCAATGGTCTGTGCTCGCTCCTATCCTAAACAACCATGTGGTGTCCATGTTGTATGACGTCATTTGTTCTAGATCCTTCTACTTCGTTCTTTGCGTCTTGTGATCTAACCCTAATCCTATGTTCCTAAAAATAGAAAAATAAGAAAATAAAATGAAATAAAAATGAAAATGAACAATAAAATAGAGAAAAACTAAGTCCACCATTTGTGAACTTAACATCATCTGTCATATATCAAGATGGCAGAAAGTAGACTTAGTTTTTTATTATTTTCTTTCTCATTTTTATTTTCCTTTTGATTTATTTTTCATCTTTTCTATTTTTAGAACTCTGGGGTTAGGGTTAGAAGTGATCAATCACATCAGTCATATTTGATGGTGTGGTCACAACATTGATCACAGGACTTGAGAGAAAGTCGTAGAAGGTTCTAGAACAAGTGACATCATACAACATGGATACCACATGTTGACCTCATGTATATAGATTTTAGGAGTATTTTGTACTTTCCCTTTGTTTGGAATCAAAGCCATCACCAGACTTGTTCTGATTTATGTTCACTTTTAAAAACTCAGTAGTAGACTTCAACTTAGAACTCATTCACTACTATACAACTATATTGTCAAATTGTTTCTAGAAAAAAGACATTTTGGAGTTACTAGTAACCACTGATTATTACTTGAAAATCTAACTTCCAATCAGCATTTAAATGTTAAAAGATCTATTACTGATGCAAATAATAGACTTAATGAAGTTTTCTATTTCTTCAATTCTCTTAGTATTAAATTTTCTCTTGAATATAGATTAATTGATATTTTTTCTAGTCATTTTTCTTTTCACGATTTGGATCAAAAAGCAAAGAAAGCAAAAAAGCATATCTTTGCAAACTCAATGATCTTATTTTCTAATCCTCAGCTAAAACAAATATAGTTGTTGTAGTCTCAGATATGAGTATCAAAAATTAAGTGATCACTTCAATTACACACATCCATACACATAATGATCCCACGACACATGGTTGTTTAGGGTAGGGTGCACAGTAGTTAGCATGGACCATCAGTAGTAGTATATAAGATAGACCAGTTTGTAAAGGGATCTCTATCGAGTTCTCTTGTGTTTACTCTAATACAAGAGTTTGTTCTTTTATCCAACTCTAAGAATTTAAGTTCATAACATCATAGATACATGTAGCCCTCTGTATATGTGGATGTTAAAAGCTTCTGTAAGTCTTATATTACATGTATAAGATCCAAACTGTAATACTACAGGCTATATGGATTACTTAGGCAACTTTCAATTCCTGAATGCCTATAAAACTCAATCTCCATAGACTTTATTGAGAAATTACTCTTCTCATCTAGCTTCAATATAATCTCAATTATTGTTGACCAACTTTCCAAGCAGAATATATTTGTTCCAATAGTAGACACCATCACTACAATACACTGTTCTTTCTTCTCTTATCAATCCACAAACCCTATAAAATTCTTTAGTCATCTCTATTCTTCATTAGTAGCTCACTATTCTCTCCATATCTTTGTATCCACTACCACTGGTGCTTCCTTCAGATGTCCTCATAGATATAGATGCTGCCCACAAGCTCTGTACTATTCTAGTCAGAGAATACTACTGCTATAGAAATTATAACTATATGGCTCATAAGTTCCCAGTAAGACTGGATATCAGGTAATTGGCTACAGAGCAATAGAAGAAGCTGATAGAGGATTCAAATACTCTTAGGAATGTTGAAATATAATAGTATCTGAAACTAGCTATATCATATTTTATTTTCCTTTAGATACCACACTAAAGAAAATAACCAGACAGAATATACCAACCAGATGTTGGAACAGTACCTCTACATTTACTGTAACTACTAATAGGATAATTGATTAGATTTTCTTCTGCTCATAGTAATAGAGATCAAGTAAAAAAGAGGTTATCCTATGGTGTAACAAGAACTATGTAATACTAGCCTTTAACTATGTGTTAAAGAATTCAAAGGAAACAATATCAGTATTAGAAATTGAGAGAAGAGATAGAAATAATAGTATAAAAATAAAACATATAAACCTCTGAAAAAGCTCTTGTGAATGTGAAAGGATATAGTTGAGAAGGATATTAAAAGGCTTCTTTGAAAAATCTAGTGAATAAATTGCAAAGCTTTTTAAAAGCTTCCAACAATATTATATATTTTAGATAATACACTCCAAAGACATCCCTCAAGTCAAACCTTATGACTGATAATACTAACTGATACTTATTTTGTTAGTCTTTCCTAGGCTGCTAGTGTTATGAACTTATCCCTTAGGGTTGGAAGTAAGAACAACTCTTGTATCAGAGAAACACAAGAGAACTCGATAGAGATCCCTTTACAAAGTAGTCTACCTTATATACTACTACCAATGGTCTGTGCTCACTACTGTGCACCCTACCCCAAATGACCATGTGTAGAACATGAGGTCAACATGTGTTGTCCATGTTGTATAACATCACTTGTTCTAAATCTGTCAAGTTCACATATGGTAGACTTAGTTTTTCTATTTCACTCTTTATTTTTATTTTTATTTCTGTTTTATTTTTCTATTTTTCTATTTTTAGAACAACTAGGGTCAGGGTGGATCGGTCATGCTGTCACATTAGTCACAACCTGATGGTGTAGTCACAAGACAGATCACGAGACTTGGGAGAATTTAGTAGAAGATTCAAGAACAGATGACGTCATATAACATGGATACCACATGTTGGCCTCATGGACTACACATGGTTGTTTAGAGTAGGGTGCACAGTAGTTAGCATGGACTATCTGTAGGACTATATAAGGTAGACTAGTTTGTAGAAGAGTTCTCTATTGAGTTCTCTTGTGTTACTCAATATAAGAGTTGCTTCTTTGCT
>Ga0157364_1000706_pt1 | contig 24836 bp, 24 predicted proteins | sample AttsexASBM2_FD_111476 | JGI IMG/M metagenome (GOLD analysis project Ga0157364, IMG submission 111476) | Fungus gardens microbial communities from leaf cutter ant in Ribeirão Preto, State of São Paulo, Brazil - Atta sexdens ASBM2 | ecosystem: Host-associated > Fungi > Mycelium > Unclassified ...
AAGGAGCTTGCAGAACAGCTTGGCGTTACGCAGCAAGCCATTTCCGTACGATTACATACGAATAAAGATTGAATTTTACAAAAAAAAGCTCAGAACTTTTTTGTACACCTAATATATATATACCAGGTGTATAACAGGTGTGTACAGGTGTATAAGCTTAAATCCACTGTTTTTTAGTCAGAAAAACACATTTTTTTTCCTAGGAAGCAAAAACAAATTTATTCAAAGTACTTGCCCTCGCTAAATATACATTTTTCCCATCTTTCGGGCAATTTGTATATACTACGCCAAAAAAATTCCTCATCTTTCAAGGCACTCATCAAGCCATTTTTGTCTTCGTAAGAATCGAAGTGCCGCTCAGCGAGCGCGTGGCCCATCGACGAAAACAGGTGATAGTCAGAAGGTGCAAGGTTTGGTGAGTAAGCGGGATGGGGTAGCACTTCCCAGTTGAGTGTCTCCAAGTTTTGACATTGTTGACGTATGCGATATTGTTGTCGTGGAGGAAAATCAGCTTGTCATGTCTTTTCCGATAATGCGACCTTTTTTCGCAGACGGTGCAATTTGATCAGTTGTTGGTGGTAGCGGTGAACATTAACAATTTCACAGGTTTTAATAGCTCGTAGTAGATGATACCCTCCTGATCCCACCAAACGCAAAGAATCGGCAAGATCTGCTCAGTTTCTGTCAATAATTTGCCTTGCATTATGTCGACAGGCAATGTTAATAGAATACAAGCCTAATGCGGACGTAATTGATGGCAGACTGCTGTCATTTTCTACTCGAACCTGCTGAAAAAATGCAGACATTTTACTATCTGGGTTCGTATTACAAATAATTTCCGTACTATGAAAATATATCGGTCCTAGAATATTACGTTTTAATGCACGAGCATATCTCAAATTTTTTCTTCATTATAATTCATTGACAATTTTATATTAACATATTGACAATTTTAGTCACTTTCAATCTATCTTATGTGTCTTGTATAATAAAATACTTAATTAATTACATTTCATATCCGTTTTTTTTCCGATTAAGAGAATGTATTCAATATCTTTTTTATGCACTTGGCGTATTATTTCTTTTTTAAAAAGGTTTATTTTAGAGTAAAACATATTCAAAAACCACTATCGGACCTTTTGCAGACAAGAAGTACATTTTGACTAGACTATTTTCTAAATTTATTACTTGTTAGCCATGAATGTTTAAAAATACTCAAAAATGGGTTCTTTAGGCGTTTTAATCTCGTTTTTCTCAAAACTCTCTGATATGGCAGAACAGTTTCACTTATGAATTCAGCGCATCAAAAATGCATGGGAAACTCTTCTTTTTCAAACACAAAAAGAAATTTCAGACCGGTCTAATTAATCTGTCTAATTAATTTTACAATCACTATATAGAAATATTTATACTGTAGTAGCCCGTAATAATTGCTTGGTTCAACATTAGCAACTCTTACTAATGATATTTATTCATCAACATTTTGAAATTCTTACGATTATCTTATAAAAAAAATAGAAAGAAAAAGTTATGGGCTATATATACATATAGATGATCTGAAAGAATGTTCAATATTATTTAATCAATAAAAATGAGATTCAAAATTGAATTGAATAACTATTGATTAAGAGCACGTAGAATATAATTAAATAATCAAATCAATCAATATATATATATATATATATATATATATATCCTTCGTTGATTTGATTATTATTTAATTATATTCTACGTGCTCTTAATCAATCTGTTTTTAATCAATATATATATATATACATGGGTCGTTTGATAAGTTTGGTAAATTTCATGGACGCGACATCTCGAAAGATCCACTCTTCGAACCCTTTCAGGCTAAATTTCAGCCAGAAAGGACGCATAATTTGGTAGTCATTTGAAGCGAGATTGGCGCGCAAAAAAGTACTCTTCCATCAAGACAACGCACCGTCCCATAAATCGACCGTTGCAATGACAAAACTACAATTGGGCTATGAATTGATTCCTCATCCACCCTATTCTCCGGATTTGGCCCCGTATGACTTCTTTCTGTTCCCAAACTTAAAAACTTGGCTCGGTGGTAAAAAATTCTCGTCAAATGAGGAAGTCATTGTCGCCGTCAATGAGTATTTTGCAGACAGCCTGCTTCAAATGACTACTAAACGTGAACTGCGTTTCTAACTATGCGTCCTTTCTGGCTGAAATTTGGCCTGAAAGGGTTCGAAGAGATCTTTCGGGATGTCGCGTCATCAAATGGAGCGTCATTTCATGGAAATTTCATGGAAACTTATCAAACGACCCACGTATATATATGTATATATATATATATATATATATATATATATATATATCATATATATATATATCATTTTCGCTTAATTTGAGCGGATATCTGTCTCATGACTTTTCTTTTATTCTGTGTTGTAAATATATTTAATGCTCATAATTAAGGTGAATTAAGTTTTCACATTTTAACTATTCAAAGTCAAATCACGGATTATATTATTGAATTGTATCGAAAAACGTTGTATTGAAACGATGGAGAAATTATTGTGTTGTTTAAAGAACTTGGGAAAATTTATTGTAACTTTTTTCAGATTGTAGAATACAATTAGTTCGCTTAACATAACATTCTTAAAGTGAGCTGATTGTTTCACTTTCGCGTATGTACTTAAGGCGAGAAATAGTCTGACTCGCGTTAAAATAGAGAACATTTCGATTCGTGATACATAAAATGATAATGAGAAACGATTATAATACCGATAATAAGCGATACCGATTGTAACGCTATATATGATATGGTTAAGCGATTGAATCAAGAATTTAATGTTGTTTCTCCGACATCTGATAATTACTGCTTACATATATTGTAATTAGTGTTTCACGAAATTGATCAAGCATTTCAGAAAAGTTTAAAAGACTTATTATTTTATTTAGAGGAACATATTTTATTTGTACCTTTTCAAGCAAGTTGCAAAACTTATTTTTATATACCTCTCTTTTCCTTTGTAATGGAATATATATTGAATCATTTTGAATATATGACGAAAATTTTGAGAATATTAAAACTCTATTTATACAATTACAATCTAAAATTAAGCATTTTTCGAACAATATTGAAGGTTATGAATATTTTTAAAGTCTGGAAAGTTTTAAATGAATATTCACTTTTTATAACATAACTTTATATTATTACATACAATCTGCTTTATTTTATGTGCAGACATATTATTTTTAAGAGATTTGTTTACAGCCAATTTCTTTAAATCTAGATAACTTTATCTATGAGATATCTAGGAGATATTTGGAAGATATCCCATAGATAAAGTCATCGGTAAAATTATCGGTAAAGATAAAATTATCTAGAAGTAAAAAAAATTGATCACTTATAGTCATTTAAACTTGTGCAAAAATATTTTTTAGATTTACAAATTCAAAACTTCCTAGAATTTGTAATTAAAAAAACAATCAGAATTTTTATAATTGAATTGTCCAAAAATTTTTACAAGAAAAGAATTAATATTTGGATGCCCATCACTTTTCTTTTACTATTTCTTCTTTCTTTTTATTATATAAAAAGTCATAAATTTTTTTAAATATTCAATTAATTTTATGGATAATTATGTAAGACAGCATCATATATCAATGCATATTTCTTGTATACATATACAGGATGTTTTCCATCTTATTAATTTAAAAGAATAAATGAGTAAGAATAATCCAGATAAATATAATTATTCGATTGTGTGAACGGAAATGCTGCGTATGTAAGGTAATTTTTTAATTAAAAAGTTAGCCATTCATGAATTCTCATTTCCTCATGATCAAAGAATATAGTGGCAATAATTATAAATAATTAAACTGAGATTGGAAATAAACGGTCAACTTAATCCATTACTCAATTGTTTAAAAATGGTTGATTTTTCAATACTAAATTCAAACTTAATTACCGTCATCTTGTCTGATATATCATTTGTAATTCATCCAATTCTTTTGAACGGAGTTCAATCTGTATATACATAAGTATATTATATATTATATTGATACATTATAAATATATATATATATATATATGTATATATATATATATATATGTATATATATATATATGTTTTATATATATATATATATATATATACATTCGCACATATATGTGCGCGTATGCATGCATTTTGTCTACTGTTTTCTATATTGAATTTGCTTTTTAAGAATAAGATGAAGAAAGTTGTTCCTACGTTCTTTAAATGCACAAATGCATGTACACATTTATAGCGCTGATTTAAGAACATTATACTTCCGCTCTTCTCCCGCTTTTAATTAGGTCACTAATCTGTGAACGTTAATAATGCAGAGTTTGTGAATATTATAAATGTTATAATTGTAATATTCTGCCGCTGTTATTCTACATAATTTATCAATTGATTATTATAGTAGCACGATCATTTTTATGATGATGACCCTTACCTATTTGTAATATTTTATCGATTATTGTATTTCATCACCGGTTTTAAATAATGGTACAATATTTATTAAAAATATATATTAAAATATATATTAAAATATATATTAAAAGTTAAAAAAGATATGTTACTTTTTTCAGACTTGTTTTTTTTAATGTGCAGAAATATATATAATATGTATATAAAAGAACATACTGAAAAAGGTTTGCGTACTTTTTGATTTATACTAACGGCATATTTATAAAAAATTAATTTATCAGTTGCTTTTTATGCGAATTTCTTTATGCATTGACATGTATAACAATTATGGTAACAAAAATATGTGTGTTGAAGTTTTTGAAATAAAAGTTGAGATTTCATAAACTTACGCTATAGTTCTTTAATTATATTTAACGAAATGACCTTTATCTTAATTTAGTCATTATGCGTAGTCATTATGCACATAATTAATATGTGCCCTATTTCCAACATCACCAGATCCGTCGATGTCTGCGAAAAAATGAATCTGGCTTTACGATGCCTAAAAAAATAATTGAAAAAGAAGGAGATATAAAATTATCATTTACAGAGATTTCAATATTTATAATTATGAAAATCTTTCCAGACTTATATCTAGTTAAGGGGACGTTGGAGTGACGAAATTATTGATAAATTACAATCATATAAAAATCTCCGAATTGATTAAATGGAATCAAAAACGTCAAGTAAAGTTTAATCTCTTAATTGTTGTAAAAATATAATAAATTATATAATAGATTCGTTGAATTGAATACAGAAACGTTAGATTCCCATAAAGTGATGCCCATGGCAATATATGTCAAGATAATTTTATTTTTTTAATAACTTTGTAATGAGTTATAGCTACAACCTTCCGAAGATTATTAGGTGTATTATGTCGGTATTTTACAGTACGGTTCGTGGATCCACAAAGGATTTCGGAAGATGAGATTAGACAGCCTTGTAGTTTTTTAAATAGAATATATTTAACTTTATACATAACAATAGTGTTACAACAATGTTATTTTGTTACAATTCCACTTAGCATTATTCACATCGCGGTAGATACTGTATAATTTTAAATAACGGGCAAAATAACGCGACAAATTTTTTTTTCAAATTTCTGATCGACAACCGCGTCCGCTTATATTCTATATTTTTCGTATCATCCTTGAGCATTCCGTGTTGGCGTTCCCGTCAGCGTTCCGCGTATCAGACGAGGACAGTTTCCGCGCAACTTCTGTGAGTCCACATTTTTTAAATTTACAATTTATATTCGCTCAAGGTCTTCTTTTATATTATTGTAATTATTTAAAAGTAACTTTAATTAAAGTAAATTTATATAAAGTAAGTTTAACTTAAACAAAGTAAATTTAAAAGTATATTAAATAAATCGATTTTGGCAATCATTTATTTAATCGTTTATATTTCTTGCACATTCGTATTCGCAATTGTTACTTGTGCAAATAACTCGTGACATCTCTCCCTCCTTAAAAAAAAGGAAACGAGAAGTTTCCTTGACTCGCTCTATTATCTTACAGAATTTTTCCCGAATTACAATTTTTCTTATAATCTTTTCTTAATATTAATATAACATGGCATCGTCGCTATGCCCTTATATTTCTGCGTCTTCCCGCCTTTGTTTCTTCTTATTGACATATAGCATGATACATACAATATTAATTATAATTAAAGTAGCAGTACCTGCTCCTACGAGATTATATATTTATTGTTGAATATGTGATTGTTACTCTTTCTTAAGTATTCTTCGATATCCTTTATGTCTAAACTTAATTTGTTAGAATCTTTAATTAATTGTTTAAAGAGAGTACCCTTTGAGGGATCGGAACATCCTTTCGGAATTGTATGTTAAGTTACAGGGCAAGTCAATAAGTTTTTAGAAAAACATAGTGAAACACATTTTTTTGATTCATTTTTATTTCTCAACATAGTCTCCTTTCAGCTCGATTCAATGCTCTTGATGCTCTTGAACGATTCTCCAATTTTTTCAAGCCGTCCGAATAATATGATTTGTTCAACCTTTCAAAATAAGCTTCTGTTTCGGCGGTGAATTGCTCTCTGTGTGGTGAATCTCTTTCCTCCGAACCATTTCTTCAGATTTGGAAATAATCGCAAGGAGCTAAATCTGACAAATATGCTGAATGAGGAAGCAATTCGTAGCGGAATTCATTGAATTTGGCCATCGGTGCCGAGTACGTATGAACGCGTGCATTGTCTTGATGGAAGAGCACTTTTTTCTTTGCCAAATGGAAATGTTTTTTCTTTAAAATGTTGTTGAAACGGTTTAATAAGGCTGCATAATAATCGTTATTAATCGTTTGCTTCGACAGAAGGTAATCGATATGAATTATACCGCGTGCATCCCAAAAAACTGTGGTCATCACCTTTCTAGCCGATTTTATGATCTTCGCCTTCTTCAGAGCTGGTTCACCCAGTAAAGTCCATTGTTTTGACTGTTCCTTCGTCTTGGGTGTAATGGATCCATGTTTCATCTACAGTAACGAATTGACGCAGAAATTCATCTGGATTACGTTGAAACAATTCCATTGTTTTGAAGTCATCACATGGTCGCGCTTATGGTCCACAGTGAGCAAATGCGGCATCTTGCCGATTTTCATATCCAATTGTTCGTGCGAAATCGAAATCACTGTGCTATGTGATAAGCCTGTGATCTCAACAAATTCGCGCACTCGTCGATCAGTCAAAACAATATCGTGGATTTTATTTATAATTTCTGGCGTAGCAGCCTCAATTGGACGAGGTGCATCACATGTAGATGTACGACTATGTTTAAATTCATTCACTACAATTGTATATAGTCACAAACGCTGGTGCAGATATGCTGTGAACATTATCCAACTCGGCTTTGATTTTTTTCGGCGTTAAACCTTTCATATGTGAATGTTTGATTATTACACAAAACTCGTTTTTTTCCATTTTGCAAAAAAGGTTCTTCGCTTTAATCGTCTACAGAAATGAAACCATGCGAATTCTGTTTAAAATTTGACAGTAATCAGCTGTGAGATGTTATTTATCAAAAAGTAATGTGACATGACATATGCTCTCTGACAGATTTTCTAAGAACTTATTGACTTGCCCTCGTATAGTCAGGTAGATATGCTTAATATACTGCTCATTTTGAGATGATTATGTTCGTAAGGTTAAGTCCGGTGTTGATAGTTTATAATTTCCGTTTAATTTAATTCTACCCGTTTCCTTAATTTCTATTTCGCTTTCAGAATTATTACAAACGATTGAAATTTTTTAACTTTCCTTGGTGATACCACGTCAGTCATGTAGCAATCTTATTCTTTTTCTTGTTCGTGATACTCCTTGATGCTCTCCTATAGATGCATCATGATATTCATATAGCTGTTTTTCTTCTTCCTTTGTGGTACTCTCCTTCTTCTTTATTGTTGTCTTCCCCCTTTTTTGACTGAACCTTGTTCGTCGTTTCGAATCGGATTTTGACTCAGAGCATCTGCGTTGGTATTACTCTTATCAGCCTTATGTATGATCTTATAGTCATATTTTTCTAATTTCAATTTCCAACGCATTAATCTCGAGCCTGGATCATTTACATTAAAAAACTAGACTAATAGTCTGTGATCGATTACGATAGTAAAAGTCGTACCGTATAGACGAAAATATTTGACAGCCCAGACTACCGCTAACAACTCTTTCTCCGTAGTGTTATAATTTTGTTCGGTTTTATTTAATATTTGATTCGCGTAAGCAATCGGACGGTCTTGACCTATAAGACCTTGTGATAATACGGCTCCAATTGCAAAGTTCGACGCGTCAATAGTTACCAGGAATTCTCGAATGAAATCCGGATAACTTAGTATAGGTGCTGTTGTGATCTTTTAATAATTGGAATGCATTCTGTTGTTCCATTTTCCAGTCGAATATAACTCCCTAGTTAAGCTTGTTAAAAGTTTCGCAATTTTCGATGAATTTCCGGCTAATTCGATAAACAATTGTATTTTTAATTTTCTTCGGCACAGGAAAATTTTTTACAGCGCTTAATTTACTCGAATCTGGACGTATTCCTTCTTTGGTTATTATATGTCCGAGATATATTATTTCCTTTCGTAGAAACTCGCACTTGTCTGGTTTCAAATTATATTTATGTAGTCGTTACCTCAACAAGACGCTTATTATGTTCTAGGTTCGGTCCATAAATAACTATATCATCTAAGTAGGCATTTCAAATCTTGTGTTCTCGCTAATATTGCGTTCATTAATCTTTGAAACATCGCGGGTGCATTTCTTAACCCGAACGGCATTCGATTAAATTCATAATGTCCGTGCGAGGTAGAGAAGGCAGTTTTATTTTTATATTCCTCACTCATAGGAATTCGGTGATATCCTGATGCTAAATCCAATGTAGAAAAATATTTGGCGTTTCCTAACTGATCTAAACTGTCGATTATGTTTGGTAGAGGAAATAAGTCGCCTATGATTAATTCGTTAAGTTTCCTGAAATCTACCATTACTCTAAGTTTTTCCTGAAGCGTCGCTCTTTTTTGAAATCAGTAGTGACGCGTTCCATTGACTCGCTAGGACTAATAATATCTTGTAGCATTTTCCTTATTTGTTGATTCACTTCTTCCTTATGTTTTTCCGACAACCGATAAGATCACATATTTACCGGTGCACAATCAGTACACGTATTAATTTCATGCGCTGTTGTGTGCGTTAATATATCTCCTTCTAAGTGGAATATGTCATTGAAGTCCTCGCATATTTGTTCGTTTCTTTTCTTTTTCTTTTCTTCTTTATTTAGATGTTCGATTCTTATCTGTTTTCGTATACGCTTGTGGCGCGATAGTGTTAGTGTACCGCTTTCGTTTACCTGTTTTTTGCAGTGTGTATATGTTCTCTCAGTCACTCGCCCGTAACTCTTCTATTGTTACGAGTGGCGTAATTACTTCAACGTTTTCTCCCGTAGTATTTAACATGCTGATTGAGCACGTATATTCGTCGGGTGCTACTAGGCAATTCCCGTAAATATTCCTGGTCTAGTTTCCTCTGATTTAGCTATTCCCACATGGTTTTTATCTGTGACTGCTCGCTATCGCAGCGTTTCGCTGCGAAGGAGCAATGTTATTTCCTGTACGAAGTTTCAAAGTTATCTCGTCAATTTGCAAATAGTTTTTCTGATCGCTTCTAATTTTGTGCTTTTAAAAAATTCATTCTGAGGATTTCTTCGTAATCGAACAGGAAAATCATCTCTCACAACATGCATGATATGTCGCCTAAACGCATCGTTGCTCTTATTTTTCCGATTGTCTTTACTTGATGGCCTGTCACGCCGGTGAGAGCCATTGGCTTTTCTCGTATAAATGTCTTGCTCTTTAAGTTTCCTACTTTAATTAAAGTAAGTGTAGCTCCTGTATCTAATAATAGATTTATTCGACTCTTCTTCATTTCTTTTATCGATAGTATTATAAATCTAAGATCGATATTCGTATATATCCCCCGGTCATTTGCATAATTTGATGCTCATTAGCGACTTGCATTTTTCGCATTCTTCTTTTCTCCTTTCCTTCTTCGCTCTTAGCATATTCTTCGCTCTCGCTTTGTTGTTTATTTCGCCTTATCTTAGCAGTATTTACTACTTTGCTTCATCTTACGATCGGTGTCTCGCTTCGCGTGTTGCTTCGACTCATCGAGCCATCCGTTCAATAACCAGATCTCTTTCTTTTATATCCTGCTTTTTGCCATATGTGCAAAATTTCTTAATGGCATTTATACTTGCTAATTTATGAGTTTGGGGGGGGGGGCAATGAAAATCTGTTAGCGTAACGGCTTAACCGACAGTCTCGCCCATAATGGCCTACTTTTCCGCATTTGCTGCACTGTACACTTGAATTCTTTGTTTCGGCTTTGACTATATTGTTGTGCTCGCAATGATCACACACATGACCACGATGCGCTCCTTCGAACCACAAGAAAAAAAGAACTCAAGGATAAGTAGGAAATGATAAGGAATTCTTTTAATAGTAAGAGAATACAATATGAACAATCAAGAAACACTGTAACATGTAATATGAAATATGTGATATGAAATTAATCTCGATATTTTGGAGGAAAAGCACGTCCGAACGAATGACTGCTCTCCGTAGATCTGCCTATCACGGACCATCAACAACGGCGCGTCGTCAACAGGCAACTTGATACCACGATATAACGCAGCATGCGACGGAGTAACACTGCTCTCTTTCTTAAAAATTGTCATCCTGACAATTGTGTTGCTTTAAAAATTCGCGAAGACTCTTCTTCCAGGAATTTCAGGCTTCCGATCAACTTCCTGTTCCCTTTCTGTGCTGCTGCGACAGTTTTCTTGGAGTTTGATCTTCTTGGAATCCGTTCCCCAGACTGCGACTTCCTTCTCCTTCTGGGCAGAACCCCCTTTTTAGTCCCTCCTTAGGAATTGGTCAATCTCCTGGAGAAATACATTCCAGACATCCTCCCAACTTCAAGGAGGTACATATTTCTTCTTGTCTCTTCTCTTGAGCTTTGCGAACTTGATACTTCGTTTTTCGGACTGGGAGGGGAATAAAAGAATGTCTTGACACAGTACCTCTATCTCCAATCCCCACCCTAGCATTTTCATTTCGTCCCGTAGAAAAACCGTGGCTTCCATGTGCAAAAATCACGGGCACGGTTTTCTTAAAAATAAAATAAATCTCTTCAAAAGTTCTTCCAGGACATATCTCTAAACAGATTCCTTGACAGGTCTTTCCGCAGCTTTCATTGCCGTTCGCCATGTACGCTGGGTGGTATGTATGCGAAACCAAAAGACTGCCATTATTTGAAACTCGACAAAGACTTTAACGCCGCGCATTTGTGTACTACAGAAATAATAAATTAATTGATATTCAGTATAATCGTTTATTTATTTTTTTTTATTCCTACACAAAGATCAATCCTCTTTCTCTTGTTTATCAAGATAAGATGCTAACCTATCTGTATGTACAATTTTATTTTTGCATTTATTCGAATACAATACATAACGTTATTGAGCTTCCTTATTACACAATATGGACCTTCCCAGCTACTTTACAGTTTTGGAGCTTTATGCTTGATCCTTCGAGCATTGATAATCAAACTTTTTGTCCTACTTCAAATTTGCCTTGCTTTCTGATCATACCAGGTCTTAATACGAGATGATTTTATATTAACATGACTCCTAACTTAATCATGAATTCTTTCCAACTTTCTTTTGACTTTGCCTAAATAGTCATCCACTGACTATTCTTCAGATACGGGGGATTTCCTCCAAGTAAGTCTATAGGAAGTCTAAGATCCTGAGCGAAATACAACTCTGCCGGTGTTAGCAAGCCAGCAAGTACATTAAAATCCAGCGATCTCAATCCTTCTGATTTTTAGCTACAAACTTGGCTAAATAGTTCAGGATCATTTGATGTTGGCGTTTTACTTGATCATCCTGGGAATGTAGAGCAGATGCTCTCGTTTTTTTGATCTCAAGTAATCGTGATAATTCCCGTAAAATTCTGGACTCGAAGTTTCTCTCCTGATCTATATGAACCTTCAAAGGAACCCCATGCCTCGAGATGATTTGATTCTTTCTGATGAAGGTTTCTGTTCGAATAGGTTAATGCTCAATAGTTTTTGCTCGAATGTTTTTTCAAAGGAAAAGTCTCTACCCATTTTGTAAAACAGTCAATTACGACTAATAAATACCTATTTCCTGAAAGAGTTGTCGGGAGTGGAAGTATCCAAGTACATCCATTTGAACTCTCTCAAATGGAGCTCCAATGTTATAAATCTGAAGTGGAGATTTTCCTTTACCCGTCGGACCGCATCTAGCGATGCAAATATTACAGATCCTACATCAATTTTCGATGTCCTATTTACAGGACGCCCAGTAGAATCTTCTCCAAGGTTTTATTAATCCCAAAATGTCTTTTGGACGGAAAATTATGCGCCTGCTTCAGAATTTGTTGAATCCGACTCTTAGGAACGACTAATTGAGCAACGGAATCCTTTAAATTTGGTGCCTTCCATCTTTTATAGAGTACATCATTTCTAAGTTCTAAGGAATCCTAATAAGACCAACAAATCATAATGGTAGCCTCTCCGAATGCAATCTCCTGCCAAGATGGCCGGATCCCAGTCTCCTTCCCTTGAAGAATAATTGCAATGCTAGGATCTTCCAAATCTCTCTCTCTCTCTCTCTCTCTCTCTTTCTCTCTCTCTCTCTCTCTCTTGGCGCCAGGTTTCAAAATTTTCTTCAAATAACACAATCCGAGCAACAGAATTTTCTAGTTTAACGGTCTCTTTGACCACAGTCCTTGCGCAATTCTGACACTCGGTAGCCGTACAAAGTCTAGATAAAACATCCGCATTCTCATGAAGAACTCCTTTCCGACCAACATGCTAACTTTTCAAACTGGCCAAATCTTTGAAGGATATCAACTATTTCAGCAACGCATGGTCCGTTCGTACTACGAACTCCCGATCATACATGTGAAACGATTTAATTGCTTCGACAATTGCCAAAAGCTTCCTCCGCGTTACACAATAATTTCTTTCCGTTTTATTTAGAACACGATAATAAGAAATCACCTGTTCTTCTTTGTTTTGAAATTGCGACGAATTCGCTCCTATTTCGCAACCTGACGCGTCGGTGTCCAGAATAAATTCTTCTTCCCTTCGTGGAAAAAATAAGATCGGAGAAGAACTAAGAGCCCGTCACAATTCATTAAACGAGTCGTTACATTGCTATTTTGCATTCATATAAATCTCGTTTGATTCTCAGTCAACCTAAGCAACTTTACGAACAAAGAAAATCCCTTTACAAATTTTTTAATAAGAACATAAACTCAAAAAGCTTCGCAGATGCTTCTTGTTTCGTGGGATTAGCCAATTGATTATGGCAGCAATTTTCTCTCTATCCGTAGAAATTCCCTCAGATGAAATTACACCCTAAATATCAGGTGTACAAGTATGAAATGACGATTTTTTTCCCAAAAAAAACACGTTAAATTCGGAAGAATGATAAAAAGAGATTTATTCAAAGTATGCTTCATTGCTACACATTTTTCCCATCTTTCGGGCAATTTGTGAATACCACACCAGTAAAAATCTTCCCCTTTTGTCGCGAACTATTTATTGAGCCATTTTTTCACATCTTCTCGTACGAACCAAAGCGCTGCTCAGCAAATACGTGACGATGCAAACAAGTGGTAATCGGAAGGAGCCAAATCTGATGAGTAAGCCGCATGGGGTAGAACTTCCCAGCTGAGTGCTTCCAACGTGTCCCAAACTGATTTTGTCGTATGTGATGGAGCATTGTCATGGAGAAAAATGACTTGTGTTGCTTCTTTTGGTATTCTGGTCATTTTTTAAGCAGTGAACGGTTCAAATCGATCAATTGTTATTGATAGCGTTTGGTATTAACCGTTTCGCCAGGCTTCAATAGCTCATAATAGACCACACTCTTCTAGTCCCACCAAACACAGAGTCTTCCTGCCAAAGTGATTCAGTCTTGCGGTCGATCTGGATGGTGCGCCTGGGTCTATCCATGATTTTTTGCGCTTGGGATTCTCAAAAAAAAATCCTCAGTAACGATACGATGCAAGAATGACTTTCTTCTGTATCGTTTGAGCAAAATTTCACAGTGTTTTTGCGCCTCTCCATCTGTCTCTCGTTCAATTCATGTGACACCCATCTGCCGACTTTCTGAATCTTTCCATTCCATTTCTCGTAGGCGATTGGAAACAGCTTGTTGACTAACGCTCAATTGTTCTGCGAGTTGTTTTTGTGTTTGTGAATCATCTTCATCCAGCAATGCTTGCAATTCCACGTCTTTTACTTTTTGGGCGGTTTTCTGTGTTCCTTGTCTGCAACATCGAAATCTCCAATTTTGAAACGCTGAAACCATCGTTCACACGTTTTTTGTGATGGAGCATGTTCACCATAAGCTTCTCCAAGTAATCGGTATTCTGCAGCAGTTTTCTTCAAATAAAAACAAAAAATTAATGCTGTCCGTGAATGCTCCTTATTTGGTACAAATTTCGTCATATTAAACACAGCAACACAATACTATGCAAACCCTTTTCAATCAAATCACTTTGACACTTGTTTATGGTACAATAAAATGGCGTATAATGTTAAATCTTTGTACTTCACACTGCATTGGTGCACCATCTGTTTCTCGTCATTTCATACTTGTAATTGTAACACCTGGTAATGTGAAAAATGCAAAATTATGCACATTGACACAGACAGTCTCATTTATCACATAAAACGACGGTACGATGTGATGAAACACGTCGTTAGATTCGACACGATTATCCGGCGGATAACGTGTATGATATGTTTCTCACGAATAAAAAAGTACCCGATCTGATGAAGGACGGTACATTAATGACCGAATTCGTTGGACTCAGAGCGAAGATGTATGCAGTGAAGCAAGGATACTAAACAGGCGAAAGATAAAGGGTAACATCGTAGGACGAACGATAACATTCGACGTTTATTACGTCGTATGTTATTACAACGTGCGTTGTTTGAAGAGATTGAAATGACAGATTCACCGACAATCGTATACGATCTAAACTACATGAGGTACATACACGATATCTGAATCGAAAATCGCTCTGAGCCGGACGGCAAGCGCGTGTTCGGCAAAAGAATAGATCAGTGTGTCGATCATAAAGATGCTGCGGATATTCGAAATCAACCTCGAGAATGTAACCGTGGGCGAATTCGGAGCGATCGCGATAGCGTCAAAGTTCGCTTTGACCCATCGAAATTCGGCATATGGCAAAGATTAATCTGTATGGACAACGTCCATACAGATTGTTCATGTTGTAATACAATATAAAAGGTACGACGACGATTTTAACAGATCGTACGCATATACTTGTCATTAGCCTGTGGGTATCTGCCGGAATATTGATTGAGATCACCGCGCTCGATAAACATGATCATATCAATATCGGTGAGCGATTCGAATTTTATGCGCGTATGTTTAGTATGGCCACGTGATATCTGACAATGTATAATAATGCGTGGGATTGAAACCATAACTCACGCAACTATTGCGGAAATTTTCTAAAATGTCGGCTAATAATAAGACATCCGTTTTCAAGTACAGATCATTGTACTCGCCGTTCGGATGAAGAATCGCTGCTAAACGTTCGCGATATGAGCATAATCGCTTTCGGATATGATATCGCTTGTCAACGAAGTGAAAAATAATTCGCGTGATAGTAAGCGCATGTCCTGTCATTTTTCGACGCAGTCAATGTATTCATACGAAAGACACCCTTTCGTGTGAGTAATTTAAATTCTTCGTCTGATGTTGGAAATTCTAAACGTACAATTTTTAATTTATCTTTGTTGAGATATGACACCAATTTATCGAGGCACTTAGAAATTTAAAAGAATCGATGAATCTTAATTTGACGCAATTTCGAGATTCTTTTTCGGTGATATCTTGAACATGTTTCGTAAATAAAATGTATTTTTCCTTCGTTATCGGCAGTACATGTCCATCATACGCGGTAGCAATTTCCTCAATTATAAAATGCGCGTCGTAGCCCGATAAATTATGAAAAACGATCTGAATATAGAAAGAATTTTTATAATTTAAGTTACAATTCGAATGCGCTGGACCGCGGTATCTATCAGTGAAATGGCAATAATCGCGGACCCGCATATCATCCGACGATTTTTCGCAGATATAACAACGTGTCGCACTACAATACGCCTCCCATTGTTTAGACAACGCTTCCATGGGCACGTTGGCGGATATGAGTTTTCACACGATGCGCCAAATCGTTGAGTTATCGCGCGAACTACGCTATATAGTCTTCATCGCGATGGAAATGATACGACGATAATGTGTCGTCGTACGCGCATCGCACATAGTAGCCTATGCTAAATGCTTCATGCTGTTGATATACGTAGGACAACGCGTCTTTCTTGTCGGATTCCGTCTTTCGTAGACGCACTCTAGGTCGGCGTAGACGATTAATGGCACTTATTCCCGGTTGTTATAGTTGCCGAATTCGAATTTGTCGTCCTTGCTCAGCAGTCGAATAGCACAATCGTTCATCTTATCATAGTCTTCGCTGTGGATCTCCAACTTTGCGTTCGAGCTGAAGTAATGAAGGTACTTGCAAATAATAGAAAAGTCATTTTTCTATTTATTTTTACCATTTTTAAATATTTTTAAATATTGTGTTTTTATCAATTTTTCTTATTATACATCGATCGCAAAAATATTTCCTGTTCTCGTTCCCAGTAATTTGTGATCTTACAAGGCGGGATAGATTTTTTATCCACACAAACTAATGCTGTCGTTGCGTCGAATCTTGTACATAGGAGATTCACATGTTTGTCCCTCTTGTCGCTTATGAGCCATAAAAAAAGAACTTGCTTCGATGCTGTATGTTGACCGATATGTTGTTGAGATTTTTGAATTTCGAAATGTCTTTAATCGTTATCGGAAATTCGATATCCGCGAGATTTAACACTATTATGTAATGCGGATACGATGATCTTCTATCCATATTTTTAGCTGGATATAGAGCGGCTACCACCGACTACGCATTGCCGACCACGCGAATCATGCATTGTCCATTGAATGCACGTTAATCACCGCTTTTTTAAGTATAATTTCTCGCGATATTTTAAAGTAACATCCCACGCGCATTGGATTGTGCATTTACTACCATATTGAGAATTCGCGATAATGTCCGCTGTCGCGTTCCTGAAATTCGTCCAGTGATGTCAAGATGACGCTCGTATCATTCGCATATCGATGCATCGATATCTCGCTGTTCTTTATAATTATGCTCTTATTAGCACGTTTATTCTTCATCGCAAACTCGTCGTTGAACACGGTGTTCACTTTTACACTACCGTGTCTTTCTACAGTGTCTCGCACTCGCTCGAGTACTACATCGCCAGCGTCTTTCGAAAACCGTTGCGGCTCGATGTGATTAGAATTTATCACCGCGCCTGTCAATATACGATTCTCGAACGCTGTTTCGATTTCCCGCCATCGAAATTTATATCCGACATCCATATGCACGAATCATTCACGCACCGAATCCTTCAAATTCTCGAGCCTCACAATACATGTGATCACTGAATGTCTATTGCCGATCGATAACCACAGGCATTTGGCATGACTCTGCTCTTTCAGAGATTTTATGAACTCGTCACATGTGACGTATTCTTCTGCGGTATTCAGCTGAGTCGCTTTCTCTATCAAATCGCGCTCTATGTTATGGCTTGCGTTGACTAATGACGCATCTAAATCTTCTCATTTTATACCATTTATTTTTATACCATTTACTTGGTCACGTGACATTTGTATCACATTACCTTGATGATGATATCACCGCTCGACATGTTGTGACATGTCGTACCATGTTGAATGTTTGTAAAAAATTGTGAATGTTTGGTCACATGACATGTACACTATTCAGCAACGTCGCATTTATATCAAATCGCATTGATGATGTCATCGCGAAACATGCCATGACATATTGTGACTTGTCGCGGCATGTCCTTGAAAAATCTTTGATTACACTGTCTAATAAAATCGTCGACGCTTGCGTAATTGCAAACGCATTTTTATATTAAATTATATTGATGATGTCACCGCGAGACGCGTCAAATAACAACATATGATGCGACAATCATTTAACGTAAGATTTATGATAAAAATTTAAATATTGAATGTGAATTATTAATTACACTATGAATAATATACATAGTATATATATATATATGAAAAATAAACGAATTTTAACGGTCTCAGCGTTTGAAATTATTCATTCTTTCTGTCTTCGCGATATCTATTTATTCTTTTCCTTCCTATATTCTTCGTATCATATTACATGTGCCGGCAATATCATCGCGATCGATAGTATTATCACGTCTGATAATATCGCTGCGCTCGCTTTAAAAGCATTATTAGAATATAATCGAAAAAGTACAGAAATAAAAAAATATATATGTATATGTATATGTTTTGCATATGAGAATAAGTAAAAGGGGTCACATAGCAAAGAAAGAAAAAATCGTAAGTATAGGATGCACATGAGTCGCAACGGACGGCATCGTATCGAGAGAAAGATGTAAGTATATGGCAAGTATATGAGATAGAGCGCATGGCTGCGGCGGCGGCAATGACAGTGCTGCTCAATATCTCAATGTGTATAACGGTAATATTGTAAATTTAATAGCCGAATACTCTATGCACAACAAAAGCTTTCTACGAATTTATTATTGTTGATCTCCTCGCGGCGGCACTTTTGATTTACTTTGTTTTATATACACCGACTGTCATAGATAAATCTCCGGACAGTCTCGCTATAGCGAAGAATGTTTTTCAGCGGCAATCTTTATCGAGTTGCGTCGAAGCACTGTATTCGTGTGAGTGACTTCAACCTGCAAAAGTATTCTGCCAATAGTGACGAAATATTTTTGCATGTTAAGTGAGTTACGTGATTAAGTGTTACGTGATTATATTTAGAATGAAGAATTCCGATGAGTCTCTAACCAAATGGTTAAAGATTAAGTAGAAAAAGGAAGAGGAACAACTCGAAGAGGATGTCCTCCTTGTTGAAGAGAATGTTCTCAGTGATGAGGATGTTTTCTTCGATGAAGACGTCGTCGATGAAGAAAAAAAGGAGAAAAAGGAGAAGAATGACGATAAGGAAGAGATCATATATAATACATCAACGACTTCCTCTTCAATTTTAACATTGTAAACGCCGAAAAGTGCATTGAGTACATGATAGACCTCCTCCACTTACAAAGCGAGGAAACTGTTTCACGTCCTCGAAGAAACGGTGAAGGAATAAAAGAAGGAAAAGGAAGAGGAGAAGGAAGCAAGTAAAAATATTTTGATATTAATCACATTTTGATATAGATGCGGAGTGACGCATATCAATGGTTTACATAAACAGTCCCATCTGGGACCTTCCCCGCGCTATTCCTTCTCTCCCCCCCTCCTCCCCCGCAAGTTCCTCTCGCGACCGCGACGCCAATGCCGCCTAGTGACAGCCTCCTGGTGTATTAGTCCATTACTATACAACTACTGAGCGTTCCCAATTATGAAACTATTATAAACTATTATTTAGTAGCTATCAAATACTTATTATACTACGTCATATTACTGAACAGTTATCATATTATTAATTGATTCTTAACTATAGAGAAAGAAAATTTTTCATTCACGATAAGGAGAAACGATAAGATTCCAAAGTTACGTGATAAGCAGATAATGTCATAAAAGGGAGCGAAAAAAAATATTTTAGGATTGTGAAGAAAATCCAGAAAAAAATAGAGATTAGAATCATAATTTCTTATTATTCAATTTATATTTTAATAATTTGATTAACTTATTTGAGGAAAAATTGTGAGCCTTCTTATCATATATAATTCTAAACCGCTGAATATAGGTAGCGAAAAGGAGACTAAAAATAATTTTAAAAATTTAGTAATATATTTCAGTATCATATTATACATTTTTTTTACAAAACATTAGTTTATTTTTTACTTTAAACGTAACGCAGTGTATCCAATTTCATCTGAAGCGCACGTTACTGATTCACACTCTATGACTGAAGTTTTATCATAAACTTCATGCAATCTCTTAATGCATCACACATTTATTGTTAATACAATTTTGATAGTCAATAAAAAAATAATCATATAGTAGTTACAAATTGTTGAAATGTATTCTCTCGCACGTGATTTTATGTAAAAAAATATGGTATTTATTTGACAACTTTTATAATGCGATTTTATATAGAATAATACGAGCACAATTTTAATAATGTTGTAATGGTATAAATCGATTAGCCGAATAAGCTTTTTTATTAAATAATTTAATATTATGAAGATATATAAAGAAGGAAGGGAAGAAATTAAGGAAAAGATATTTTTAAAGAAATATGTTTTTTAATGTAGATTTATTTATCTAATATTTAATGCAGCATGTACAATTTAAACCATAGACTATTAGTTCACATTCTACAATAGAATTTTTATCATAAATTTTGTACAAAATGTTTGCAGCATCGCGTTTACTAGTAACACAATTTTGTCTTAAAAATGATACAAAATATTTGAATTTTTCACTTATACCATGTGTACATTGACTTATTTTATAGTACACATGCGACATTTCTTGAGTTCAAATAAGAAGAGTACGATTGTTGGCTTCATGTACAAGCATGTACCATACAATGATGATTTTACGTTTTTCGTATCACGTACTTTAACAAGTTCTACATTCAGATTTTGAATTGATGATGATGATGATGATGATGATGATGATGGGACAATTGATTGCATTAATCACTCAACATCTACACGTCTCATGATACGCTTTTCACGTAGCATGAGACAGGATTATGCGATTGCCTCGATTATGGCAGATCGCATTTCTATGAGATGTGGATCCCACGACGACCTCGATATCCAGGAACTTGTTATTATCAATGTCAATGCATAGGTCCTCATCAAGATATGAGGTATGTAGCGAGATTTCGAAGATGTATGAGAAGATATATGAGAACATGCGCTGTAGAAAAAAGAAAACATATAAATATATAAATAGATCTTAGAAAAATACATAACGTATAAAATATATAAGCAAAATTTTGTAAAAACTGAATAAACATACTGTCTCTCACATGTCTCTCTCATTCTATGTTGAATTGGAACGTAATAGTTTATAGCGTGAAACGTTTCGAGAGTAGTATGTTCTGATGACAATAGAAGCAATCTGCTCTATGTAGTAGGAGCGATCCACAGAGCGACTGTAATGTAATAAGACGTATGTATCATAAATCTCTTTTTTAAATACTTTTTTTTTAAATACTTTTTTAATATCTCTTTTTTAAATACTTTTTTAATATCTCCATCGCAAATTTTCAGAAGCTTCGCATTCCACTGAATCATCAGCGTATGTAGTGAATCAACTGAATCAATAATGTCGCCATAAGTCTCGCTAATTAGTGCTCATCAATTCACATTTTCCAACAACATATCCAAGTTATCATCGAAAATTATTTTCACATCAAGAATTATTTCAATTTCACCTCTATGTGTGTACGATTTTACTTTAATATAAATATCATAATTGTATTTTATGACATCGAATATGTAATGTTCCACAATGTCTATGTGAGGATGAGCTTCGCTATATGTTTCAGTAACATCATAAATCGTATAATGACATGTAGGAAGATTTAAATTTACGTAATCATCAAACTTCGGATCACACACATTGATATGTTTATATATCTGCTATGTCTTATGCTTGGAACACCAAGTATTACTGCGAGTAAGCACGTTTCGAAATTCAAGTTCTTTATACTATGACTCAAATGCATCATTGACGAGCAATATTGTTTATCTATTTCACACAGAATAACAATTTTTGTTTATAGAAAGAGAACACATTTTATGTTTCTCTTTTTATAGAAATATTATTACAAATGATATTTTGATTTGCATAAATCAATGAGAAATCAATAAGAAATCAAAGTTAAGTAAAATCAAAATTATTTGTTAATTGAAAATTAAGCAGAATTAAAATATGATGTATAATGTCATAATGACATGATGGAAATATCAGTTGATCAGTTTTTGGTCAGACGTCATTCGTACCAACATAACCAGAATTGATCAAAGTGACCTGTGTTTGCTACCTGGGTTCTTGCATCAATTTTATTACAACTACATTATTGCAACCTTCGATATCACATGTTTTTGAAGTTTTATTAAAATTATAGTCTATTAGATTTTTCAAATCCTTTCGTTTGTATAACCACTTTTAAATCATCGAATATTTAAATAAATTAACTGATATCGTGGAGATGACTGATTATGTATCAGAGACTACAATTTTATTATATTTTGTTCGTAACAAATTTATATTACTTTCCAATAGTAAAACAATATCTCAAAATCTTTCCAAATTCTAAATCTTTCCAAATTCTAAATCTTTCCAAATTCTAGATAAATAAACATCTAATGGTTGTATTTCCCCTCTAGTAGCCTTTCGGTATAATCATAATAATAGTAATATTTTCCTGAAGATGTTAAATTTGAAATGAGGAATTGGGACAATGTCTCGTTCATGAATCAATAAGAAGAGCGTTATTACAATACCAATGTTTGAAAAATAAGCTTCTTTTAATCACATTTAAGAAATATAAATGTTAATTTAATAACTTTTTTATGATTGTTATTAGATTCTTAAATAAAATATAGGAATGACAATTGATTAATTATGTAGCATAAATTGCAATTTTTTAAATATTTATTTCGTTTATATTTTATATTACTTTTCAATTATGATAACAATATATGAAAATCTGTTATAAAAGAAAATTAACTCATCTAATGTTATTTTATCAGATTTTGATTCTTTTACAATAGCGTTTGTTGGTTTAAGAGCCGATTGCGTCAATGTTACTTTAATTTTAAGCAAGGCTTAAAACTCTGTCTCTCTTTCGCTTTAAAATGAGACAGAGAAGTTTAAGTCTTGCTTAAAGTCAAAGTAACGCTGATACAAACGGGCCTAAACAAGATTTCTTATACTCTTGGTTCAAATGTACCATTAACTTCCTTTAGTACAATAAATAAAGATGATAACAAATTTCCATTACATGATATTGTTGATCGTATATGAGTGTGTTATTGAAGATATAGATTACACGGCATGCTCTACTTTTTTACTCTTTGATAAGTCAATAATCTTCCAGAATGAAATTTCATTTGGAAACTACTTTGATCCGAGTTAAAAAGATTTGCAGATCTGAACTGTCCGATAAGTGATTTCACTTTTCAAGAAATCATCAGCTGTTTATTTTATAAATCAACGGAATCTTCCAGTGTTCTTTTAATTACAAATTTTGTAACTTTTCTCGATGGGTCTTCTTGAATTTTGATACCCAATTGTAAGATGCTTTAAATATAGGATTTACATTTTCATTTTTTTCTTAAGCTTGTAAAACTCATCTTTTTAGATCGATATCATGAACCACCAATTCTGATTTAACAGCTACAATAAATTTATCATGTAAATTTGGAAATGTAAGATAATTTTTCTATATGATTTTTATCTGATTGTTCTTCTCATCGTCTTAATTAATGTTCAGATGAAACTTTTCTATATTTATTTTACACTGATTTTAGAAGAAATATTTCTGAGCAAATTAATAAATTTTTAAAAATGCATAATATTTTTTAATGCGACAGGGTTTTTTAATTCATTCTTTAAAGATATATATATATATATATATATATATATATATACATATAGATTTTTACAAATTAAATTTATTACCTTTTTAAAACAGAATTATACAAATTTTACTTAAAAAATCTTTTCATACATTTTATTCTTTCAAGGATAACTACTTACACATAAGCACGGATAGCTTATATACGAAAGCATTTATAATTATATAATTCCTGAAAATAGTATGTTATAATATAACTTTATTATATATGATTGAATTATAAAAAAAATATCTTCAATTTGGTGAAATAAAATTTGGAAAATTTATGAGTAGAGATATTTTGTTAACAAAAAATGTTTTAAATTTTTTTCTTTACAACATTGAAGTGGTACTCTTATAATCATATAACTTTTGTTTAAAATTTTTTTTCAATCTTTTATATTTCTGACGGTATTTGACTGAAATAGAAATATTTTCTTTCAAAGGGCTGTTTCGTTCCTTAAACATGAGTTAGAGCACATTTTTTCTAAATTCAAAAAAAAATGTGTCTCTTAGATTTTTTTGTTTAACAATATATTTCCCAAAAAATCAAGTTGGTGTCAGACAGTTGGGTGACGTCCCTTGTAAGCTCAGAAGATGATGACAAAGCAATATATTCGACCTCGATCTCCATTTATTTAACTTAATATTTAACAAAAGGATATCGAATGGAAACAAAATTACACGCTGGTAATTATTAACTAAGCTAGGAAATGATAATAAAAAAGCGATATATCTCTATTTGTTTATAACTAATATTTAACAAAAGGAGATTAAATGGAAATAAAATTATATATACTGGTTGTGTATTTGTTAACTAAGCTAGGAAATGATAGTGAAGAAGCAATTTATTCGACCTCGATCTCCATTTATTTATAACTTAATATTTAACAAAAGGAGATCGGAGGGAAATAAAATGAAAGCCTAAAAAATGGACGAAAATATAAAAAGTGACTCCTTTTTTGGGTCACTTTTTATATTTGTATATATGAAGGTTATATTAAGCTCTCTCTCTCTCTCTCTCTCTCTCTCTCTCTCTCTCTCTCTCTCTCTCTTCCTTTCTCTC
>Ga0157364_1000707_pt1 | contig 24815 bp, 18 predicted proteins | sample AttsexASBM2_FD_111476 | JGI IMG/M metagenome (GOLD analysis project Ga0157364, IMG submission 111476) | Fungus gardens microbial communities from leaf cutter ant in Ribeirão Preto, State of São Paulo, Brazil - Atta sexdens ASBM2 | ecosystem: Host-associated > Fungi > Mycelium > Unclassified ...
ATATATATATATTTTTAATATATATATATATATATATATATATATATATATATATATATATATTTTATATATATGCGCGTGAGTTCGAAAATCATAAATAAACGATTTACTAACCAAGAGCTTTCGGATCAGCTAAACCGATATCTTCACTAGCCATCCTCACCAATCTTCGCGCGATATAAACCGGATCCTCACCGCCGGCGATCATTCTAGTTAGCCAATAAAGCGAAGCATTTTCGTCGCTGGCTCTGACAGACTTGTGTAATGCAGAAATTGTATCATAATGTTGCTCGCCTTTCTTGTCGTACAACATATGCGTTTTCTTTAAGCTTTCCTTAATGTCGTCAAGCGTTATTATGGCTGGACCGACGTCTAGAAATTCCTTCTCATTTGGTGCTTTGCATCGTACTGCCATTTCTAATCCTCCCAGCGCTATTCGAGCATCACCATCGCAAGTTTCAGCCAACCACTCTATTGTCGGTTCGTCTATAATGAATTTTGTATTGCAGGATGGTTCCTTCTCAATGACTTTGTTTTTCTCTAGCGTGTTTTCTTCATCGATATCTTGCAAAGTGTTTTCGCTTTTATTCGGAGATGCATGTATTATACCTTCCAGCGAAATTACTGCACGCTTCAAGATCGATAGCAGATTTGCGATAGATAATTTGTGCAAAACAATCACTCTGCATCGACTCAGCAATGCAGAATTTAAACTGAACGAGGGATTTTCCGTTGTGGCCCCGATCAAAGTAATGATTCCCGATTCGACGTGCGGTAGAAACACATCTTGCTGCATCTTGTTGAATCTGTGTATCTCATCCATGAACACTATCGTATGCTGCGCATATTTAGCATGATTACTAGCGATACTAATGACTTCCTTTACCTCCTGGACACCGGCCATCGCAGCAGAGAGCTTAACGTATCGTAGCTTGCGACTAGCATCATTTTTACACATGTGCGCGATGACATTAGCCAAAGACGTCTGCAAAAAAGAGAAAGAAACTAAATAAAGATTCCAACATACACATGTAACATAAATATACAGAAATGCAATAATACTTTGCCACATCCAGGCGGACCCCAGAGAATCATATTAGGTATTTCGCCTTTTTGCAAGAGTTCGGAGAGTATGGTGCGAGGTCCAAGGATATGTTTTTGGCCTACAAAGTTTAATAGTGATGTAGGTCTCATTTGTTCTGCGAGAGGTACATCCTGTCCGTTTCCGCGTAACTTTTTGCATTCATTTTCTGTCTATAAAAGTTGTTTTATATATATATATATATTATATATTTTATATATATATAAGAATCTCTCTATAGGAAAAATTGCAACGCAGAAAAATTTGATTAAGCATATTACAAAATACAAAGTTGAGCATTATAGTTTTGTATGTCATTTATGTGATTGTGTAAATTTATTTTATTACACTATAATTATTATAGTTTTAGAATAAAAAATTACACTTTTCTGTGGTGCATCTTTAGCATCTTCTTCATCCTTGAAACTTTGGAAAGAAAATTGGTCCAAAAAACTCTTCCTTTTAACAGATATTTGATTAGTTTTTTTTGCACTTGCTGGCTTTAGTTTGCTTCTTATACTCCTGGGGCTGGAGTCTTTAAACAATATTGCATTTTCGTCCTTTATAGGTTCATTTAGGAATAAACACTTGCTAGCATGAGATTCGATAACAGAAGAAGCAAATTCCTTGGCACATATCGGACATAATACTTTGTCAGTATTCATATTTATAAAATAATGATAATCAAGTCTTGATTTTTTCTTCTTTGTATTCAATGATGGCTACAATGATATAGATATAATAAACAATGAATGTAACCTCTGTAACCCCCTCTTGACACAGAATAGCTGAAAGGCTGAAATATAAAGACAATATAATAAGATTAAAAAAATATAAATATAAAAATTAATATAATTAATATAATTAATTAATATAATTAATTGAATGCGATAGTCGATCGCAACGTCTTCTCGTTATTTTCAGAAAACCAAGAATTCTGTTTTATATATATATTAGGTGTAGTAAAAAGAAATCCATTATTTTTCCATTCAATTTCAAATGCAAAAATAATGGATTTCTTTTTACTATACCTAATATATATATAATTTTTGGAAAAATAAACTTGTTCGACTGGGTCATTTTCCACGTGTCATTTTTATTCCGTTAGAAAAGGTTGGTTATAGCATGGTTATTAGAGATTTCAATCACATATTTCAAGAGCATCTAACGAATAAGAGGAACGAGACCGACATGTTAATGAAATACGATCGCGCGAATTCTATATCACTATCAATAATGTCATGTATTAATATTGTCATCATATGATATAAGGAGATTCTTATAACACGGTCATCATGGTCTGGTTCCACCAATATAAGATTAATTTTAACTTATTGTTTATCTTTTTCAAATTCTTAGAATCTTAGAATTCTTAAAAGAAAAAAAATAAAATAAATCAAGATTAAAGTTAATCTTACATTGGTGTAACGTCACCGGACTTTATTTGTTTTTTTATCCTGCACTATATAGACTAAACTAGAAACCTCTTTCTTGCTTTCGTCAAATATCAAATATATACCTATTTCACTTTAAGTTCCAAAAGTGTACATTAGTTCAGAATATATTAAACAGATCTAACATAATCGAGAGAGCCACTTGAAAGAAACGTTTAGTTGGCGTCACGCCGCCACTATTATAGGATTGTGTGAGAGTGAATTTAGATAATGGAAAGGAATAAACGTACCGGCAAAAGCAGAATTTTACCGTGCGATGCGCAGAACCATCACTGGATGGAGACAGTACCGTTATATCAAACTCGTGCTAACCTAAGCAACGGGGGAGCGTGCGTGGAATTTGGAAAACCACCTTGATCGCGCAAAATCTTGATCAAGCACGGCCAAGCGAAGCGAGATTGTCCTGAAACTCCCGGAAAAGTGTCCGGAAGAGCGTCTCGTAAGGAACTCTGGAGAGAAAGTCGACTAGTCACGACCTCGTGGAGATCCAGCTGTCAAGCGGCACTGACGTGGGCGGCGGGAGGTCAGATTTTACGAATTGTCTTTTAAATGATAGGTTTTGCATCTCGTTTCCTGCTGGGAGTCTCCGAAAAACGTGCCACTAGTTACGACTAGTTTTTATCTCTCGCTTCATCTCTTAGACAGAGATTCGACATTTTCTTTCTCTCCGGATTTGTTACGTGGATCTCGGGTAATGGAAGTTCGGCGCAGACGAGCGAGACCACAGGATAGCAAGCACGACGCCGACGCAACGGATCAGTCAAGGACGGTTCAGAGGAATGAAGTAAGCCGCGACCTTTAAATACGATGATTTTCTTGGCGGGTGTAGATCATGCAGATGGAAGATCTGCAAGATCTAGGAAATGCAGAGAATCATATGCGGAAATATATCTGCAGCGTTTTTGAATCACTCCGTGAACAGTATATGAATTTTTTAATTTAGTGAAAAACTAGGAGCATTTTACAAGAGAAAAATATTTTCATGTCATTAATATCAATTCTATAAATTTTTTTCAGTATTTATTATGTCTTAATTAATTAAATTTCGGAAATAAATTAGACAATGCTATATCTTCTAAATTTAGTTTCAAATATATTGTGATAAAAATATATTGTGATAAAAAATCTGAAAAAAAGTAAAATCCCATTATATTTTATTGATATTGTGAGATATTTAATATATTAAAAAAAGATTTAAGATAGAAATGGTCTCCTACTTAATCTACTTTTGCAAAGAAGAAACAATTGAAGAAATTTTAAACTTACCAAAAGATATAAAATTGAAAGAGCGAATATGACATTTCCATCTATTGTATTAAAAATCTATTGCATTTATATGTAATAAAAAATAAAATTTAAATTGTATATTATATATATCGATATGTATAATATATACAGTGCTTGAATTAATTCTCACTGTTGATCTATACTATATATATATAGTTCGGAAAATTGCCCATAATATTTCGGGAAATGATTCGGAAAAGAAGAAAAAAGCTTACTTATATAAATATTCGAAAATAAATCATTTTCAAATTATAACTACTTTTATATTTAAAAAATTATAATTTATTTTTTATAATCACAATCATAATTTATTTCATAATGTTTTAACACAAATAATTACATTTCGGAATAGTTTGGTATTATCCAGGATGCATCACGTAGAGACATAGCCCGCGGGCGATTTTCTGGACACCCTATATATTTAAATCCTTTATTTTTTCACATAAAACATATTGATTAAATAATACTTCAGCAAGATTTCTATACAGATATATCTTTCGAAATCACTATTATATAATATTTTCATTACTTGCAGTTTCTTCCAAAATCAATTAATTATCAGATTTGATTGCGTCATGTTGATTACTGCATTGATTTTTATTTGTTATAGGCGAATGGACAGACAAATTCGAATACTACTTTGATAGAAAGTAATAAAGCAAATTCGTCATATTCTATCGAATCAAAACAACCTCTATCAAGCAATGTGGTGCATGCTCGAATTAGAATCAGCTTGGAGATTGACCTGATAGCGGTGATTTTACTAATTTCCGGTATTTGCACTCGTCTTTATTGTCTTGAGGAACCGCGTAGTATAGTGTAAGTGTATACGCATTTTTGGCAAATAATATAACGCTGATAGAGGAGAAATTAATAATTGATAGTCATTACGATGATATAGAGATATACAGAATTTTATCTGCTTATAAATAAAAAACTATTTTATTTTTATAATTTCTATTATTATTTCTAGATTCTTTCAAACATTTTAAGACAAAAATCCTAATACGAAAATGCTGTGGCTATAATTTTTGAATTACAAATTATTTTTGATCAATTATAATTCAAAAACTATTGTACTTCGACAGTTTTGTATTAGGATTTTTTACTCTATCTCTAAAATACGCTATAAAAATATTATACGGTAGTGTGAGACATCTTGTATGTGTATGTGTGTGTGTATGTGATATATATATATATATATAATATATAGAGTAGAATAGGGTATTATGAGCACCTTAAGGAAGCATTTTGATATATCTAGCATACTGAAGAACAAAAAAATCTCATGTATACCATTTGATAGATTTATTTTATTCCTAATTAAAAATTGAGTTGAAAAATCTTTCACAATTTTGCAATTTTCGTAATGATTGACGAAATATTAATTTCTAAATATTGCCGAATAATCGCGTATCTGGCTGCCTAACTATTAACCACGAAAATTACAAAATGGTAGAGAACTTTTCAATTAAATTTTTAATCAAGAATAGCACTATATGATGTCCGCTATTTAAGAATCTGTATATTATATATATATATATATATATATATATATATATATATATATAATATATATATAATATAAATTTATTTATCTCTTATTTAACATGTGGTTAGAGTAGTGAAATTTATAAAGCCGATTATAAGGTTGATTATAAATCAAAATTTAATGTCTATTTAAAATCTAATATTTAAAATCTAATATTTAAAATCTAATATTGATTATTTTCATCTATCTTTTCAATTATTATCTATTATTTATATTAGTCTATTATAATTACTTGTCTGTTTTACAGCTTCGATGAACTACATTATGGCAAGTACGTTGGATTATACATGAAGAGGACGTTCTTTTTCGACTCCCATCCGCCTTTAGGGAAACAATTGATCTCTGCAGCAGCGTACTTGGCTGGATTCGATGGACAATTCAAGTTTGATAGGATCGGAAGTCCTTACAGCGACGCGATTCCTTTGTACGCGTTGCGCTTAGTACCGGCGATATGCGGCAGTTTACTGATTCCTACAGGATATTATCTTGTCCTGGAATTGGGTTTGAAGCAATGGGCGGCAGCAATTGGTGGAACTCTACTCTTACTCGGTAAGAGTAAAGTAGAATTTCTATTCTCAAATTAGAAAATTTATTAGAACAGAAGATTGCACTGTAGTATGCTGTTCATCTCCTTCATGTTATATCCTATCTTTCTGTCTTATGATTAAAAATGTAGCACGTTTAATATTTAAATTCTGTTATTTTTGAGTTGAAGATAACGATAGTAATGAGATTCTATTGTATATATAGTATAAGTCACATATACACATAATTTGTTACTTCAAAAAAAATTAAATTAAATTAAATGTAACTTAAAAATTAAATCCAGCCATTGATATCTTCGCTAAAATTAAATTTATATCTTTATTATTGCTGTCCTATAACGCATAGTATTGTATTGACATAGTTAACTGACATAGATACTTGCTATTTTAGATAACGCACTGTTGACACAGTCGAGATTTGTCTTGATGGAAAGTATCTTGATGTATTTCTCATTGCTCGGCTTGTTGTGTATTATAAAATTTCGGAAAGTTATGGATCAACCAACATCAGCGTCTTGGTGGATATGGCTGATACTAGGCATTGCAAATTTAACATGTGCATTATGGTATAATTACAATCTTTTTTCATTTCTTATACTTACTCTCGATTAAATGTAATTAAAGTATTTTTTTACAGCGTTAAATATGTTGGATTTTATTCCATGGCCCTCGCTCTCTTTTTAATCGCTCACGATTATTGGTCCTTGCTCTCAAGAAAGACTCTGTCAAACACAATCTTGTGGATTCATCTTTTACTAAGATTCGTTGTATTAATCGCTGTTATTATCGCCGTATATTTAAGTATATTCTACGTACATTTGGCAGTACTCTCGAAGGCAGGACCACATGACTCAGTAATGACAAGTGCATTTCAAGCGAGTCTAGAAGGAGGACTTGCCAGCATCACGAAAGGGCAACCTCTGGAAGTGACGCATGGTTCGCAGATTACTCTCAGACACACGTACGGCAGAGCCTGTTGGCTGCACAGTCATAATCAAGTGTATCCGTTGCGGTATCCCGATGGTCGCGGCAGCTCTCATCAGCAGCAAGTTACTTGTTATTCATTTAAAGATGTTAACAACTGGTGGATCGTCAAGAAGCCGGACAAAAATGACTTAGTAGTAATGAAACCTAGCGAGCCCATTCGGCATGGCGATGTGATTCAATTGGTACATGGGATCACGAGCAGAGCGTTAAATTCGCATGATGTTGCGGCACCGATGACGCCGCAGAGCCAGGAAGTGTCGTGTTACATTGATTACAACGTGTCTATGCCAGCGCAGAATCTATGGCGAGTGGAAATCACAAACAGGGATCACTCTGGTGACGCATGGCATGCGATTCAGAGTCAAGTGCGGCTGATACACGTGCACGCGAATGGAGCCGAGTTTGCATTGAAGTTTAGCGGGAGGCAATTGCCCGATTGGGGTTTCAATCAGCATGAAGTTGTGGCGGATCGGCTGATAGACCAGACCAATTCCATATGGAACGTTGAAGAACATCGATATACTAAAAGTGAAGACCAGAAGCAACGGGAACGGGAATTAATCAGTGCGGAGATGATACCATTGCAGGCGACCGCGTTGAGTTTCTGGGAGAAATTTGCAGAGCTGCAAGTCAAGATGTTATTTAGTGGCCAAGAGGGTCAAAACAGCCACATGTATTCCAGTGGACCTCTTGAGTGGCCGTTTATGTCCCGCGGGATCGCGTACTGGGTGTCTAACGAGAGCAATGTTAGTAGGAAAATTTTACATAAAAACGCTTGACTAATCAACACATATTGTTAAGACAAAATTAGACATATTTTAATTACATTTGATATTTTTTTGTTTTTATATTTTTTTCAATGTTTCTAATGAACGTTTTATCGATAGATATTTTAATTTTAAATTTTTGCTGGTTTTTATAAAGTAAACATTTGACTCATTGTTTCAGGCACAAGTGCATCTTTTGGGGAATATTGTGATTTGGTACTCTGGTACGATCTCAGTAATTGTATATGTAATACTATTGACATTCTATTTGATGAGAAGAAAAAGACAATGTTTTGATATCTCAGAGGAAGAGTGGGAAAAGTTTGTTAACAACGCTTACGTATTATTAGCTGGATATTTGCTTCATTTCTTACCTTTTTTATTCGTTGAACGAACTTTATTCTTGCATCACTATTTACCAGCTTTTATTTTCAAAGTCTTATTAACAGCAGCAACGATTGATCATCTGTATTATTTAATTAGGTACGTTATTTGTTTAAAGATGCAAGTTTAAATTCTATTACTATTGTTCACATAAATAATTATATGAATTATTTGTTATATCTTCTATTTCAGTACACATCGTCCAGCATGGAGCATTTCATTGTATATCATAACATGTGGTATTATTGCTTGGGTACTTTTTATCATCTATGTGTTCAAGAAATTCATTGTGTTTAGTTATGGGACATCAGCACTCACTGCCAAGGACGTAATAAAATTAAGATGGAAAGATACTTGGGATTTCATTGTACATAAAACGTAAGAGTTTACCAGGTTTAAGCATTACAAAACCTGTGTTATACAAGATGTAATATTTTTTTAATTAGGACATTATATATTGAAACACATGACATTTACAAAACAGACGATATTAGTGTATTTTTATAAAAAAATTTGTTATTGCTTATAAATGCACACATGTGTATATGACGAAATATTTTGTTATAATGGAGCAACAAGTGTTACGAATATGGGATGACATATAATGATAAGTCCTTTCATAATATTGTAAAAAGGTAAAAAAGTTAAACATAAAAATATTTATGTATAGATTCTATTTTATAACTGATTCTATTTTATAAAATGTTTTACCGTTAATAGTATTTGATATTATAGTATTTGATATTATAGAAATCGCAAATATATCTTTAAAAAAAACAGTATAAATGTATAAGCCTATGTATTTTGTGTAATTTAAAGAACTGTAATTTAAAGAATTTTAGTTTGTGTGTATGTGTGTGTGTGTGTGTGTGTGTGTGTGTGTGTGTGTAAGTGCGTGCGTGATTTATTTATAACAGATATAATTAAAACATAGAATTGTGTATGAAACTTTTAAATTAATTTTTTTTACCTTTTATATTGTATTTTTAAGAATTGTTTTTTGTATTGAAAAAATAGAAATATTAGAAAAAATTTATATCATGTAAAAAAGGGGGTAAGATAATAAAAGCATTTAAATAGTCAAATTCAGATTCGTCATTTTGTAAAAAGAGTACATTATACAATATAACATCAATACTGACCGTATAATAAAAGAAAACAATTTCTATAGAATAAATTGTATTTTTATAACTAGAATCAATGAATAAATTGATACAGTTTCATCAAGGTCATAAAAGTTGCAATGAAAGACATCGATGAGCTTTAAAAAATAAGATTACGATAATAAATATAATGTACAACATAAGAGTAAATTTCTATCTTATCACAATAAATGTAAAATATGTATGGTATTTTTTATCTGTCACCTGTTTCGTTGTGTTAATGATATGTGAAAACTATGGATCGAATAAGACCATCACGAACTGCATGTGCAGCATTACCCACACCGAATGAGAAGAACACAGAATCACAGGACATGTTTTGGGCGCAAATTCCTACTGGATACCATCCAGCCTTATTAAATACGACGCCAACTCGATAAACCTATTAAAAAGAGAATACTATAATACAATTATCAATCAAAAAAAATCTTAAAAATGAGCTTTGATATTTGAGAATATGCAAAAAGATATTATTTTATGAATTTGAGATACATTTGATTATACACAGTGAAAAAAGCAATTATATTGTAATGACAAACCTTGTGCTTTTGAATATAAACTGGTCGATTGAAAGTGATTTCCACGAGAGTACTAAAATTCGCTTTAGTAGTGAAATGTGTATACGTCAATCTGGTACCGTCGCAATCGAGGAGATGAGCGTATAAAATTTCAGTATAAGACGAATCGGCATCTAAAGCGTGAGAGAAATTACTCGCCTATAAATAAAATGAATGAGATGTATAAGCAGTATACACTGGACGATAGTAAATTACATATGTATACAATTTCTAACTTACCGCCGCGATTTGCGTAGGAACCTGTACACCCACCACACAAATATTTTTATCTACACTGAATGTGACGGAACAGTCCAACACATTTGTATTTAAGCAATCTGTTTGCTGAATTACCGATCTGAGACAATAATATTTTGGTCCCTCGCGAACAACTACTGCCGTGGAAGAAGTATTGGGCAAGTTTCCAGAGTCTTTATTTATGCTCGCATCCACTAGTATTGGTGATGTGTTCCGCATTGTACTGCTGCTAGATTCTCCATCATTTAAAAAGCCAGAACGTACAGGAATATTTAAATTACCGTACGGAGGAAAAATATGTCTCGAAGTCATCATCTAAACAGGAAAATGGATTCAATAAGGAAAATATTGAAATGTTGCGTGTACATATTTCTTATTTCTACTATTATAAAAGTGTGAAATATATTTATAAAAACAAAAGAAGAAATCTATTTAAATTTACAATAATTGAATAGAGAGATTTTAAACATAGCGGGATATATATATATATATATATATATATATATATATATCCAATCCATGCGTCGAATCTTTTTCGATTTTGAAATGCAATCATGGACAAAACTAAAGTAATAATATCACAAGCAATTTAATAATTTTGATGTTAATAAGCATTTTAGGAGAATATTAATAATTTGCTAATCTAAACATCTTAAGAACTGTAATTTAATTTTTTGCAAAAAAGTATATGAAAATTTGAAAAAAATGACTTTACATTTATTACAGGAAACACTCCCATGGAGTGTCCAAGATTCGTGTGAGCCTTAGATGGTTTTGCTCTGCTATTTGAATTCGTGCAAAAACCTTCGGGCATAGGCATAGTTTTAGTGCCAGTACACAGAATATTCATCAGTATAGCGAAAGCCTCATCTTTCGTGAGCAAAGGAGACAAACCGGGACCTTCTGCAAATTCTTGTGGTGTCAAACTCAGAAATCTTATTTTTAAGAGAGCATTTCCAATGACAGATTTTAGACATTTTTCATTGATTGGATCGAGAGACTTTCTAGAGCATTCTGATTTAGCCCATCGCTCCATCGCAGTAAATAATTCTATCTCCGAGCTGATCTGTAAATCGTCTTCCTCCAAAACTTTGAGAAGGGTCCCTAGCTCTACATCTTCCCAGCTAGCTTCCTTCAGAACTTGATCCGTCTTGGTGCGTATGATCTGTAGACATTTCTCCATTAGGACAGGTTCTTCAAAAAGCTTGGCAAACTCATATGCTCTGCATGCTTTCTTCGGTGAGAGATCACACCACAGATATTTTGTACACTCTTCTACCAAGGATGGCAGCATGTATTTTTTGGCACAGTAACATAACTCGCAGGCCAATTCGAAGGAACCAAGTTCAACTTTATCTGTATATATATACTCTAGTAGAGCCTTGAATGCCTCAGGCTGAACATCCTTTATCGATATTGGATCATTTTTCTCTGCCATACCACCAAAAAACATAGCTTCAAAGACTGGACTGGATATAGCCAGGAACAGTTTATGACCTTTGAGAGTCTGTTGCTGGGGTTCCTGGCCGACAATGAAATTACAATCGGACCATTGTCCAGTCTCCAGCAGATACTGGCCACGCTCCGACAGTTTCTGCTTGCTGGTCTGCCAATCGCAGGGTAAACTCATTTTCGCGATGTATTACATGTACTCGAACTGCAATATGAAAGGAAAATCACCAGAGAATGAATCGGAGGCTCATGTGCCAGGAAGCAGCCCGTGCGATGATGTTACGTACTCACCTATTTCCGTTAGCGCTATAAATACAGCGTACAATATTAACACGTAACAGCCAAACGGGAGAGAAACGCAGTGAGGTGCGCGGGAAAATCAGCCAGCCTATTACTCTATCTGGGAGACGATCTCGTCGTTATCGTTCTCGATACTCTTCAGCTCCACTCACCTTGCCGATACTCATGCGTCGTTAGCGTCGTAGCAGAACGCTACGCCATCTTAGACCGAGAGAATTCCCACCATCGCACCATTCTGCACCATTCGCATCGTCGTCGTCGTCGTCGTCGTCGTCGTCACTACTAGCTTTTCAAGGCTCCACTTTCCTTTCCCCCAGTTGCCTCAATCGCCCGTGCTAAGCAGTGCCGACACTGTCGACTCTGTCGACGCTTTTCGAAGCGATTGACGCTTGCTCTGTTCTCGAGTCTCGAGTCTCGACCTCGAACGACGTCAACGACGTGCTTGCGCGCCCTCCCTGTCTTCCGCCTTTGGCTTTGGCTCCCCTCTTTCGCTTTGGCCACAGTACACTATACAGTACCCACTACCCGCTAGCGGTAACGCGCAAAGCAAAGCTTCCTCCGGCTGATTTCAGACCGAACACGTTCACTGCGGCGATCGATAATCCTGCGGCGTGGAAAGTGGCAGAAAGCGAGGAATCGAAGCCACGGAAGTGCCGTAACGTGGTGTCCGTCGTTTTTCCCGGGTTGTGATCGTCGGCGTGGACGACCGCATGTACCACACGGACTCGTCGTGAGAGTGACGCGACGACACGACGACGACGTTGCGAGAAGATCGCTCGTCAGGATTTCTATCTGCGCGGAAACGGCGCGCGTTACTGGAGGCAAGAAAAAGATAAAGACAGATGGAGCAAGAAAGAAGCTAAAAAAAGAAAGTAGAAAAGAAAGAAAGAGAGAAAGAGAGAGAGACGGATTCTCAATTTCTGTGGCTTTTGACGACCGTTGTGAATTGGCCAGAGTCCAAAATACTCCGGAATTGGCCGAATGGCGCACGCACGGCTCAGCTGTATGTCCATGCGCCTCGCGGAATAATGCATCTTCCTCCCGAAGATTTCTCTCATCTGGATGACAGTGCCTGCCAGCGACGGGACGTAGGGTGACGTCGGTGAGGTGAGGTACGTACTATGTAGGCGGTACGCCGTACGTCGCCGGTACAGCCAGGTACAGATTACAGCGCGGCGCAGTCAGGCGCAGTGGCATCTTGGCGGTTGCAGATCGCAGGAGAATCCCCGCGAGCGATATTTCATTACTCTGGATTGCCCTGGATTTCCCAGAGAGACGCGATGCGATCGCGTTCGCGTCCTCCGATCCACAGGGAATCAGGCGAGGGCCGAGGGCGAGGCTTGTCGCGCCGCGCCGCGCGCGCGTGTCGCTCGTCTTTGACACGTTCGCGACGTGTCGGTGTCGTCGTAGAACCGTTGGACGTTGACGTAACCTCCCTCACGCTCTACTCTCGAGGACGTCGGCGTCTTCAGGGGAAAGAGAACGTCGGGATCGTTCTTTGTTGTACGCGCGCGGATCATCGTCGCATCGTAAATTACGCGCGGATGAGTCATTGTCCTGTTGAACGACACGCATATTTTTATCTCTACCGTCGCTGAAACGTCCTTGCCACGAGCTCGTGCTCCGAGATACTACGTTTACGTGGACATATCGTATGAGGTACGTCCAGCGAACGTCTATGTGTTACGCATTTCCAGTTGTTTGTTTTACTTTAACATGGTATAATAACACTGTAACATTACATGTTTCCTCTTTCATATATCCTGTATATTCAGTATATTACATAAGAACTGAAAATATTGCTAAGCCGCACAAACGCGTGTTTTTGTATCTCTCGATCCATGATATTTATGAAATATTTTTATGTCATTAAGGTATATGTAAAGTGAACTCGGTGATGCGACGCATCTAGAATTTTATATATTGTTTATATAGGGTGCTTTCCAAGACAGGAGTGATAAAATACAAAATGGGTTCCATTTTGTGTTTGTAAACTTTATTTGTTCTTGTTTAGTAGATAAGATGAATTGATGCTTACAGCTTGTGGCATCTCCAGTATAACACAGTGAATCATTACATCCTTGTTTGTTCCTATTAAACAAAGATATGAAATGAGTCTGTTTTTTTATTCCTGCATTAGACTGCATTACAATTCCTATCTCGTTTTTGCCAAATATCAAATATATATTTATTTTACTTTAACTTCCAAAAGTGTACACTGCATGATTTAGCTACAGAAAACAGACTTATGATTACTGTGTTATTATACAGGATGTTTTTCATTTAGTACCATAAATTGATATAAACATCATTCTATCTTTCTTGGTATTGACAGAATAACAAAGATAGGCTTGCATTGATTTGTGTTATCAAATGAAAAGCACCCTGTATCTCAGCTGGAAAGCATAAATAATTTCCTAGAAAGACCTGGCATATGTATAATTACATTTACAATATTTATTTGTTTAGAAAGTATGGAGCATTCATCAGATGTCGCAGTTATACCTCGCCCGAGTTATTACTGCATTTAGCCTTACAATAGATAGTCTTTAATGCGACAGAAACAGTACATTGTTGAGGCACAGTAATCCAAACTCCTGTAAGGAGAGATGGATGCGGTGTGCGATGAGGACAGGCGGAGACGCCTACGGGCTTTGGAGGAGAGTATAAAGGATCCTAGAAGCGTCACGAATATCGACTGCTTGTTGGACACGGTTCAAGCTCTGGTAACAGATTGCGATCATGCCAGCGTGAAACGTATGAAGAATATAGAAGCTTATATGAATAGATGTAAGTACTATGTTTTAATATTTGTTAGTTGCTTTTTGTTTTTGCACAAGTATACTAAGTCAAAGTTATGTTAATATTTTATACTCAGATATTTACGTCACTCCTTTGGTGATAAGACATTTATTCTTTTTTGAAGAATTTTGACTTAATGCAATAAATTAGAATGAAATAAACTATATCTGTTTTACTCTAACTTATTGCATCAACATACATTAAAACTTTAAGTGGAAAAAGAATCTAAAATTATCCTGTATATATATATATATATATACACACACACAATATATATATATATTTATATAAAATTTTCTATAATTAATTTAATTAATTATTATATACAATAAACTTCAATTGTGTGCAACAACATTCAGCATTGGCTCTCAAAGATTTTTTATTTTATTTGATATATATAATTCTCAATATCTTAATTGAATTTCTGGTCATCACATCAACTAAAATCATATCAACTATTTGATAGATTTAATTATAATATCTAATTTGTACTTCTTTGATTGAATCTACTGGAATTCCAATTAATACAACAAGAATTTTTTTCTTAGAATTCCAATTAATGCAATAAAAATGTATTATTATCGTGAAATGTATTATTATCGATGATACTTACTTGCTTTTGGAATCTTTCATAAGCGTTATCGAGATTAATAATATTGGCTTGTTTTCTTTCTTACAGATGACTCTGTAGCCCAAGAGATTTTTAAAATGCGAATGCGCATGGACGATTTTACTTTGATAAAAGTAATCGGCCGCGGCGCGTTCGGAGAGGTGCAGTTGGTTAGACATAAGTCTACGCAAAAAGTTTATGCTATGAAATTACTTAGTAAATTTGAAATGGTAAGATTCGCTTGCTCGCTTGTTTCCATTCGTTTGTCCAAGTTGTGTAAATGTTTCCTTCTGACTTTTACGCTATTTGTTTAGATTAAAAGGTCGGATTCCGCATTTTTTTGGGAAGAAAGAGACATAATGGCTCACGCAAACTCACCATGGATAGTCCAGCTCCACTTTGCGTTCCAAGATCAAAAGTATCTCTACATGGTGATGGATTACATGCCGGGCGGGGATCTGGTTAACTTGATGTCGAATTATGAAGTGCCAGAGAAATGGGCAAAATTTTACTGTGCCGAAGTAGTGCTAGCATTGGACGCGATACACAATATGGGTTTCGTTCATAGAGACGTAAAACCGGACAACATGTTACTCGATAGACATGGCCATTTGAAACTTGCCGACTTTGGCACGTGTATGAGGATGGATGTTGTAAGTGTGCTAGATCTCATATTTTTATTTTACATTTTAAATACCCAATATGAAATAATTTATGTTTGTATAAGCATCCTAATTGTGATTTACTAAAAACAAAATAAATATTTATTTTAAGATTTTCACGTTACATTATGTATATGCTTTCTAGACAGATGCAAGAGTTATCTTTGTGTACAGATCCATTATTAAAATGCCAACGTTTCATCCACATTGCAGTTCACTTCATCAGGACGAGGAACAGTTCTGATACTAATATGAAGTAAACTGCAGTATTGATAAAACATTGATATTCTATGGATCTCGACGCGAAGATAACCCGTGCTTTGTATATAATAGCTTCTCTATAATAAATACTTCTTATTAATTAAAGAAATAACAATTTTTGCAAGTTTGAAAAAAGACTTTGAAATATTACAAATAAAAATTTAAATTTTCTCTTTTTCTAGTTAAATCTTTTTTTTCTGATATTCTTTTAATTATTTGTAGGATGGTTTAGTGCGATCTGACACTGCGGTTGGTACACCCGATTACATATCTCCGGAGGTTCTACAGTCACAAGGTGGAGAAGGAGTATATGGTCGCGAATGCGACTGGTGGTCCGTGGGTGTCTTTTTGTACGAGATGTTATTTGGCGATACACCATTCTTTGCCGATTCTCTAGTTGGCACATATTCTAAGATCATGGACCACAGGAATTCGCTGTACTTCCCTCAAAATGTTGAGATATCTCACTCAGCGAAAAACTTAATATGTGGCTTCCTTACCGATAGAACAAAGCGCCTGGGTCGCAATGGCGTTGACGAAATCAAAAGTCATCCATTTTTCAAGAATGATCAATGGACCTTTGACAATTTGAGGGAATGCGTACCGCCAGTAGTGCCAGAACTTTCCGGGGACGATGATACCAGCAATTTTGATGATGTCGACAAGGAGGATGGACCAGAGGAGAGTTTTCCAGTACCTAAAGCTTTTTCCGGAAATCATTTGCCTTTTATCGGATTTACTTACTCGGGTGATTATCAACTAATGGTTTCTTACGGCAAGGAATCCGTGGATGGTCTTGAGAATCATGTCAACAATGGTACTACCGACGATATCAAGATTTCGCAGCTAGAGAATTTACTAGAACGTGAGAGGCGGCAAGTGGAGACGATGGAGTCAAGACAGAAGGCATTAAACACGCAATTGGAAACGATGGCATGTCGAGAGGTTGAGCTGCGCGAGGAAGTTAGCAGGGCGGATAAGGAGTTGACGCTACTCAGGCACAACTATAAAGAGGCGCAACGTAGAGTAGAGCATGAAACAGAGACTCGTCGTAAAGCGGAGTCACTGTTGGTAGAGGTAAAAAAGAAATTCGATGAGGAACAGACGAGACGGGCGCGTGATGCTAGCAATTCACAGCAGACATCCGAGCGAGTGACGACGTTGGAAAAACAGATCAAAGAGATGCAATGCAAATTGGAGAGAGAAACGGAAACGGTTACGAGATTGCGCAAACAAGCGACAGAAATCACCGTGGCGCGTCAAGCCGCCGAGCAAATGGCGAACGAGTTGCAAGTTGCCCGAGCTCAGTTGCAAGCGCAGCGTGATAACTTGCAACAAGAAGTTGCTACTCTTCAGGTATAATTTACTGCAATAATTTCTTGTTCTCTCTCTCTCTCTCTCTCTCTCTCTCTCTCTCTCTAATTAAATATAGGACAGTTTTAAAAATAATTTCTGTATGTGGATACATATAAAATTCCGAAAAATAAAATTTACACAAATTACAGTGGTTTTCAATATTTACAGAATGTAATGCTTGAAATTTACAAGAAAAAGATGTTTTTTTCTTTTAAAATAAAATCATTTTTTCTACATTTTTTACAGGGCCAGCTTTCCAAGGAACGTAGTTCGAGATCGCAAGCGTCATTATTGACGGCCGAATTAGAGACTCGTCTTTCCACTTTACATCTCGAGTTAGAACGCAGCCATGAGAAAGAGGAGAAGGCGACTCTGGACAACAGGCAACTAACTGAAAGAGTTTCTGCGTTGGAGAAAGAAGCTGCTAGCTTAACATTGGAACTGAAAGCCGCGCAAGCTAGATATAATCAGGAAGTTGTGGCACATCAAGAAACGGAGCGTTCGCGCATTCTTTCCAAGGAAGAAGCCAATCTGGAAGTTGTGAAAGGTATTTGTTTCAAGTTCACAAATTAGAGATATTATATTATTGATAAAGTATATTTTACTTTATCTATGCAATGCAGGACAAAAGAATGGAATTTTTGAAGGTAATACATGTGATCGCAAATTTATATCTTTTTCCCTTCTGTACATGTGTATTCATGGTGTTCAGCGATCCTTGAATATCCTTGGATTCTGGAATTATACTGAAATTTTATGTATTCTGGAAAATTTCTGAAAACCCCTGAAATTTCAGGGCTGGCCTGAAATTTATTATTTTTTTAAAAAGTCAGAACGTGAAAAAAAAGAAATAATAAAAAGAAAAATTGTGTTTGGGTATAAATCCTTCTTTAAGGATGCAATAAGTTATCAATAGAAAACTGAATTTAATGTCTAAAATAGAACATAATAAAAAAATCATTTGTGTTGACGGAACGTTTGATATTATTTATAAGACAATAAATAATATTGTTCCCAATTTGTTAGCGTTTTAATTCATTTGTATAGAATCCTAACTTGAATACAAAGCGTATAGTATTGCACAAATCAATGAAAATTAATCGATAGATAAATCCTGGAAAAAGTAGGATTTTTACTTGAGATGTCCTGAAATTATCCTTGAATTAGTCAAATTTTGCTGGACACCATGGTATTTAAATTATGTAATTTTACACATATATTGAATTTTTCTCATTATACTAATTTATCTATCTTCTTATTGCTACGTATTTCTAATGGCATATCTGATTTTTTTACGTACGTATTTTCATTCCAATTTCTATGTATGAATTCAAGGAATATACACCATTATTTACATTGTACATATTGATTTATTAAATAGCTCTACAAGTAAAATTAAACGAGGAGAAAAGTGGAAGACAACGTGCGGAATTACTTGCGCAAGAAAAGGAACGGCAGACATCAATGCTGTCTGTCGATTATAGACAGATACAACAACGATTGCAGAAATTAGAGGGTGAACACAGGCAAGAGATGGAGAAAGCCAAAGTTCTGCAGGGCCAAGTTGAACAGGAGCAACAGAAAAGAAACGTTCTGCAAACTGAATTAGGCCAGCAAACTTCTGAAGCCGGCAGACTTCGTGCTCGCGAGCAACAATTAGTTGGAGAGGTTGCTCAGTTGAGGGAAGCTAAGCGGCAAATAGAAGAGGAGTTACATCATTTGAAGACACAAAGAAATGTCGATCAATTACAGACAAAGGAACTACAAGAACAATTGGAAGCTGAAGCTTATTTCTCGGTAAACAATAACAAAATTTTATTTCCACATGATTTTAATTGTCTGACAATAAAAAAGAATATAAATAAAAAATGTTAAAATTAACGATTCAATTCAAAGATGTATGTGCTTACTTATGAAAAATTGTCATGAAATTGAAATTTTTAAAAAGAGTTATAGCTTTTGTCTTTTCTTTTTTTTTTCAGACTCTATACAAAACACAGACACAAGAGTTGCGCGAAGAGTTGGATGAGAAAATAAGATTGCAACAAGAATTAGAAGAAGAACGTAGCTCTCTTGTCCATCAGCTACAGTTATCCTTGGCGCGCGGTGACAGCGAAGCTCTGGCCAGATCCATAGCTGAGGAGACTGTGGCAGATTTAGAGAAAGAAAGAACCATGAAAGAGCTAGAGTATAAAGACGGAGTAACTAAGCATCATCAGGAATTAAGCACAAAGGAACAGATCATAAACAGACTTAAAGAGAACGAGAGTGAATTCAAGAAATCAGTTGATCAAACTCTGAAGGAAAAAGAAGACTTGAGTAAGCGATATAAGGAATTGCAAGAGCAACTTAGTAAAGCACAGTCCAACGTGGAGGAAATTGAAAAGCTAAGCAGCAAGTTGAAGACCGAGCAACTATTGAAGCAGCAGGCAGTCAACAAGTTAGCCGAGATCATGAATCGAAAGGATCTTTCGTCAAGTGGAAAGAATAAGAATAAAGCGTCTGCCGCAGATCTGAGAAAGAAGGAAAAAGATTGCAGGCGTTTGCAGCAAGAACTCACTCAAGAGAGGGAGAAGTATGGACAACTGGCAGCTAAATGGCAAAAGGATTTACAAGATTTGCAAGTAAGCGACATATTGTTTGTATTAAGTTTATAGAACCGTATACAGAATTACTTGAATAGAAAATGATTTCTTTTTCTACAGGCGCAATTAGTAGAAGAGAATCAAGCAAAGCTGAGGTTGCAAATGGAACTCGACTCGAAAGACTCGGAGATAGAAACACTACAAATGAAAATCGCGTCACTCAACTCGGAAACTGCAAGTGTCTCATCTATAGAGAATGACGACGGTGAAGACTCTGTCCTATCTGAGCACGGTACGATGAGATTGGAGGGTTGGTTAAATGTGCCAAATAAGCAAAACATTAAGCGGCACGGTTGGAAGAAGCAATACGTTGTTGTTTCTTCCAAGAAGATAATCTTCTACAACAGCGAAAATGATAAAATGAATGCAGATCCGGTCCTGATATTAGACTTGAATAAAGTTTTCCATGTTAGATCTGTTACTCAGGGTGATGTTATCCGAGCCAATGCCAAAGATATACCCAGAATATTTCAGGTATCTACATCACATTTCTCTTTTTTGGAAATTGTTAGAAATTCGAATTTAGAAATTTGAATGTTTGTTTTATATTGCAAATTATTCTTTATAATTTTTTTTATGTGATTTTCTTAATAATGCATTAGTAATTTATAATTTTTATCTATCTATTAGAATGTTTTTTTATATGCAATTCATATATATTTTTTATATTTTATAAATTTATTATAACCTGTTATATAACAGTTTGAAAAAATAATTTCGAATCTGAAGTTTATTATTGTTATTACACATATACTTTAATTTATATTGTTCAGTAATTAATGTTGTACACAGTTACTTTACGCTGGTGAAGGTGAAGCAAGGCGGCCCGGTGACGAGGGGAATACACTGCCTGGAGTGGATTTACCACAGCTCACAGATAAACCTGGTACTCAGTCGCTAAAAGGCCATGAGTTCGTGTCAATATCTTATCACATGCCAACGACTTGCGAAGTCTGTTCAAAGCAACTGTGGCATATGTTTCGGCCTTCGCCGGCCCTCGAATGCCGAAGTGCGTGTTGCATCATAATTATTTATTTGTACTTATTTACGTATACATATATGCTTTTTCGTACTTTTATATTCTAAAATTGTATATAAAACAAATATTATTTTATTATGTACAGGATGCCGTATTAAAGTTCACAAGGAACATTTGGATAAGAAAGAAGATGCCATAGCCCCGTGCAAACTACACTACGATCCGAACAGCGCCCGCGAGCTACTGCTGCTCGCCGCTAATCCTGAGGATCAAAAATATTGGGTCTCGCGGCTATCCAGGCGCGTCCAGAAATGCGGCTACAAGGCGAATTCGCACATGGACGGCACGGGACAGCGCGTCTCGCCAAGGTAGCGTAGCCGTGCTGCTGCTCGACGTGAGCGGGGACTAAGTAGCTCTCTTATTTTGTGACGTCGCATGATGTGGGTGTAGAGAGGTTAGACTCGTTTGTTTTTTCTTTCAACTTTTCTTTTTTCTTTTCATTTCCATTCAACACAGTCTAATACTTTCTGTTTTTTTTATGCACGACTCGTTACAGTTGACATTGTAAATAAACGGTCGCATCTTTAACGTTATTTAATATAAAGTCATTAAGCAAAAATTAGTAAAATTTTTTATAAAAATAGAATAAGATAATAATTAAGGCGAGTGAAATAACATTATTAATTAACAAACATTTTATCATTAACGCATATAAGTTTCATTTTTTTTTAAATAGTTTTTTTTTAAATGTGATAAATTGTATTTATATATTTTTTAATCTTCTATTGATTTTATCTATATATAATCAAAATCCATTGCTTGGAAGTGCTTTATATTATATTTTATTACGTTATCTCATGTTTATTTGACGTAAAATTCTTTAATTGGGAAGAAAAAAGATAATTATTTCTAGGCCGATTTTGTATATATTTGTGTACATATTAACATAATGCATGACATTAATTGTAAACGATAATCAAAACTGCGCAATTAAATTAAGTGTGTTAAAAAACAATATGTGTCGATTAAGAATAGCATGTTCATATGTAGATGTTTCACGCACGAGAACATTTTAGCATTAAATCATTAGATTAGCACTACTCTTGCACCACCTTTTGCACAAACAATCATTCTATTACTGTGCTTTTGATGTTTTAACGGGTTTGCAATGATTTTTCACTTATATTATTAATTGAATGATATGCAAGCAATAGATATATGTGACAACAATTTTCTTTTTAGGGAATCCACAAGGTCGACCTTGAAGCCGTACTTATCGGTGCAACAACGATCTGCAACATTGCCAGCGAACGCCAGCATGGGCAAGTGATCTTGGAAAAGATTAGTACTGGCGATTTTAAAAAAACTCCGCTTACAATCTGACGTCCCACTACATTCGATAACGAGTGAAAATATCGTCATAATTAACTATCATGACCTCGCGATTTTCTCTACGCATCTGACGATCGCAGTAGACTGTCAATAATTTCCTAGATTGAGAGCAATCGAAATAGCGATCGCGATCGTAATATTACTATTTGCAGCTAAGAGTAAGTGTGAAATCCAAGTTTGAGAATCGCTGGAGAAAACAGGGTTGCTTATATACCGGATGATAAACGGATATGATGTGGGAGGGAAAATAGTCTCTTTGCGCGCCATTGTCGTTCTCGGAACGATAACATAGAATCACAGAGATGAGCTGTGTTCTTCGGAATTCTAGATAGTTTATTCGTGAGCGACGATAAAATAGTGTAATAATCTTTTGTACATTGTATTCATCATACTCACGATAGACTGTAGAATATTCTTTCGAAGGATAATCGAATTTCTGTGATGATTTTCCTGATTGGAATAATTATACTCGACTTTGTACGCACATTTCTTACTGCCTTTGATAACGTGTACGTGAATCTTGATGGAAACTTTTAGCTTAAGTCATTTTTTGGATGCTTTAAACCGAAATTTCGGAACTTGTATTAAAGAGTATAGTATTTTGAAATTGTTTTATATATACATATATAGAACGTTTTCCGAGACTGTGTGTGTCAGTAGATACACGCATGATTCTTGTTTTTAACGTAACTTGCGTCTTAGATTGGATTTATTTAATGTCTGATATTTGAAGTTTCTGGACAAAGTTATGTTTTTTCGAGAAGATATAAATAACTGAACACGCGTCCGAGGATTAACGTTTTTGTCAAAGTTTGGCACGTGAGGTTCTGCGGACATTGCAAAAAAAAGCAATATGCTATTTGCAAAATTGACCACAGCGTATGGTGTGTGTAAGGCATATGCGAGTGCCAGCTTTTGTATAGTAAAGATTAAAATGATTATGGCTGTAAGATAATGGAGTTTCTACAATAAGTTCATAAGTTTTAAGTCTTAATCTATAAAAAATTGACCAATCATAATCGATTATTCTTCTCACATTCAACTGTTATTGGTTAATGTCTTATAATTTAAGATTAACTAAGATATATAGCTTATTGTAGGAAGTCCATAACAATTTTTATTATGATGATATACATAAGCTAATGATGTCCGCTGAATCCCGACAGAGAGAATTAAAGACAAAGAGAGAGGGAGGAAGAGAAAGAAAATGTTAAGAGAGGACAAACTAAGAAAATCATGCGTAATTGAGAGGGAGCGATAGAAGTGATAGCAACTTCGTCATGGTGCCATCGGCTTTGCCATCTTTGGCATCAAAGAAGGCTATAAACAAGAAATAAGAGGAAAATTAGGAATGATCTTAGGTTTATTATTAACATGTCATCGCCGTCTGTGTTCTTTCCAAAATACCTCCGCGAGACATCGTGCCGCGCCGAGACTCGTCGGTATGAAAAGAGCCGCTTACATCGACATTAGTCAGTTAACTATAGTTATGATTAAGTTAAATTCTTTTTCTTCAAAAATTAAACTTATAATTATCAAGCGAATAATGATTATATGTGTCTTTTCTCTTCCATAGTCAGAACCAGGAAAGAGAGTCGTCTTATCGTCTATATTTCTAAGAAGAATTAGGAAAAGTTTTGCTTTTTTTTCTAGAAACGATATTTCAATTAATTTTAATTTATGGATGATTTAAAGGAGTCAATGATCAGACTTGAATTAAACAATAGAAGAAATAAAAGAAATAAAAATAAGGTTAGTGTTCAGCATTTATTATAGCAAACTTTGAATTAATTAAAAAAGTATTTCTATTTAGATTATAACTACAATTTTTTAAAATCTTTATTTGAATTATAACTAGAATTAAATGAAGAATGAAGAATTGCTAAATGAAAGAAATAGTTAACTAAACTTTATCGATGTAAGTGACTCCAAGAACTCAGCGAGATGTCCCTCAAATGGTGCTCCTCCCTGTCCTATCCATCCTTTTGGTTCGACGTAGTGAGAATGAACAAGAAACTGTGGTAATTGAAATTAAAAGTACGAGGGAGAGAAAAAGAAAGGTGCATATTGAAATCGAAAAGAAATACCATCCGATATACTGCCCCGTGCCTTCTTCATTGTTTCGGTCTTTCATGAGGCGGAACTAGAAGAAAATTGACAATGAGAAGGAGAGAAAGAGTGAAAATGTGAATGAATGTGTGTGTGTGTGTGTGTGTGTGTGTGTGTGTGTGCGTGCGTGCGCGCGCGCGCGAGAGAGAGAGAGAGAGAGAGAGAGAAAGAGAGAGAGAGGGAGGAAGAACTTGTTACAGCATATTTTATTA
>Ga0157364_1000708_pt1 | contig 24795 bp, 19 predicted proteins | sample AttsexASBM2_FD_111476 | JGI IMG/M metagenome (GOLD analysis project Ga0157364, IMG submission 111476) | Fungus gardens microbial communities from leaf cutter ant in Ribeirão Preto, State of São Paulo, Brazil - Atta sexdens ASBM2 | ecosystem: Host-associated > Fungi > Mycelium > Unclassified ...
AAAACAAATTTAACGAAATAAATCCAACAGGAAAATATTTTTAATAATTCTATGCAAGTCTGTTGGACAGAAATTCTGTTCAACAGACTTGCATAGAATTATTAAAAAATTTTTATTTAAATCTTATCAAAAGAATTCTATTATTAACGTATTATCTCTATCCTATATGAACTGAGAAAAATATCTAGTTGAATTAATTAAAATTTTAGTTGAAAATAGAATAAGACGAATAAGAATTTTCTGGTGAAATCTACTAAATTCTATTTGAGATAATCAAAATTCTGATTAATATAATCAGAGTTTTCTGTTCGTTCATTTTCAAACAGATATTTTTCTCAGAAAAATAATAAAATATATCGCATGATTTTGATATTGAGGATGTGAATTGAGGTTGATAACAAAACCTTAAATACAGAGAAAAAGATAAGTACGATTTGCGGCTCATATCGTCCGTGGCCGATTATACGATCCAACCGCGGAAGCGCACATGAGATAACAAGAGAGAGAATAAGCAACAAAAATACCTATACACTTTACCATGCGTGCAATGTGTACGTGTTGCCAACTCTCGGATAAATTCTAAACACGTAAGAAACTTGTGCGCTACCAGCGCAAAGGTAAATGTGCATAAGAAAGAGCGAGAGACAGAGAATAAATACGGTTATAAAGTCTGTGTAAAGCTCCACATCGCGGCTTGGACGCCCTCGTGGATGCACGCGCAAAAAGTAGACGCGTTCGACAGTGCGTGCATCTATAAACGGCTTAAACGTTGAACGAACGAGGAATCGAGAAGCTTGCGTAGTAAAAAACGGCACAACGCCCAGCGTTCGCAACGTGGTGAAATATGCAATACCGTTCGACGAAATCGCAGACCGCCAGTAACAAGACAAGGTATCTTCGTGTATGCATAAAATATAAATATTTTCTAGAGGATATTTTGCTTAAAAAGAGATAATGATATAAACAACGAGCGTTAAGTGGGTTTACAGATAATACGTAAAATATTCTGTAAATATTATTCAATAAATTAGAAACAAGTATTACACATATATTATAAGTATATTAATATAACGTGCAATATTATAAAATACATGGAAGAAATGATTTTTTTACTAAAAATTTTACAAGATATAAATCTTAAATAATTTTCTTAGATATTATCAAAATTATTAATGTCTTACACGCATAAATTATTTTGATGATCTAACAAAATTTATATTCAGATCTATACATATCTAACTGAATTTTTTTAAATACTTTAGCAAAACTATTCTTTCTGTGTCTGAGTATATTGAAAAAATTAAAAATTAAAAAAATAAATATTTTAATAAATATTTCAAATAGTAATATAATACTAAATATAAACATATATTTATTCGATACAAGAAAAATCATTAATTTGATTTAATATCATTTTTTATTTAGTAAATATTTATTTACTGTAAGTAAATGTTTAATACTATTCAAATAAATATTTATTTGAATTTATTACATTTTTTTTTTCAATCTATGAACTTTGAATTTTTATCGAATTTCTTTGCGACTTATATAATTTTATTGAATGACGGCGCAGTTTTCGCCGATTCGCGAATACGAAATAGATCGACGTGGAATAGGGAGACGTCACTATTGCGTACACCTCGACTTACGGAGCGCGTATTAGCGTGTGCAAGAGTACTCGCGGTAAGAACCGGTTATATAGGAACCGTCCACCACCTCTTCTCTCTGCATCTTCTTCTTTTCTTTCACTGCTCATCCGCCGACCTTTCGTTCTTCTATCCTTCTCGAGTATCCTGATCGGCGAACCCGCCGCTACATAATGCAGTGACGCGCGCGCGCGCGCGTATATGTGTGCATGTGTATGTGTATACGATCGCTAGGCTAAGCGCATACTCGCACGCGTAAATGTATAGGGTGTTCAAGCTCGGGATAGAAAGTGCCAAGTCAAGCGAAACCGTGATCGCTTCAATGTAGAAGCGTCAATAACATTCGACTTGTCAGCGATTAGAATGATTGGATCTCTTATTTAATTTTGTATAAATTTTACCTCAGCATGATATAAAATTAAATTATTTAGATATCAATACCGAAAAATGTTGCAAAAGAGAATAGTCGATGGAATTTTCATTTTGTTAACAAGAAAATTGCCGATTCAAGAGAATCATGCGTTTGTTTCTGAAACATCCTGTACAAGAGCCAGTACGTACACTTGCGCGATGCTTCGACACTATGGGCGCCTGCCTATCTGACGTTGGGTGCTTACGAGGGCGAGTCCGAGTCTTTTCTTTTTCTCCCTTTCCTGACCTGGCTACCGACAAGCCGTAGGGACGCTGGTCTCTATAGTCCCTCTCGCTTCTCCCCGCAGACTCCACCGGAGGCGTCGGCATCTCGCGAATGTTTCATGGATAGTCCTGGAACTTGCTGCACGGAAACGGCGGTATGCGTTGCATTGCCATAGCCTGCGAGAAATATGATCTTCCTCGAGAAGCGTTCGCTGTACGCTTCCGAGACTTTAAAAGAGATATATTTTCAGCAAATCATGTGTAAAAATTTTCATGTGTAGTTTCTCCAACATGCATTTGCTAGTAATCGTTTCATTTAAAGACGTATCTCCCAATATAATATAAAAATAACGATCGAATAAGGAAAGTTCATCGAATAAATGATGTGATGGAAATTCTTGCTTATTGTTGGTATTATATAGTATAAGATAAATTTATGTTTGCGCAGCGTCATAGATAAAAATTGTTCCCTTAATCAAGAATTTTATTAATCTCTTCTTATTAATTTTTATGTTACAGATTTCGAATAGACAACACAGATCATATAATTGACGTGAACAAAAACAACGCAATGTTCGAATATGATCAAGTCAATATAATATGTCCTGTGTATCCACCGGACACGTATGTTGATGACGATGCTGAGAAATACATCATCTACAACGTAAGTTAATTTTATGTATTTATCTTAATATCGATAACTGAATTCGATGCATTTATTCATTGTAAAACCATAATGTGTGATGTCTACGATAACTCCAGTCATATTGAACGTAAAAAATTGTCGAGCGGAATCTGCGAATGTTTAGACAGCTGTTGCTACTTGAAACTGGTTCTTTAACCCGCTTTCATTATATATCCAAAACGACATCCGCTCTTTAGCAAGCATATCGTGCTACCGAAACGTAGATTTATTGATAAACTGAAAAAAATATTGGACGTACTATGTAAATATCTATAAGCACATTGGGCAATCTCACGACCGTCTTCTCTATTTTTAAGCTCGATTTAATGCGTGATTTTTAGATGAAAAAGATTAAATTCTATATTTTTTGTACTTTTTTAGTTAGAATTTATTTTTTGCCGCTTATTTTTATTCGCCACAGAGGTTTTTTCTGATTATTTTTGGCTAAAAGTTAATTCTGTAAAAAATAAAAAAAACTGTCGCTAATACCAAGACGAAAATCTGACACTGCATTTCCGATTGATACGTTTTTACAAACGTTTATTCTCCCGATAACCAATTCCGGATACCGCGGGAGAATCTCGGCTTTCATGGATGCCATCAAACATTCCGGTGGCGTCCACCCTCTTGAGCAAAGCAAAACCTCCCAAAGACCATTCCTGCGTCGTCGGCGACCTAATCGTTTCGATCCACTTGATTGTTCCTCCACTCTCCGCCATCCGTTGTTCCATTGTCTCCGCTGTTCTTCCTACACGACGATTAGCTCCGACAATGAAGCCCTCTTCTGCTGAAGAGCACGGGAATCAGTTCGCTGGGGGGGAAACGCTAAGATGGTACCTTTCACAGTAGTCAATCAGCGATCGGTGTCGCCGATCCGCGTGTCGTCCCGCGTCGCCGATCGATTATACCGTTGCAATTGACCACAAGATTTCTCTTGGGCGTTTTGCAGGTGTCCAAGGAGGAGTACGAAACATGTCGGATAACGAACCCGAGTCCGCGGGTAATAGCAGTGTGCGATAAGCCGCGCAAAACGATGTATTTCACCATCACGTTTAGGCCATTCACGCCGCAACCTGGGGGCCTCGAGTTCCTCCCGGGCCACGATTACTACTTCATCAGCACCTCGTCCAAGGACGACCTTCACAGGCGCATCGGCGGACGGTGCACCAGCCACAACATGAAGGTTGTCTTCAAGGTCTGCTGCAGCAATGAGGCTGAGACCTCCGCTTCGTCGGCGACATCGCGCAACAACTGTAAGTATTCAGGATAGACATATCGTGCGAAAAGTACAAAAGCTGATTTATGAGAAGAAAGGAAGATTGTTCTAATTTCCAATTCTTTTTTTACTTATGAACTTTACTTATGAATACTTGTAAGCATTATTTACTAAGAAAAATGTTTTGATCAACAAAAGATATACATATGAACCGAACAAAATGCATTCTGATAATACCAATCAGAATTCCTAGAAGTTATCATAATTAAATTTCCGCATGAAAAAATAATACTGAAGTATATCAAAATTTAGCTACAGAGTTTTGAAAATAAATGTTGGATCACACTAAAGTAATTATGTAGAACGCAAGCTGATTGTTAAAAAATCAAAATTTTTTGCAGCATTGCTCATCATATTGAACTTTTTTTTATAAATGTTTTGATGGTTCAATGAAATTATTTTGTCTGTATTTTTTTTAATTAACTTAAATTAACTAATCTTAGTTAATTTAAATTAATTTTTAAAAAAATTTAAATTAATTTTTTAGTTATTTCAGAAAATTGTTCTTTTATGATTATCTTGATTAGAATGTTGATTGCTTTAACTATAAGTGCTTCTTTATGTAATTGAATCTATCAAAATTCCATTTAATGCAACTTTTTTTCTAATATAAGAAAAATTCTATTTTATTCCGAAATATAACTTTGAGATATCGAATAGAAACAGATTTCCTTTGTTCTCCAAGATTCGAGAGTCGGAAACTTATCCTCCGCGAACAATTCGCGTGACGATTCGTTGTGCGAGTTCACTCGCGTGCGTTTCTTCATTTGCATTACATCGCCCGCGAAACAGTATCCGAAACGCAGGCTCTTCTTCCCATGGAAGGCATAATCCGCACGGCAATTATATTCTAATTTCTCAATTATCATAATCTAAAATTACAGGTGTCGTTTGCATGAAGGACACCGCCTTTTCATTCCGCGCGATCTCTGTCGAAGATACACACTTCGGAAAAAAAAAAAAAACATAGAGAATGGGAAGAAGAATCAAGAGCACGAAACAGAAATGCTCTATAAATTCATTATTCCGTAATCAGTTACGTGAGAGGAACAGCTACTAGCAGGCTGTATTCGTTCGTTTGCCATCCTTTCGAGCTTATTTTCTCTTCGTCCTTCCTCCTATCCTACCTCTCACCTTCTGTCTCTTCTCCTGTCATCCGTCCCGCCGTCTCTCTCTTAAATAATCCCTATCGATTATAATTCTCACCGTGCATCATTTGTTGCGGCCGGGGGGGGACCAATTCTGTGTCCCGGGGCACAATAAATTCTACCATTTCATTTCGCCCCGCTATTCTCTCCCCAATTCGTTCCGAAGCATCCTCGAAGCGTCCTCCCGCTCCTTCGATTCCCCTCTTGCCTCCCCCTTGATTCCCCTTTTCTCTTCCTACCACCTCCGCCCCAGCAGAGACGATTCATGCGCCATAATGACCAGCTATTTTGTCGGCCGGGAACTCTGAACTCTTTCTCTCTCTCTCTCTCTCTCTCTCTCTCTCTCTCTCTCTCTCTCTCTCTCTCTCACTCACTCACTCACTCACTCACTCACTCACTCACTGTCTCTCGCTGTCTCTTTCTTTCTTCCTCTTTCTGTGGCATCTCGGGCATTGAAGATTCCATGGCGAGACTCGACCTCGCGTTCACGGTAGACGTTGAGAGTTCGCGCGCGGCTACTTCCACACAATTATATCGCCGGGGGGTGCGTGTACCTCCTCGGTCGCGAATTTTATTTTCGAGGGGTTAGCAGGTACAGCGCCAAGTTGTGCGCTCAGAATAACGCAGAGACTATCGGCGAGAAGACTTCGCGATGGGAAAGTGTGAAGATGACGAAGGTTGCCTCTCGCTGCATTTAATCACAATTTCTGAAACTTATCTGTACTTTTTTCTACATTAAAACCGATTTAGGAATTTTTTTTTCACGTATTTTAACAGCGTTCATTTTGGAGATTAAAAGAAATTCCATTTTTTTTAAAATATTGTAAAATTTAAATATTTAGTATGATTAGGAAAATCGATAATATAAAATCATATTTTTTATACATATTTTATACATATTAGGTGTGGGAAAAAGTTCGTGACGTTTTTTTAATGCCATCTAACGGGAAAAACGCCACGAACTTTTTCCCACCTAATATTTAAAAATATGTATTATTTTAACGTATAAAAAAATTTACATACATTTGAATGATAATTATGAAGACATAGAAGTAAACCTTTTGCAATAATATCAAATACTTTCTCAAAGTACTTTTCTTAAAATAAACATTTTTATAATCAATTGCATACAAATCCTTTCTTTAAAAACATACAATTATTTACTAACACTCGCAACACGATTCTTCCTACTCACATAATCATACTAAAATCAAACGATGGTGGTGAAGAACCAATACCGTTCCAAGTTCTAAGATGTTCTCAACGATAAGATATTCAAGCGTCAAATGCTGCCGCGTTCAATGTTTCAAGCGGCTGTTTCGGCATAACGATACGAATTCTCCTTTCAATCTACTAAGTCATGTAGAAGCTAACTCGTTCCTCAACCGTCGCAGGTTATTTCTATAAGATTCTGGGTTGCGTTCGACCATCCTTATTTAACATTCGGTGAACAACAAGGATAAAACGGATATATACCCTGAATTGTTGTATGCATCTTTGCGATCGAGTCGGGCATAGAGAAGAACTGATGCGTAATCTAATACTATGCCATCCATTTTCCAGCCGTAGCCGTGACCAGCAGCACCGTGTCCAGCAGCAGCTCGACAAGTACCGCGGTTTTGGGCGGCTCCGCCGGTCTGCCAGCCCCGCCGATCGTCTACAGGGGCGGAGATCGATTCTACCCGGAGATCAGCATCGATCTCGATCCACATCAGCCAGGCACGGCGGCGCCGACCCTGCCCCATGTACCCTCACCGGCCGTCTACCCTGTGCATCCGCATCAGCCGCAGCCGCCAATTCACAATGGATCGCCATCCTCGATCACGCCGCCCAAGACTTCGACCGGTCAGAAGAAGAAGAACAGTACGTATCACGTCGTCACCATATACGCTGCATGCCTGTCTGTCTATCTGCCTGTCTCGCCTGCCCGATGGAATATCATTTTAAAGCACTTTCTCTCATTTTTGTGCCTTATATTTGATCCAATCATTTGATAGTGACTCGTACCAGTCCAAAAATCAATGGAGTTATCGATTAGTTCATCAGATTAATCCATTGTCGATTTTTTTTTATTTGCACTTGATCTAGTTTAGTCATGTGTACTCTTTAAAACTTTTGAAGTAATTCTTATACCGAAGAGTGAAATCTCACTCTTAAAAATCGAAAATTGGACCATTCTTTTCCAAGAATAGCTCAATTTTTCATTCTTTAGAGATTCCATTCCAAAGAATTTGGAGAATACAGTTTACAGAAGTAAGATACATCCGTAATTATTGATGACCGTTTCAAATCGACATTAATTGACAGTCAAAGTATACACAAATAATGTTCGCTGCATCAGTTGAATTTTTTTTAATGCACACACTTGCGCTTCTCTCTATGAGTGTCTATGATGATGAGCGAACGGTTATATCTACATAATACTAGACTATCTGCGGCATATCCAGAGTAAATTATAGTAGAAACAAGTAATAATGATGACCGCCATTAGTTATTATTATCAGTATTAGTCAGTTGCAAATTGTACTGTTCCGAGTTATCTCACTTTCCACGTTTATTCTAGCTCATTTTCTCTTTAATTTATAACTGATACGAGGATTTCCTTATTCCTGTTCAATCACAAATTTCTTAAAATGAAGAGAAACAGGTTTACGTTTACTATTGATATCGCATTTATATACGATATACGTTATGATACACGTTAAGAGCCATATCGTTACATTTAGTTGCAAGTGCGTGCCGTAAATATGCGTGCTTCTACATATGCCAGGTGGAAGTTCGGTGAAGCGCAATGTCAAGATCCAATCAAATGAAAATCATCTGTCGATCTCGGCACTGCACGCCCTTCTTCTTTGCATTGACGTTCACGATATAATTTGACTTCTAAATGTGCCGCGTACGCGCGCATTTGCATTTCGCCGATAAGCCGTGCGCGGATAGCCACTCACACATTAACGGTGCCATGTTTCCGAGACGCGGCACGATAGGGAATACACGTTGCCAAGGTGTCGACACGAAATTGCCAGGGATTTCGTTTCTCTCTCGTGATTCCGCATATGGTATTAACCATTAAAATGTGAGATGCAACTTGAACATCCACACAAGGATGTCCTTGGTGACACATCTCAAGATATTGTCCCATTGGCAATCCCTCATCTCTATCGTGGATTAAAAGGCTGACAAAATTAATTTGTCTTCTTAAAAATTTGATTAAATTAATTAATTTTCTTATTTTAAAACTGTTTTAAGTAATGTCATAAGATACTAATATGCGAATCTGTGAATGATTTATAATATCTTAAAAGAGATTCAGAGTGGCCACAGGCCGGGAAAAGTCAGGAAACTTGAAATTAGCCATAGAAAACCGAGAAAAGTCGAGAGAAAATATAAAAGAGACTGAATTTTGAACTTTGCTCACAATTCCCTTAAACTTCTATTCCAAATAATTTTTATAATTTTTTAAATATTATATTTGATGTTTATAATCAAATACGTTCAAAATTCATGCACTTTACATGATTTTTAAAAAATAATAAAAATTTATATTTTATTTAGTAATTTATCTGATCGCCCTTTTTTGTCATAATATTTGCATTCTTTTTTCCAATACTAATTTTTTGTTGGCTTGAATTTGACCCCACAATTTTATTGTGCTATTAAGCTTCTTTTGCGTTTAATATTATAAGCTAGCTTTTTTACAATCCTTGATTTTATAATGTTAAAATTTTTACATATTTTTACATATTTTGATCATGAAAATTTCCCATTTTTATTTCTGAAAAACTTGAAAAAGTTTTTTCAGGGAATTTTAAAATTAATTTTCTGTAGCAACCCTAAGATTATACTTAAAACAATTTTTAAATATAAGACTCTGAATACTGAACTTGAATGATGCAATGGAGTTTATTTAAAATAAATAAAGGATAAAAAGAATAAAATGTATAGTTATATAATGTATAGATAATTCTATTTTTCAGTCTTCATTTTTCAATCTTTTTTCTCAAGAAAAACGTTTTTCTAATATTACTAATAATAAAATCTATGTTTCTTAATACTTCACTGTCATGTATCTTATCAATAGTTAGTAATTGTTTTGCTTTTTGTGTTTTGCAGAGGAATATTCGGATCATCCGAACGAGGTGGTGAAGAATGAGGAGCTGACATACAACAGCGCAAGTTCGTACGCTCGTACGCAAGTTCGATACACGAGCCTAATCCTAGCGACAGGTAGCCTGCTGATGAGCGCGTTGCTGCAGTTGCTACGGTGAAGCGACAGTACCAGCTACATACGAGAACGTCGTATATCCCATGCGTCGAAACCCCTTCTTCTGTGATTATCCTACGTTTAATTGATTTCTTGAGAGGCGCGCGAGACACGCGCGTATCTCGGCCGTCCCTCGATCGTAGTGAGACACGCACGATCCATGGTCGCGCCGACTCGAGAGATAGCAGAGAAGACAGAAAAGACGGAGAGTATGAGAGAGAGAAAAAAAAAGACGAAAAAGAAGAGACACGTCAAGAGAAGAGACATGCACGACACACGAGCGGCAGCGCCATATTAACTACAATTAAAGAACTAGCAAGGTTCTCTAAGATGAAGACGAGGAATAGGACGGGAAGTAGGAAAGAAAGTGGAGAAGAAAAGAAAGAGAAGCGCTACTATTAGACACTACTTATAGTACACGCCCACTATTATCACTACTATAAATGGTAGTCGTATTGGTTGTCCTTCTTATTATTACGCTAACTGTAGGTATTTATTCAAATATGAGAGAAAGAGAGATGTGAACAGAAGTCGTGGCAGCGTGCTAAGTATCCTCGACCGAGAGCGAAAAGTGTACGCGAGAGAAGGACGTCTATTATATATTAAGTATAGCAAGCCTATGTACGCGAATAACGTCAGATTGCACGTGATTAATTCGAGCGAATGTTTAATTCATGGAAAAATGCCGCATGGACTCAGCCATCGACGACGAACGGTCCTTCGTTAAGGGGTCCTCGCTCGGGGTCGGCAAGGAAATAATTTATCCTGAGCGCGATCACGCGAGCGCGCCGTGCCTCGAGAAAAGAGTACCTGAAAATCCTTGAATGCTTTCGGTTCGCGGCCAAGGCGGTAACAATCCGGTGGAAAATGATCACGATCCTATCGCAAATGGCTTTCGGAAAAACCTCATAGAGATACTTGGACTCGAAATCGTTAAGACGACGCGCCGTAGTTCCTCGATGACTAGACGATCCGTATCGAGCGAAAGCTCGAAAAGTCAGGAGGAATCGTCTGAAATTAACCGTGTCTCTCATGCGGCATTTAAGTTCGGGCCGATCGCCGCGGCCGCCCGGCCAATCGCAGGACGCCGAGGACGAAGGATCATTCGAATTCGCATGCGAGATCGCGAGTAGGATAGTTAGCACGCGTGTAAATAAATTCCTAATGAATATGTACAAGTGGCTCTTGTGGCTGCCTTGTATGCCAACGGGCAACAGGGGGGCCGGGGAGATTTAAGAAAGAGTGCCGTATTTCTAGGTAAATCTTATATAATATGAAACGAGAGAGAGAGAGAGAGAGAGAGAGAGAGAGAGAGAGAGAATGTAGATCGGAGAGAAAATGTAAGCGCGTGTATGTGCATAATGCAATTATGATATGAGTATATGTGCTCATTAAACAAATCGATGCAAGCCACGAACTTAGGCGAATTTCTGTCATGACAGATCTAATTGCATCATTGTCACGAATCAAGGATAACGTATCGTAGCGTAATATCGTTGATTGAGCCGTTGGGTAAGGAAAGTAGCGTAGAAGAAGAAACGAGCGAACGAATAAAGAATATTGTACGAGAGAGACTAAATCGCAAAATCGAGTAAAAGACAGATTTGTATAATAGCTGTATCATACTGAGACTTCTATCTATAGATCTGTATTATATTTATTATCCGCTATCATTACGCTAACGAATATTCAACACTCGATATTCTATATTTGCTAGTGAAATATCAAATTTAATAGCGAACAAATTAATGTACTGGCGGCACCGGGGGTGAAACGGTGATCGTGGCACGAACGAACCCCCGGAGTCAACCCTCCCTTACTCCTGTCATTTATTGTTTCCCTCGTTGTTCATTTTGTTCAGAGTATAGTATACGAATCGTGTTTCTGTTCACACTTATACATGATGCTTAATCAATTCAATCATGTTCCCGATTTATAATGATCCTTTTCTACATTTTTTTTATTATTTTATTTATTATTCACATTACCAGGGAAAAAGACTTGCGCGTATACACGTTTCATGCATACACACTCGTGGATTCATCTTCCGCATGCCCATGCGTGCGTGCGTGGCCACGATACGCAAAGGACGGAAGACGAAGCAGTGAGTAATTTTTCGTTCGTGTCCACAAAAAAATACAATTGCGAGCGCGACTGCACTAACGAATTATTGTAAATACGAATTTATGGGAAATGAGTACCGTAGCGAGAGAATGCGTGATTGCGTGCGTGTGAGAAAAAATAGAAGAAAGAAATCCTCACTCAGAATCTTAAGTAGCGAAATGAGAGAATCATTACTTTGAAGATTATTCGACACGACCGATTCGCTTTCGGAAGTCCATTCATAGTTCATCGTCCTCATTCGCGTCTACGATCGCGAGAGCAGCGAATGACTGCAGTCAACCGAGAACAATACGTTTGTGAATAAACAAAAGTTCAGCAGTATTGTAAGTCTGAGCGTCACGCGTCATCCATCATTGGTTTGTAGTTTTCACTTCTGTTTTGTTGCTGCAACAGCAATTAGCGACGAGCGAGCTGGTCGATGAAATCTTTTATGGTTCCAATTGATTCAAATTCCAATTGATTGATCGATTCAAAACTCACATGTCTCGTTTATAAGCGAATATTAAGTAAGATGTATTCGCGGACAATCATTATTATTGTATTTGGAATTTGTCAGAGTAATGACTTATTTATGTTGTTTATGTTACTATGAATATTCTTCTCTGGTTGAAATATGCTGATGCAATTATTATCATAATTCATCATTCATCCTCAATCATATGTTTATTAATGTATGTCATTAATAATATATGTATAATTGTTGCATCTCAACGATCCTTCAGATATTCATTTGAGCTATGAATATTTATGAATACTACGGATACTTTTCGGCATCTTTCAACCGGGGTTATTGTAGCTTTTTAAATCTTGTGGAGTAAAAATCTCACTCGAAGAGACTGAAAATTTAGCTTATCTTGAAAAAAGAGTGAAAATATGACTACTCTTGTTCAGTCTTTTTAAAGTAAGATTTACTCTTTTGGAATGAGATTCACTCCAAAGAAGTGAAATCTCAATCCCTTTTTTGAAGTGGAATATCAGGATGGAAACTTACTCTAAAAAAGGAATTGAGGAATTCCTTCAGAGAGAATCTCATTCCAAAAGAATAAATTTCACTTCAAAAAGAGTGGAAAATCTTGAACAAGAATGGCCGTATTTTCACTTTTTTTTCAAGACAGTTTAAAATTTTAATCTCTTCGAGATTTTACTTCACGAGATTTAGAGAATACGTAACACGTTTGGAACCTCGAATTTCTTTACGAACGGACGCGCTCGTTCGTTGCACCACAGTTGTATTGTTACGTGAATTGTGAAAGTGTCACGAAACAGCCGATCGCGAATTTACTTTAAGTGCCGGCGAGGAATAACAGGAGCACAACGCCGCTCGATCGATCGTTCGCATGCGAAAGGCGAAAGAGGGTACATGGATTCATACACAGTACACGCTGGGTACTCATTCGCGCGGACGATATAAGTGAATACGTTATAACAATAATATAGACTCGAATTATTCGATATAGAAAATAGACAAGGTCGCTCACTGCAAACTTATCCCTCTTTTTTTTATTTTATTCTCCCCTTTTTTCGTTTTCCGTCATCCATCCACGTCCAATACATACCGTTACATACACCCACGGATACCGTGCCGCAGACCGCGAGACGTGAGGCGTCCTGCTGCCCCGAATGAGGAAAAGAAAAAGTATTTTTTTAACAGCAGATAGAGAGAACGCATCTGTGGTGGGTTTGTTTGTTCAGAAACGTATGTAAATAGATGTAACGTTGCGTGTATGCGAGGAGGATTCGATGCCGCCTGTATTAACGAGTCAGATCTATATTTCGGGCCGCGCGATCCGCGGATCCGTCGATGCAATTTAAACGCGTGTAAATAAACGTCCGAGGTAGAATTTAAAAAAAAAAAAGAAAGAAGGGAAAAACGAGAACAGGATACGCTTCACGTCCATCCCGAGGAGGTCTGAGTTCCCCGTCTGCTATTACGTTCGGTAATGCTACTTCACTTACGTAATCATCCACTCGTGTGCGTGTGCAAGAGAACAAGAAAGGATGCGGGGCTCGCGCGCGGTTGTCTCGCCAACGAGAGGGGCACGCCGCGTGCGTTCTCACGCGTTAAAAAGAAAGAAAAGGGAAAAAAAAACGAAGACTTGTTCCTCTCTTCTCGAGGTAAAATATCTGCCGCGCTGACAAGCACGGCCGCGCGGTTTGTAATGTATTAATTAATTAACGAATAAAAAAGAAAGAGGATAAAGCGAATTTCGAATAGACAGGCGTCACTGTAAATAAACAAATTAATGATTAAATAAACGGTAAAACACGATGAAATTTATATTAAAGTGCATAGCGAATACGAAATAGGTTTCTAATAACGGTTTATTATAAAAATAAAAAAAAATGTGAATGTATGTTGATGTCTAAGATTTTTAACGAGGACGGAGGACACAGAGCGGTTAATTGTAAACTATGATTACACTATCCGTAACCAAAGTACGCGAGTACTAATTGAAACGGGAAAGCAGGCTCAGAGGGTGGAGCAATGCTTAGCCGGATCGTGATTTCTCACGTTGCATATATTATTTTGTAACCGGAGCGTACAGGACCCATACACTCTCGACATCACGGTTAGCATACGCGGTGGCATCTTTATCGTAAAACGACGGATTCATTTAAATCAGAAGCACTGTTAAACCTATAGGGTCAAGTTTAACGTAATTTAAATTGCCACTCGTATTCAATATATGAGGATAGATTTTCAAAATATTTGTCCAAAATTTCATTTTTTTTAATTAGAGATGGCGTAATTATTCAGTATTGAATAACTTCTATTGTAAGCTACTCTAAGTTCAGAAAGCATTTTTTCATTATTAATTTATAAAAAATAGACATTTCGAAGTGCAGTATGCTTTTTAACTAAAAACAAACAAAATGCATTTGTTTAACCTTTTTAACAATTGCTTAGCAATTTGATTTAATATTTCTCATCCTATTTGGATTGACATATTGTTGTTTTCTGTAAAATACATAGTTTCTTTCTTTCACCTTTTCTGAAAATTATAAATTTGGACAAAACGCATTTCGAAAATCTGCTCCTCATATTGTTATAGTAAAACAATGATTAAATTTGACACTATAAAATGATATATTGAGCAGGAGTAGAGGCGTCTTAAATTAAGTTAAATTTGACACTATAGAATTAACAGTGAGGTCAAAAAATTTTAATTAATACTCCGTGCATAACTAATGAAGAGAAAAAATGACAAAAAATCCCGCCGAAAAGATAAAATAATATTTTATTTAGCTTCCTTTCCGAGACGCCGATCTCGATACTTTGATCCGTAGATCAATTTCGCTTCGAGTCCGATCAAAGCTGTCCGACGCGTTTTTAATAGCGACTATCCGTTTTTGCGACACTCTTTTTCGCACGGACGATTATTTTGTCGAGCGCGGCGCGTTCCGTGATTAATGAGACGCGGCGTCTCGTCCGCGCTATACATCGGAATATTAATTAAAAATCTCGCCAGTGTCTACGAGCGGGGACTCGTTAACGAGCGCGCTCGTCGTTTTCGTGCGGCGCTCGGCTCGACCGCCGCGTATGGTATCCTTGGAACGGGACCTTATAGATTGCGTGTGTTCACCAGTATGCACATTCAGTACCAGTCGTTCATTACGAAGCATTACAGGATACAATACAAAGTAGCGTAGCGTTCATAACGGTAGTCCACTATAGCGAAATAGTATTTAAACGAGCAGCCGCCGGTTGCCAAAAAAAAAAAGAGGAAAGGAAGGAAAATGGGAAAATCGTCATAATCAACCGAAAAAAGCTGGAGATAGCAGAGTGCGGAGAAAAGGGGAAATAAATGAATTTTTTTCGTGTAAAGGGCAGAGACGTGAACAGCGGACGCAAGACACATTACGGCGTATATCGCATAGACGCACGGAGAGCCGTTCGTGGAAACTGCGCGAGAGATTGCACACGCGTGATACGGGGAGAATGAGATGGAGAGAATGGAATAGGGAAAGGTGACGAGAAAGAGCGCGTGAAGGTAAGGGTGGAGCACACGATATATCTAAAAAGCCGCGTTCATGTAAATCAGATCTCCAATTTCAGCTTCAGTTCTGCCCAAAAAATTCAATGTAAGATTTTAAGAATTGTAAAATGTTGATAAGCGTCACTCAGATGCATATCAATACTTTACAGTTCTTGAAGTCTCACCTACATTGAATTTTTTTGCATTGATGTGCATTGTTGAGGCTTTGCGTTTTAGTTCTGGAGCTCAAATTGGACAGGCCTGATGATAAACGCAATGCGTGCAACGTGAATGCGTAAGAGTGAAAGAACGGGGGAGGGGAAGGAGGAAGGGGAAGAGAAGGGGGAGAGGGAGAAGCGGTGCAAAGAGGATGTACGTGGTCCTACGCGAGGGAGCGCAGGATGTTACATAATTTATGTAGGTATATTCTATATGTATGTCGATATATAGCGAAGTATATATCGATGGCAAACGAAAGTAATTTAAAAAAGTGGAAGGAAGAAAAATATCGTGCGTCGGGCCGAAGAGGGGAATTAGCTGTATCATATTTACGATATCTTGCGCGAATCATCCCTGTTTACTCGGAAAAGTCGAAGGATGAGGAATAAGATGGTCCAGAAGGGGCATTCGTCGGGTTTGACCCTTATCGTCAAATTCGTGTCGATCGCATCGATTTCTCGTATTTTTTAAAATCATGACTTTCGTCCGCTTTCAGTATTTTTCGGGAATTTGTTGCCGCGACATTGCGACATAATATATAATATTGCACAACTTCGGCGATTAAGAAGAGAAAGGGTTTCTTAACGTGAACAATATTTATCTTTCGATTTAATAAATGCTGGTTGCACTCGACTAAATTATTCTGGCAATTTATGGTGAATTGTGTGTTAAGGCCAGAAAGCGGACCGTCCTACCTTACGATGCTGCTGTTAGTACAAAAAAGAAATGGTCGATGCACGAGAAATACGCGATTTATTCCACTTGCATTGTATAAATCGCGGGCAAGTAACAGCATTTGACAACTAGTTCGCAAATTCTAGTCTGTTCTATTTCAATCGCTTGTTATCACATGAGAAAAAACAGTTTCTTTGAAACAAGACATTACATACATAATAAGGATTTTTCACATTTGTCTTTCACGATTTACATTCAAAGATATTAATAACTATACATATCGGAAATTAAAAGTTTCATCGACCTAAAAAAGAAAACGTGGTTCCTAAATTCTACTACATTCAGCTTCCTTCCTATTTTAATTAAACATTCAAAGCTGGCCATTATGTCACGCTATAAAAAAAAGACCTAAAAATTTTTATCTAAAAAGAAATGTTTTGAATCAATTTACTATTCCTGCTATATTGTTAAATTTATAACTAGAGAACGCTATTAATATAAAAAGCTCATAAATAATAATTTTTTTATAGCACAAATGTAATATATTTTTCATTCGTATGTATTGCGTGAAGTATAAAAAAAGAAAACAATTATCACATTCAAAAAGCAATTCTTCTCGAAATAAACTGCCATATTTAATGATTACCGTCACTTTCCGATATTTAATATGTTATAATATAGAAAAAAAGTGACAAAAACCGAAAACAATCCAAATAAAAAAATCAATGACTTTTAGTACATTCAAAGAATAACAAAAAAAATACGTTTTAACGACAGATGTTGCTAGTATCGCGTGCGTTTTATAAACAACGAATTTTTTCCATAAAAATTAATTTGTTTCTGCTGAAATTAATTTGTTTCGGTTACGCAATACTTTTTACATCTGAAGATTGTGGCTGTTGATAAACTAAAAAGTGCGATACCATATCATCGTGATAACTTTAAGTTCGCTTTTTAATGTTAGAAATAATTAACAATGAATATTCTCCGCACACGCAAGCTAGTTTTCTTCTTTTATTTTCCTTTATATGAACACAAGAAAGATAACACAAGACTCGCTTTATTCGTGATAGTGTAACTGATATCAGACAAACATAAATCATTATTGCACCGTTCAAGTAAAGTTTCTATATGTAAAGTCTCTCAGATTATTATTATGTAAGAAATCGTACAGTATAAGCAAGAAGTAAGGCAATCGTGAAAATAATATGTGCGTTTTTAATACGTGATGATTTTTTCTTTCCTACGTTGCAATTTATCTGATGGAAATTCGATCGCTTGCTTTAAAGGAATTACGTTACAACGCACATCTAACAATTTCCTAAACAACAATTTCGTGGAGCTAATGCGGCGAGATGAATGATGTAAAATCATTTTATATTTGTGTTGAAACGATCCACTCAAGTCCTCTTGTTAAAATTTTGTGTTGAATTTTTAACATATTTGAATATTAATTTAACATAAAGTAATCATGTTATTTAAATGTTTTGTGTTAAATTAACATTCAATATTTTTTAAATTTTAAAGTAACATAATTTATAAGTTGACAAAAATGTTTTAAAACAAATGTGTTTTAAAATGTAAATTCTAAGATAAATGAATAAAATACGTGTAAATTTTATTGAAAAAAAATCGGATTCCACAATTTGGTTACAAATTTTGTCAGTATTATTTTTTTTATATTAATTTTTTTACATAATATTTAATATTACTTTCTGCCATATATTTATCTTGTTAAATTAACACAAAAAATTGAGTGGACCGTTGGAGGCCTGTAAAATATGTTAAATTTAATACAAATTTTCCAACTATGTAACATCCTCTCGGAATAACACCGATCCATATCTAACATGCAACGAGCGTCAATTGCATACCAAAGACGCGTCTCTCCCCGCAATCGTTGTAACTTTCTTTCATTGCGTTTCGACAACGGAAAGAAAAATCGTCAGGGAAACGATGTGTAGCGGAATTGGACGAGATTATATTTCCGATAGCAATAAAACGATCGCTTTCGACTGTCGTGCAATAAAGTAACAATACCCATGGATCACAGATATTTATTAGAAAAAAGGCATATTTCGTTATGATACGAATAAGAGGAAGAATAAGTGATTTATCGACCAAGGGAAACGAAATAGTGCTCGCCCAACTCCGCTCTGCGCAGAGGAAACGGCGTCGAATTCAGACGGTTTTGTCAAACGCGAGGCTCATTTATTATTAGATCCTAGATTAAAGGCGACTCTTTGATACTTTGATAAATCTGGCTAGTTTCCAAAGCGAAAAGATTTATGAGGAAAGACTGGCAATCAGTGGGACGCGAAGATCCCATAAAGGAGAAAAAAAAAGAAGAGACGTTCGCCTGTCGCACCGCGCGTCAATTTACACACTATTAACCGCGTTAAAAGCCGAACAATTAAATGACACAGCAAGCGATAGAAAACATTTTTTTAAAAGAGATCCAAACGTGCGGGAGAAAACAGAAATACACGAGATCCGCCGAATTAAGCCCCCGAGTCCGTCTCGCGGAAATTAATGCCGGCCTGGGGAGAAACAGGGAGAGATTTAATCGAACGTATCTTTGCGGAAGACGAAGTCGCTTGAGGACCCTTAAAAAACGCACCGAACAGCACCCTCACGGCCTGGAGAGAGAAAGGAAAAGAGAAAGGAGCGCGGAGCAGCTTCGGTAAAAAAAAAGGGAGAAAAAAGACACGATGGAAGGGTGGTGTGCCCCCAATTAAGGATGGCCTATATATCGCACTCGTTTGAAAACTTATCGCAAGAATGCACAAGAAGTAGCGTACACTCGCTGTACTACTGTTTGTTGACTCGAATAAATATGCGAATTAAAGTCGGTTTGGTTTATATGTACACGGTGAGTCCAAGATTCGTGCGAGCGGAACGCTGGTGATCGTTCGGATAGTTGTAGAAGCTGGGCTTGTCTCGCAAAGAATGTTATTTATCACGAAATATCAGAATAAAATAAAGTAATGAAAACGCGGAGAATCTCGGACGGACGCGAGCGTTCCATGCGACGATATTGTTATTATACGAATGTACTCAAGACGGCATGGTATACAAGACTAAAACAAGACCTAAAATAGGGACATAATATTTTATAACTCAACTTTTGTACAGAATAAATACTTGTACTGTGGACCAATATTTCTTTCATTTCATTCACATCAAAACCATTATTGGAGTGTAGTTTTCTTATCGCATTAAGATGATATTATAAGATATTATAAGAACATTAATATAATTAATATATTTTTATCGAATTAATTTATTTCATTTTATTTAAGAGATATTTTTGAGTTAGGAATATAATTAAAAGTGAAAGGTAAGTAAAACGTTCCATAATTAATAAAAAAAATATATATATAAATCTAGTCTATCTATATACATATTAGTATAAGGATTAAATCTATACAAATTTATCTAATTTATTTATTTGTCTTTTGCTTATGCACTAATGGTATAATAACAATAGAATTCCTTGCTTCAGATATTTGCCACCAACTACCATTTTTATGTTCTTTACCTACACCAGCAATAAGGTGATTTCCATCAGGAGTAAATGCTAGCGCATTTATGAAACCCATCAATTTAACTTCAAACAACAAATTTAAAGATCTAAAGTTTTCACTACAGTGCCATAACTTGATTGTACCATTCCATGATCCTAGAAATTATAATTGAATAATTAATAAAAAAAGGAAAAATATAGATAATAAACATGAATACAAGGTTATATTATAATAATTCACCTGATGCTACTAAATCTGTATTTAATAATGTGGCGATGCTTGAAATCCACATCGGTTGACCATTGGTTTCGTCCAGACCATGCGCCTGCGGCATCGAACACAGTGGCTTCTTCTTTAAACACCCCCAAACACAAAGTTGTCCGTCATCTCCACCAGTAAAAAAATTTTCTTCGTTGATAAGTTTAACCGCGTCTATGCTATTACCGGCGCTACTGGAGTTAAATATTAATTGCGACTCTTCGACTACTTTCCAAATTCTAATGGTTCCGTCGTAACCACCGCTTGTGATAGCACGTTCTCGTGAAAGCGCGTCAATAGAGGTGATAGCGTTCTGATGCCCGAATCTATAAGAACAGTGACACAATCAGAAACAATTTAAAGATAAAATTAACAAATTCAATATTCAATATATATGTATACAGAAGTTAGACAAAATACTGAGTTGTCCGGAAAGTTCGTGCCGATTTTGAAGGAAAATTGAAATGCAGAAGATTTAAATTTTAGTATACATTTATTAAATTATATAGATTAATCGACACGAACTTTCCGGACAATCCAATAATATAAATACTTAGGAAATATACTTTTGTTTATTATTATGAAGATTTCTAGTCTATCATCTTTTACTTTTTGTTTTTTTCTTATTCCTTGTTAAAATAGAATCATACAATGCTTGAATGGTTACCAATGAAATGTTGTATTCTTTTAATTTTTCAATTGCTTATATAAATGATATTGAAGAAGGAAATTTGCTTTTCATTCTATTTTCCAAACTTGCTCTGTTTTGCAAAATGTCAATATTTTTCTTGATCAATGCATTTGATTTTAATATCATTGAATCATTTATAGTGTTGAAAAGCAGAGTAAAAATAGATTTTTTTCGCTATTTTTTAAACAATTGGAAGATGTTTTGCTAGAAAAATAGTATAACATTACATAGTAGCTACACTCAAACATGTGCGCCTTTATTCTATTTCAACAAGAGAAAGAATTCTATCTATATTGAAGATAAAAAAATGACATATTAATGTTTTATTATTAAAAGAAGTATATTTCATTTATCTTTTGTATTTGAAAATATAAAATGTATACTGTAATATACAATGAAAATACTAAAGATTTACAAAAACTTACAAAGATTCAACGTAAGCCATATCGTCTAGATTCCAAACTTTCACGCTCTTATCTTCGGAAGCGGAGTATAACGTGTGAGTATCTTTACGGAATACTAATCCAGATACTAAACCTCTGTGACCTTTTAAATCTTTTATATGATTAAGAGTATCACTAGAGAATACTTTTATGTCTTTACATCCACTTTCTCCTACTACCTATAAAAAAGACTTGTCTTTTTATCTCAAATTTTTTTATAAAATGAAAAAAGATTTCATTTAAACTCACAAGAAACCTTCCATCTGTGCTAATTGCCAAACATCGTATGGATTTCATTCCAGGATTCTTCTTTCCTCTATTTCCTCTGATGGCTTTTAATTTCGTCTTTTCCTTTATTGACCCTAATAAATAATTATCAATTTATTTCACAATAAATAATAGTATTTAAACAGATAATTATTTAAATTATCATTTTTAGGACTTTATCTATGTATTATTTATCTAAGCTAAAATATTTCAGGTGTTTAGTGATATTAACAGTAATTTTTAATAGTAATTTTTAAGTTTAACATTGAGAATGACCCGATATGTCTCTTTAAACATGCAGTCCTTCATTTGATCAGCCTTAACAAATTTGGTTAGTCTTAACAAAAATGAGAATATAACGCTAATTTGTTAGCATAATCATTAGTAAAGTACGTTAATGTTTCCATCTGATACAATGTTGAGGAGCTGTACATCCCTGAATTGGAGTTTGAAAGAATTTGAATTTGAAGACAATTGATTCCTTTGGATTTATTTTATCATTATGCATTTAAGAAAGACTGCGAATATAAATCTAAATTAGGTATTTAATAAAATTAATTAGAATAAGATCACTAAAGACCAAGTTAAAAAGGTTGAAATGTATGTATTAATATTAATAAATTATTATTATATTGACAAAATTTCTCAAATAATATCCAATACGGCTCGAATAGCCTGTTAATTCACTATTATTGAATTATATTATTAAATTGTATTCGTAAGAGCCTTATTAATATTATATAGATTGAACTAATTCTGGAAAAATCATTATTTCAAAATTTCGTCTAGAGACTCGGATCCATTTAGATCGTAATGTCATTGGAAAAAAAATATCTATCGTCTCCACCGATAAAAAATTCTCTTCATTGATGAGAATTATTTAACCGCGTCAATGCTATTGATACTATTCGCATTAAATATTAACTGTGATTCTTCGATTATTTTCCATATTCTAAGTTTCGTCGTAATCATCACTAAAATTTATAAACTTACACTTGACTAAACTGCCATCCTTAGATCCTGTATATAATATACTGCCATCGCTTGAAAGGCAGATACAGGTAATAGAGGCTTTATGTTCTTTACACCTCAATGTTATGAGATGATCATGGCCAGTATAATATATTGCTACATTTTTTTTTAATCGACCTTTTTCTTCTAAGTATTCCTCACGTAATCTCTGCGCGACCGCACCTTCTTCAAATTCTGCTCTATCTTTTTCTATAATAACAAAATTTATTCATTACATAAAATCATTTTCTCTCTTTCCAAAATAATATAGATCAAATATAAAAATACTTCATTGAACTTTATACCTTCTTCTTCAATTTCTTGAAGGTATTTCTTTGCAAGCCTCAAACGTTTTTCTTGTGCAGTTTCCTCCTCTTCTTCAGTTTCACTTTGTGCTTCATTTCTATAAGTAAAAATCTTGTAATACTCATTGATTATTATATTCTTCTAATGTATTTAATTAGTGTTACCTTAAATTTTCTTCTACAAATTCTTCATCTGTACTGGCAATACTCTCATTATCAAATTCGGACTTCTTTAATTTCTTTAATTTTGACTGAGCTGTAGATTTCTTATTAAAGTGGCCATTGAGCTAATATAATAAAATTAGAAATTAAATTAAAAAATTAAAATTAACAGTCACATCGATACATTAAATCATACATTAAGTAAAAAATTATGAATAACTTAGTGCTTTATAGTATTAGAATCTAAGTAATCAAGAGATACGGTATTTCAGTGACATCTTTAATTTTATTTCCATACACAATAACCATGTTACGTCCATCAAAATGTGTCATCTCTTCGTTTACGTCTCGAGATTCCATGTAGCCTAATCACAGTTTGGTATCATTATTTGCCTTAACTTTAGAATGCAACATGGGCAAATCGTGAAATTTTCTTCGGAGGGAATTTTCTATTAAGGAATGTACCGGAATAACAATAAAAAAAATTTTTGCTATTGTACTGAAAAAAATGTCAATATATCAATTTACGATTTACAACAATTTTTAACATTAATGAAATCCATTTGGATATATTTACAACTTTTAATGTCTCCTCGTATCTCATTTTGAAGAGGAAAAAAAGTTACATTTTGTACATCATGTAACTTTTACTTATTTTTTTAAAGACTTTTTTTTTTAAAGAAAGATAATACAGCTACTACAAACAAAATGTTTAATTTTTTAATATTATTATTAATATTATTAATTATGCTCGAACTAATAGACGTATTAAAAATTACTTATAACAAAAAAAAACTTTATGTAACAAAAAACTCATACAAAGTCAAACGTAAAGTTGTATGTTTTTTACAATTAAAAATAAAAGAGAAATTTCAATGGAGTACATCGCTAATTGGCCAATTAAAAATAACATGTTTTCATTAGTAAAGCAGTGAAAAATTATTAGGCACCAATTGATCTGAATGGATGTATGCTATTAAAATGTACACTAATGAGACTCTCTTAAAATAAAATAATTAATAAAAAATTTCAAGGAAGGTTTAAACCTCCAAACCTCCTTCCCTGGATACATCCATAGAATGCAATAAGTATAAACATAAATATCAGTATAAATCACCAATTCGCTGTCGACGAATTCTCTAGAATTATTTAGAGTACATTCCATTTCATGCATGATGTGCATAATGCATAATAATCATTTATCCTTGTTTAATATTTGGTGAATAACAAGGATAAATAATGCATTATGCGTGAAACGGAATGTAGGTCTAGAAGTAATAGATTTCACGTTCTGATGGCCTGACTATATCATTAAACAATGACATGGTTGACAGATATGTTTGTTATCTTGTAACTTCTAACAATTCTTTAAGCAAATAATCAATATAATATGCAAATATAAGAATCAGGGGAAATCAAAATAATCGTACTATTCTGAACAAACTGAATTTTAAGCCTATTCTACAATGTGTTTTTTATTT
>Ga0157364_1000709_pt1 | contig 24767 bp, 27 predicted proteins | sample AttsexASBM2_FD_111476 | JGI IMG/M metagenome (GOLD analysis project Ga0157364, IMG submission 111476) | Fungus gardens microbial communities from leaf cutter ant in Ribeirão Preto, State of São Paulo, Brazil - Atta sexdens ASBM2 | ecosystem: Host-associated > Fungi > Mycelium > Unclassified ...
GGACCATGAGGATTAGTATATAAGGTAGCTTACTTTGTACTTAGAACTCCATCGAGTTCTCTTGTGTTACTCAATACAAGAGTTGTTCTTTTGTCTTACCCTAAGGACTTAAGATCATAACAAGTGCCCCCTAACAAATAACTCCAATTTTTCAGCTTTCTAATCACTACTTGTATTTTTTTGTTATAAATTTTATAATTTCTTTCAGCTTTATTTAGAGATTTTGACAAATAAGCTACTGGCTTCTATTGTCTGCTATTGACAAAACTCTACCTATTATGTAATCAGATACATCCACTTCTATCCTCATTCCTTTGTCTAAGTTTAGTATAGCTAATACTAGTTTTTTTGTAAACCTCTTTTTTAACTCTTTAAATGTCTTCTCCTACCTCTCTGTTTAGTCTTACTTCTAATTTTTATCCACTAGGTCATATAACAGCCTAGCTATAAATACAAAGTTCTTAACAAACTACTTATAATAATTAGCAAGTTCCAAAAACTTCTAAACATCCTTGACTCTTTTAGAAGTTAGCCAGTTCAATACTGCTTTTGTCTTTTCCTCCTCTATTTTTATTTCTTCTAGTCCTATTACCACTCCTAAAAATCCTACTTCTCTTATCTTCTATATATATTTTCCTAGTTTTATGTATCAGTCATTTTATACTAATCTCTTTACTACTTTTTCTACCACTTTATTATATCCTTCTTCTTCTTCTGTTTCTACTATTACATCAATGAAACTTACTATTTCTCTGATGTTGATCAAGTCCCATAGGATTTCATTTATTATTGTTTGAAACATTGCAGGTAAGTTCATCAAGCCAAAGAATATCAACCATTGATTCAAACAATCTCTCTAGTATTGTGAATACTATCTTCTATTTGTCTCCTTCCTTTATCCATATATTATTATAACCCCAAAATAAATCTAACTTAGTAAATAATTTACTTGTACTAGTTTTTTTTACAATATCCAAAATTAAAGACAATGGATAGTTATTTTTTACAGTCTATTTATCTAAATATCTATAGTCTTGTACTATTTTCCCATTTCCTACAAAAAACACTGGTGCTGTTTGAGGCAACTTTAAAGATCTGATATACTCTTTTCTCAACTGTTTATCTATGAGTTTGTGTACCTCTCCTTTTTTTCTTCTAGACAAGAAGTAAATTTCTTTTTTTTGTAGTACAAACTCTTTCTTCAACTCAATTGCATGATCCCATATCTTTTTCATTAGTATTATTTCACTCACTTTATTTCTGAATACATAGATCCACTTATGGAATCTTGAAGATACCAATTTCTTGGCCTTTTGTTTAGACTTTTCCACTTCCTCTTCTTCATCCCAAATCTTCTATTCTTCTACTACTTTCTTTACTTCCATCATTCTCTTCTTTTTTGGCTTTCTTTTCTTCTTTCTTTTCTTCTTCTTCCTGTTTCTACTACTCTGATTTTCCCTGTTTTGGCCTCCTCTGCTTTCTACATTTTTCTAGACATCTTGTCATCTTTACTTCTTATGTTATTAAATCTATTTTTGTTCTGTTCCTGTATCTCTTATAAAAATTTCATTGTTTTTTTATTACTCTCTTCTTGTTAACTATACTACTTATATTTCTTACATATATAGGCCTTTTTATTTTTTTCAACTTAAAACCTTACTTCTTTGCAAACTCTGAGCTTATTACCAATTTTGTTGCATTATTATCTAAAAGTGTCTCCACCATTATTTCCTCCTACATATTAATTCTTTATTAATTTTCTGTAATACAATTTGCACTGTTACTTATCTTAGGGAGTTTTTTTGTATTGAAAATACTAACTATTATAGTGTAGCTAGCTAGTACATCATATTTATTATAAGAGCCTAGTTAAGAATTATAAGACTTTCCTCTTCTTTTAAATTGTTCAGTGTTACAATTGCCTGTCAAGAGTGATATAAGAACAGATAAAACTCACTTCAAGCAGATATCCACAGTTAGTCATACAAAAAAGAGGTTGAATCAAGTATGGAAACTTATTTAGGAATAGATATAGATATCCATGAGGTTGGATAGGATATCCAAACTGTAGATCAAGCTTAAAGGCTTATTTACAGATAAGTAACATAATCTTGGCCTTAACTTATATATTATGTTTACTGTCTACTATGTTATTATAATTTGGGATATTAAGATATTAGGAAGAAGTGAGAATAGGTTGTGAGAAGATTCTGAGTAGATTCTTAGTCAAATCTTAGTTAGAGCTTAGTTGATTTCCAGACTGAATACTATAGAGTATTTACTTGTTCTTATATATTAAGTCTGTAGTTGAAGTTATGACTAGAGAATAGTAGTGTAAGGAATAAATAAGAGAATATTATAGAGACAGTTTTCAGAATATAAAATGACTAGGAGTCTAAGTAATAAGTTGCCAAGAGATAAATATGAGAGACTGATTGATGTAGAAGTATATCTGGATATGGTTAGAGTTCTAATTAGAAGTCAGGAAGCATATGTCTTAAATGTCTCAAAAGTTAGTCTATAATATTGCCATTCTATTTTTATACCCTACAATTTTCTGACTTCTACAATATCTTGTTATATTATCAAAACCTTTATAGTTATAACAATTTCTCTCTCTATCTATATTCATTGAATAAGAGTTCCTTTTTTGTCCAAACTTACTCTTTACTGCTACTGTGCTGGATTTCTTATTTCTTATCATAATTATATCTGTCTTTTTCACTTCTTTTATTAAAGTAAGTTCTGCTAACATCTGTTGTTCCTTCTATCTTCTTGACTAAACCTATATTAGAGTTAATTAAGATTTAAACCTCTCTTGACTTGTTATCAACCCAGCTTACTTCAATGCCTAACTGCTTGTTTTCTTTCTTCTCCTCTGTTATAAACTCAAAATCTTAGAGGAGGTTGAAAATAAGAATCTTGTATTAGAGTAAATATAAGAGAACTTGACAGAGTTCCTAGTACAAACTTATCTATCTTATATATGCTAGGCTACTGGTTCATGCTATAGTACCATTAATCTATCCTAAAGACTATGTATTATCTATAAGATCAACATGTATCAGATACATTGTAATAACATTGTTTTTTCCAGAGTCTTCTACTATGTTCTATTATAACATGTGATTTCATGCTAACTCTAACCCTAAGTTTTGAAAATAAAAATAAAAGAAAAAAAATATTAAGTTCATTGTTCACAATTCTAATATTCACAACCTTTCTTTTTCCCTCTTACTCTTTCTCTAATATCTATCTAAATTTGTTGTCTATTTATACTACTGCTGAATACTTCTTAGAAGTCTCTTTGCTTCTATTAGCTTTCTTTGAATAACCTTATTTATTTATTTTTTGAATTCTAAAATTAATACCTGTTTTTATATTCACTTTCTCTTGCTACTTTTCTAAATTCTTGTACAAAATTCTCCATCATTCTTGATTCCTGTTCAATTCTTTTTAACTTTGCTATCTTTGCTTAACTTATTATTTCTTCTATTAAATTCTTTTTTCAGTTCTACTAGAAAATTTCTTACTGATAGGAATTTAGGAACTTCAGCTTTTCTATCTCTAGATCTTTTAAGATGTTTTCTTTCCAAATGTCTACCAACTTTTTCTATATATATATCAGAACCCACTGTATCTTTCTCATTCTCATTCTAATATATAATGAACATATTATTATAAACTCTGCTACTTTGCTAGTATTTATTAGAGTAACTAGTGGAGTTTGTAGACTTTCACAACCTTCAGGAAAATCTAAGTTTTATTAATATATTATAGTAAATATACCAATTACCTCCAAGAAAATCTAAGAAAATAAAGTAAAATTCTTAGAGATAATAGATATCTTATATATTTATGATAAACATTCCAATCTTCTGGATCAGCTTACATAATGAAAAATGATGAGAACAGCATAGTCAGAAATATTTCTAACTGAAATATCTGAAATATCAGTATAAAAAGAAAAAGAAACTACTATTAACAACAAATAAGAAATGGTTGGGATGATAGTCAAGGTTAAAGTCTGGAATTAACAGTGAAAAGTAGTAGAATTAGGGAAGCAAAAACCATAGACTTTGATAGTAGTACAAAGTCTTAGGTCAAGAAAATAAATATTATAAAAGTATTAAATAAAAAGTCTAAAATCCTACAGACTTAGATGATGGTATTAGAATTGAAGAAATAAATCCTCTTATAGCATCTCTATCAAATAATGATGGTTTAGTTATCTCTAAGTTAAGTTCATTGCTAGTTCTTCAAGCCACTGTCTTCTCTTCTTTTCCTACTACTACTAATACTGCTATTTGTTTATCTTATTGTCTTAACTTTGATCAATTGAGCTGTATTGACTTATATTATAAATTAGAAATGAATTGATAGATGCTAGTAATAATAATAGTAGTGGTAGTATAGGAGATAAAGATATATATAATGGTAGTATAAAGGAGCCAGTGTTTTTAGAATTATACACTAAATTTCTATAATTACTAGTAGGCCTTCTTCTTGTCTTATCTTACACTGTTTACTGGCTACTCAGAAAAACAACTATTATTCCAAAAAAATACATACAATTTTGACCTAAGAAGATTGTTCTACTCTAAACAAGATTTTAATAACACTTTTTATTCTCTTATATAGACTGATCTCAAGTGAACCAACAGTACAAAGCTACTACTTATGACTAATCATTTTCTGCTTAGCTAGTATTTCTTTTATGTCTAAGATCTGGTAACTATTCTTGACTAAAAGTAGTATTGTCTTTAGTTAAGGATGATAAAAGAGGATAAGAGAAAAAAATAGAAAAGACTCTGTATTAAGTAATATTATGCCAGAGAATGTTTTTCTATGAAATAATATACTTTCATAGATGTTTAAGTACTTATAGGCCTTCTTTTTATTTTTATTTTTATTATTTTTCTTTATTTTATTTTTGTTTTTATTCTACTTTTTTTTATTTTGGACTTAAACAAGAGGTGTGGTGTAACATCACATGTGACAGTCACATAAGCCACAAATCGTGACACCTGTCACATGGTAGTCACATATGTCACTGTCACTATCACACAATCATATAATATAAAAAAGAATTCTAAAATAGATAATGTTATATAGTATAGCAACAATATGTTGTTCTTATAAAAAATACATATACTTTAGAATAGGTTAGTTGTAGTGTGTGTGTCAAGATCGTTGATGATGGACTTGACTTTTATTTTCACTCTTCATTTTTATTTTATTTTATTTTTCCTTTTCTCTTATTTTTCTATTTTTAGAACAACTTGGGTTAGGGTTATCAGTCACACTGTCACATCAGTCACAAATTAATGGCATAAGTCACAAGACTGATCATGGGACTTGAGAAAATGGAGTAGAAGGTTCTGGAACAAAGTGATGTCATATAGCATAGACAATACATGCTGGCCTCATGTTATACTCATGGTCAGTTAGGGTAGGGTGTACAGTAGTTAGCATAGACCATGGGTAATAGTATATAAGGTAGACTACTTTGTATTAAGAACTCTATCGAGTTTTCTTGTATCTCTCAATACAAGAGTTGTTTCATTGCTTAACTCTTTGAGCTTTGATTCATAACAGTGTGTACAGATCACAGTCTGTAGTATATAAAGTAGACTATCTTGTACTTGAAACTTTATTGAGTTCTTTTGTATTACTTAATATAAAAGTTATCTTTTATTTTTACTCAAAGGCTTAAGTTATAACACTGGTACTTTTAGATGATATTTCAGGCTCTCTCAAGTTATTATCTGCTTGAAGGATAGTATAGTGGCTATTAGACAAACTAGATCTCATATATAGAATCTTTAGAAATAAAGAATATTATAAGGCTTATGAAGAACTAGTTATGAAGAAAGAGTACTTATAAGTATAGTTAAAACTTACATAGGCATTCAAAATACTAATAAAAACACAAATACAAGAGATTAAAGAAAAGATAGGCTAGAAAGTGACTTGTTAGTAAAAGTAATTAATAGAAACTCTGAAAAAGAAAAGTCAGTACTTTTGAGTAGGAAAAAGTTATTAAGCTGGTATTAAACTGTGAATCTAGAAAGGATCATATACTTCTAAGACTCCAGATATATTTTGTTATTTATTTAGTTTTTATTCTCTATATTTTTAGACTAATATCTAAGCTACAAGTAGAGAAAAAACAAATAAAAGATCTTTATCTAATAACCCTTACTTATAAGTAGTTTTCCATTAGTACTATATTTATTACTTTCAAACAAGTTTTGGAGAGTTTTAGTAGCCTGGTAAAGGCTGGCAAGATAAGTATCAGTTAGCATTATTAGTTATAATATTCAACTTGTGAGATATATTATCTAGGATAGATAGTATTGTAGTAGATTCTTAAGAAGCTATACAATATATTTACTAAATTTTCCAAGGAAGTTTGTTATATAGTATAAGGTTTACTGTTTAGGAGTGTGTTAGTACAAAAACACATTTGTAAGTAGATATATTTTATTTATATATTTTAAAATTCTTTATAACTATATCTTTTTATATTTATGAGAACTTTTTCTATGTGAAAATCTATCTCTGATTCTGCTAAACTCTATAGTATTTTTGCTTCTATTAGCTTATATCTTACTCTACTGAACTCTATAGCATTTCTTGTGTTATGGAACGCTTTGGACACTAACATTTTTCTTTTTCTTTTATCTATTTTTTTTGAATTTCTTTTTCTTTTTATTGACAATGAAGAGGTATATGACATTGCAGTCACATGACAGGTCACATGATGTGACATAATAGGCCTAGAATATGGTAGAAGAATCTAGAAGATGATGTCAGAACATATGGTGTGTACATGGTAGCCTTGAGTAAGATGTGAGGCAAATATGAGATAATAGCATAGACTAACATATAATAGTATAAATAGGACTCTAATTTAGTAGAGGCTCCTTGTTGAGTTCTCTTGTACTTTTCTCTACTTGATTGCTTAATTAAGAGCTTTACTACTTATATTATCATTAGACTTTGTGTCTAGTAGTTACCACAACATCTTGAGTAACTCTGCTAAACTTTGCTGAAATTTATAAGCCTATTATCAATCTCTACTCTCAAACCTCTCAGATATACCATTTTATTTTATTTTTATTTTCTCATTTTTCTTTTATTTTGTTTTGAGTTTTTTTTCTATATTTTGAACTTAGGTAAGAAAGTGTGATGTGACCATCATATGTGACAGTCACATAAGTCACAAATTATAACAGATATATGACACCTGTCACAAGGTAGTCACAAAAGCATACAATTATATAACATATAAAAAGATATATGTTATAGTAACCACTAGTCATAATAACTAATGAAATTACTAACAATAAATCACTCAGTAGAAATTAAGGTAGTGGTGATCACAAGAGAACTTGATGAGGAGTCTCTGCTATATTGCTACCCTATTTATATAAGTTATATGTAGTCCATGTTATAACTACACTTTTACTGTATATACCTACTTTAATGTCTATGTATTTTCTATGTATACACCATGTGTACACCATGAGGTAGCAATGTGGTTAATATGCTCCTTGATGTCATTATCTAGACTACTCTTGTTCTTTCTAGACCATTCTAAACTGTAAACCCTTCTTATCTACTCTAGGCTATTCTAGGCTCTATAATGTCATGTTATATAACCTCTGTGTTACATGCCTTCTTATCATTGTAGACTAATATAATAATGTCTTACACTAATATATATAGAAATATCCTCTCACACTTTATTATCTCATAACAATATAAAAGATTTGGAAATATATAATATTATACAGCATGATAACAGCATGTTGATCTTATAGAAAGTACATGGACTTTAGGGTAGGTTAGATGTGGTGTGTATACAAACTATGTTCTGTAGTATATAAAATAAACTAACTTGTACTTGGAATTCTATTAAGTTCTTTTGTATTACTCAATATAAAAGTTGTCTTTTGTCTTTACTCAAGGACTTAAGTTATAATATACTTTCTGTAAATTCCCTTCTTTCCTCTTCTAGTAGAGTTCTAGATATTTCCATTAGATTTTTTAATTATCTAACTATTATCATTCTTTTCTTATGTCAGTACTGTTTTACTAAATTGAAATAGACTCTATTAGTATTTAGGATAACTGTTATTCTCAGAAGTTCTTATTCTTTTGTTGTAGAAGTTCTTAGAGGTTGTTAAAGTCTGTAAAACTCTACAGACCTAATCAGTTACTCTAATATTTTTAGAGGTTTTATATGTTTTAATATTCTTGTTTTAATCTTCTATACAAGTTTTCAATACTGATAATATCTTCTTTGAATTCTTTAACATGTAGTTGAGAGCTAGTATTACATCTTATTTCTACTTAACTCCTGTCTATAGTCTTAAAATTGAGTTTCAATATTATGACTTAAACCTCAAAGTATTAAGATAAAAGAGGAATCTTGTATTAGGTTAATACAAAAGAACTTGGTCCTTATATATGCTAGCTAATAGTTTATATGAAACTATTATTAATCTATCCTAAAGACTATACATACTATATGAGATTAAGATACTATTAACATATTATATAATATCATCTTTCTAGAATTTTTCATGTCCTTCTATATATCATGTGATTATGTAATTATAACCATGGCATATAATAGTTATGATAGTTATATATAATATTATGTTAAATCTTAATTCTAGATTTCAAAATAAAAAAATAAATAGAAAGAAAAATAAAATAAATAGAGTCTATTATCTTTAACTTTAATATTAGTAACTATACTGAGTAGATAAAACTTCAATAGTAAGATACTAATAGAAATTCAGATTAGAAAAGAGTAAATTTTGTTATAAAAGACTAAGTACTTATAGAATTTGAACAGAGTGATAATACTGTTGTAAAAGATAGGTTTTATAGTTTGTAGAGATATAAATCTAATTTTAGAAGCATAAGAGTATATAAAATAGCTATAAGCTAAATTTTACCATGAAACTAAAACTATAAAACTAGATATTATAACTATATAATATATAGATAATACAATACAAGTTCAAGCCAAAGTTGTGGTCTATACCTAGATAAGTCTTTATACTTAATCTATATAGAGATTAGTTCTTATCAAAGATTACTCAAACTCATTTGCCTTATTCATATATTATCTGTAAGAGAACTTACTTTTATATAAAGTTCAAGTATCCAAACTTTGTTCCTAGCTCTGCTGAACTCTACAATATTTCTATTCTCTATAAGTTACTACTATTTTATTTTTACTAAACTTTATAGTCTTTCTTAAGCTAGCTTTACTAATCATCTAACTTTGTCAGATCTTATGGACTCTTGCAAGCATACTATTGACCTTCATCACTAAACCTGTTGTGATAACCACTAGTCAAGATAACTAATAGACTACTAAGTAAACTTTAAGATAAAGTATCTTATGGAAATTACAAGAGAACTTAACAAAGAGTCTCTAATATATTCCTATACTATATATACTAGCATACATAGTCTGTGCTAATAATAAATAATCCTACTCTAATTTTTATTTATGTATCTACCATAAGATAAATATGCTATTGATATACATCTTGATGTTATCTTTTCAGTGTCAGAAGTATAGTATTATAGTACTAGCCAGACATCAAAGCTAAGTTTAATATTGTATACTTTTAGTACAATTAGTTTAGCAGCTAGTCTATTTCTAATATAATGTTAAGCTTCTAAACAGTTGGCAGTTTAACTTCTAGTAAAACCATTCTTTTTAAATAAACAGTTGTTAGTATAGAAGTGTGACATGGCCAGAAGTATCACTAGGAATAGTACTAGTTGCTTAGCTGCATATTTTTATTAGACTAGATACTCTATGAAGTAGAGTTTACTAAGTTCTTTAAAAACCTTATAAAACCATTAAGATTCTAAGACCACAATATATGGTATAACTCTTGGGTGCAGCTATTTATATAACTTCCATATAAGGACTACATGCCTTGAAAGGAGAATTGTCAAGATCATTGATGGTGGACTTCATTTTTATTTTCTATTTTTAGAACAACTCAGATTAGGGTTTATCAATCATGCTGTCACATCAGTCATAAGTTGATGGCATAGTCACAAGACTGATCACAAGACTTAGAAAAATGGAATAGAAGGTTCTGGAATAAAGTGACGTCATACAGCATGGACAACACATGTTAGCCTCATGTCATACACATGGTCATTAGGGTAGGGTACACAGTAGTGAGTACAGACCATGAGTAGTAGTATATAAGGTAGACTACTTTGTACTAGGAATTCTATCGAGTTCTCTTATGTTACTCAATACAAGAGTTGTTCTATTGCTTAATTCTTTGAGCTTTAGTCCATAACATTAGAACTCAATACCCTTACCAGAAACCACTTGACACCTAGCCTTTTCTCCTTCACTCTTACTCTCTATCATCCTTGACCGAAGGTCAACACCAACCTTTAGTCAAGAAGAGCATTGCCGGACCCTAGGCATAAGGGGTATACTAGCTAGACAGGGGAAGTTTGGCTGTTCAATTGCACTAAAGCCCACTTAGTGTATTTTGGACATATCATCTTTTGTGGATGTGCTCTTTACCTTTTTCATGTATCAGCCTTGTGCTACACATCCACTTGTGGTATGTCTATGTAGAGGAATGTTAATTGTTCTTAAAACAGTTAACTAGATTAGAATGTCCTTCTTAGGACAAAATAGTTTACCTTTTCTTAGGGCAGTAGTCAGTTGATAAAAGTAGTCAGTAACAGTGTAGGCAGAGTAAGAAGAATACTTGCTATCACTTACCAAGATTGCTTTGTCATCAGAGTACAAGTCTGAGAGCGAGACCAGCATTGGTTCAGCTCTTCCTTTATACACATCACTACTACCACCACCATCATCGCTCTCCCCTATTGACTCACCACCTTCCTACAACAACAATATGAGTCAAAACAATTTACATGAAATTATTTGACAACAGCAGGAGCAGATGGTGGCCATGCAGGCACAAATACAAGCTCTGCTGGCAGCGGTAGGAGAAGGAGCAGGAGTAGAAGGTGCAGCAATGGGGTTTAACGCAGGACCCAACATGGAGGTGGCCAAACTGGCCATCTTTAATGGAGAAGCAGAAAAAGTGGGGAGATTCATCATGGCATGCAGACTATTTTTGAGAATGAAGTTGAGAGGAGCAATAGTAGAGGAACAAGTTCAATGGGTTTTGTTGTATGTGCAGGGAGAGTCAGTGGACATGTGGAAAGAAAACATGATGGAGGAATTGGAGACAGGGGAAGTAGAATACGAGTCGGCAGAAGATTTTTAAACATGTTTAAAGAAGGAATTTGGGGGAGGAGAAGAAGAGTTGGTGAAGGTGGCAGAGCTGAGGAAGCTGGAGCAAGGAGGAAGGATGATGGAGAAGTTTGTGCAAGAATTTAAGAGAGCAGCGAGGGAAAGTGGGTATAAGGGACGACTGCTGATTGAGGAGTTCAAAAGGGGGATAAACAGTGGAATTCAGAGGAAACTGATGAAGGCGGAGAACCTATTGGCCTCCATAGAGCAATGGTATAGGAGGGCAACAGCTCTGGATAAGAATTGGAGAGAGAGTAGAAGAGAGGAGGAGAGATTGAGAAAGAAGGAAGTAGGAGGAGGAGGACAAAAGCAAGAGAGACAAAGCCTGCCACAACCTCTAGTGTGGCAGAGGAGGCAACTACTGCCTCAGCAGGCAACAACAGGGCCTGCTCCGATGGAGGGAGTTAAGAAGACAAATACGGTAGTATTAAGAGGATCAGGAGTAAAACAGAGTGTGGGAATTTCTCCTAGGCAGGACTCCTTTACAATGGAGATAGATTAAGGTTGGAATTGTTATACTTGTAGAGGATTCGGGCACATGGCCCGTCATTATAGGAATCGGGAACAGAAGGGAAGAGTGGTGGAGAATAGGAGAGTAGAATATAGAGGTGGAAGAATTGAGGAGATTCCAAACTTTGTAAATAATTTAAAAGAGGAAGAGAACCTAGAACTCCTCAACTAGGTTCTCAGAACGGATACAGTGTATTAGCTAAAGGAATAAATGCTGATGCATCTGAAACAGAGAAGAAAGAAGTAAGAAAGGCAGAAGGAAGAACATTGAGGGAGGTAACAGTGAAAATAGGGTTGGAAAGAATTGATACACAGGAGGGGATTACAGTGGAGGCATTGTTGGATAGTGGGGCAATAGGGTTGGTGATGAGCTCTGAGTTTGCCAGGAAACAGAGCTTTAAGTTAAAAGAGTCGGAGAGACCGATGTAGGTGAGAAATGTGAATAGAACCTTCAATCAAGAAGGACTGATAGAAAATACGGTGGAAGTGAACATATATTATCAGGGGCATAGAGAAAGGACTGAGATAGATGTGATTGGAGGACAGAAGTGGAAGGTGATTTTGGGAATGCCATGGCTAGCATACCACAACCCTGAGATTGATTGGAGAACAGGGGAGGTCAAGATGATGAGGTGTCCAGAAGAGTGTGGGAAGCAGTGGAGGCCAGTACAAGGGAAATCAGGATGGAAAAAACAAGAGGAAGAAGAGGCAAGAGAGGAAAAAGAGAAAAAGAAAGAGGAAAAAAAGAAGAAGAAGAAACAGAAAAAGGGAAAAATAGTGGAAGTAAGGAAAGTAGCAGAGAAATGGGAAATATGGGATGAGGAAGAGAAAGCGGTGAAGTCTAAGGCGGAAGCAAAAAAGTTGGTGCCAGAAAAATTCCATAAATGGATAAAGGTGTTTAGGAAGAAGCAGTTGGAAAGGATGCCTACAAGGAAATTGTGGGACCACGCAATAGAGGTAAAAGAAGAGTTCATGCCACAAAAAGGGAAAGTATACCCTTTGTCAAGAGAAGAGAGAGAGAAAGTTAGAGAGTTTGTGAAAGAACAACTAAGGAAGGAATACATTTGGCTGTCCAAGTTATCACAAACAGTGCCAGTGTTTTTTGTAGGAAAGAAGGATGGAAAGAAGAGGATGGTACAGAACTATCAGTATCTTAATGAGTGGACAATAAAAAATAATTATCCGCTCCCACTGATATCAGATGTTCTGGAAAACATTGGAACCAAGAAGTTGTTTACGAAGATGGACCTAAGATGGGGATATAACAATGTGAGGATCAAGGAGGGAGATGAGTGGAAAGCAGTGTTCACGACGCCAGAAGGGTCATTTGAACCAACTGTTATGTTTTTTGGGTTGACAAATTCCCCAGCAACATTTCAAGCGATGATGAACAAATTGTTAAGGAATTTGATTAACATAGGAGAAGTAGCGGTCTTCATTGATAATGTGATAGTGGGAATGGAGACAGAGGAGGGACATGATGAATTGGTAGTGGAAGTGATTAAGAGGTTGGAAGAAAATGATTTGTATGTCAAACCAGAGAAGTGTAAGTAGAAGGTTAAGGAAGTGGGATTTTTAGGAGTAGTGATAGGGCTGGAGGGGATAAAAATGGAAGAAGAAAAAGTAAAAGGTAATTTGGAATGGCTGACACCAAAATGCATTAAGGATGTACAAAAATTCTTGGGACTGGCAAATTACTATTGCTGGTTTATAGAAGAATTTGCAACCGTAGCAAGGCCATTACATGACATGGTTAAAAATGATAAAAAGTGGGAGTGGACAGAAAAGCAGGAGAAAGCGTTTAAAGAGTTGAAAAAACGATTCACAAAAGAGCCAGTGTTGGCAGCTCCCAATATAGATAAAAAAATGAGGATGGAAGTGGATGCATTGGATTATGCAACAGGAGGTGTGTTATCGATGGAATGTGAAGATGGGTTGTGGAGACCAGTGGCACTTCTCTCAAAGTCACTAAATGAAACAGAGAGAAATTATGAAATACATGATAAAGAAATGTTAGCTATTGTAAGAGGATTGGAAGCATGGAGGCATTTGCTAGAAGGAGTGCAGTACAAATTTGAAATATGGATGGACCATAAAAATCTAGAGTATTTCATGAAAGTGCAGAAGTTAAACAGGAGACAAGCCAGATGGGCACTATATTTGTCTCAGTTTGATTTCACCTTGAAGCATGTGGTGGAAGGCAAGATGGGAAAAGCAAATGGACTTAGTTGAAGAGTGAACTGGAAGGTAGGGGTAGACAAGGACAATGAGAATCAAATATTTATTAAGGACAATTAGATTCATAGTATATATAAAGTAGTTGTAGAGAGACCAGAGGTAGACTTATTAGAAAAAATAAAAAAAGCAAGGAGTAAGGACGAGGATGTAATTAGAGTAGTAGAGGAGATGAAGAAGGCAGGGGTAAAATAGTTAAGAGAAAATGAGTGAAAGATTGAAGAAGGGGAAGGTATATGTACCAAAAAATGAGAAGTTGAGAGTAGAAGTAATCTGGTTACATCATGATGTGCCGGCAGCTGGACATGGAGGAAGATGAAAAATGGTGGAGCTGGTAATGAGAAATTACTGGTGGCTGGGGGTGACAAGAGATGTAGGAAAATATGTGGAAAGATGTGACTTATGTCAACAGATGAAAAATAGGACAGAGGAACCAGCAGGGAAATTGAAGTTGAGTGAAGTACCACAAAAGACATGAACACACTTAACAGTGGACTTTATTACAAAGTTGCCAGTAGTGGCAGGGAAAGATGCAATATTGGTAGTATGTGATAGGTTGTTAAAAATGATGCATTTTGTGGCAACAACAGAAGGAACATCAGCAGAAGGATTAGCAAGACTGCTTTGGGACAATGTATGGAAGCTACATGGGTTACTAGAGAGTGTAGTGTCAGATAGGGGACCTCAGTTTGCGGTGGAGTTGACGAAGGAGTTGAATAGAATGTTGGAGATTAAAACGAAGTTATCAACAGTGTTTCACCCTCAGACCAATGAACAGACTGAGAGGATGAACCAAGAATTGGAGCAGTATCTCCAGTTCTTTATTGAGAATAGACAGAAGGATTGGCTGGAGTGGTTGGCAGCAGCAGAGTTTGTGGTAAATAACAAGGTTTACATAGCAAACTATGGAAAAGAGTTAAGGATGGAAGTGGACATTAGGAGAAAAGGGAAGGTGGAGAGTGCAATGGAGTTTGTGGAAAGGATGAAAAAGGTTTCTGAAGAAGCAGAAGCAGTGTTGAAGAAAACCCAAGAAGAAATGAAGAGGTATGCAGATAGGAAAAGAAAGGAAACAGAAGAATGGAAGAAGGGGGATCAAGTATTATTAAGCACTAAGGATTTAGTGTTTAAAGAAAGACCAAGTAAAAAGTTGATGGAGAGGTATGTGGGACTGTATGCGATAGAAGAAGTAGTATCCTCAAACATGGTAAAATTACGATTGCCAAGTTTGATGAGGATTCATCCAGTAGTAAATGTTAGCCGGATAGTAAGATATAAAGAGCAGGTGAAAGGACAGAAGAAAGAGAAAGGGAAACTAGTAGAAGTAGAGGGAGTAGAAGAGTGGGAGGTAGAAAAAATATTAAACAAGAAAAAAATGAGGAGAGTGGAAAAATACCTGATACGGTGGAAGAGATTTACAGTGGAAGAAGATACATGGGAGAGGAAAGAAAATTTGAAAAATATGAAAGAATTGATTAAAGAATTCAAACAAGGAGGAGTAGAAGTTAGATGACAGGAGGAAGAATTTGATGAATATAGAAGGATGGAGTTGCTAGGAAAGTATACGGCAAAGTTGTTGTACAGGTGGGATGATCGAAAATTTGAGGAGGAATACTTAAATAAATTGGAAAAGAAGTGGAAGAAGTGGAAGGAAGATAGGCAGATTGATGAAAGTGAGCATTTGAAGATGATAGAAGCAAAAATGGAGGAAGAAAATGAGAAGATAAGAAGAAGAGACTGGAAAACAGGACATTTCTCCAGAGGAGAAATCTTAAGAGGGAGGTAATGTCAAGATCGTTGATGGTGGACTTCATTTTTATTTTCTTTTTTTATTCTATTTTTTATTTTTAGAACAACTCGGGTTAGGGTTTATCAGTCATGCTGTCACATCAGTCACAAGTTGATGGCATAGTCACAAGACTGATCACAGGACTTAGAAGAATGGAGTAGAAGGTTCTGGAATAAAGTGACGTCATACAGCATGGACAACACATGTTAGCCTCATGTCATACACATGGTCATTAGGGTAGGGTATACAGTAGTGAGCACAGACCATAAGTAGTAGTATATAAGGTAGACTACTTTGTACTAGAAACTTTATCGAGTTCTCTTGTGTTACTCCATACAAAAGTTGTTCTATTGCTTAACTCTTTGAGCTTTAGTCCATAACAAGAATACTGTTAGGAGTACAATACAAAGTATATAGTACTAGCTAGATATCAAAGCTAAGCTCAACATTATGTACTTTTAGCATAACTAGCTCAGTAGCTGGTCTATTTCTAATATCCAGCCCCTTTTTCTAGATTTTAGGTTTATAATATAATGTTATATGATATATGATATACCTCTTTATTATCCAAGAAATAGAAGAAAAAGAAAAATCAAATTAAAAAAAATAGATAAAAGAAAAAGAAAATTAAAATAAGATATAAAAGTCTTAACATACTATACCATGACAAAACCTTTCTACTGTCACTACTGTAAGCTTCCTTTATTTCTTTGTTAGTAGATTTCTTAATATTTTATTAGAGTTTCTAATTATCTAGTTGTTGTTATTCTTTATTTATATTAGCATTGTTTTATCAGATTGGAATGAACTCTAGTTATTAAAGCTGAAGATAGTGGACCTAGTTATTTTTATTTTTCTTTCTTATATTCATATTTATTTATTTTTATCTTTATCTTATGACTTGGATTAAAGTTTAGTATAATATTATATATGATTATCACAACTATTACACAACATAACAAAATCATGACACATGTTATAGTTATAGTCACATAGTCACATAATACAGAGATGTAGAAGGTTTTAAAACAATAATATCATAATAATATAATTATTATATATTAGTCTTATATAAAATGTATAGTTTTTAAAATAGGTTAGTATAGTTGTATATAGACTACTAGACTAGCATATATAAGGTAGATATCTTGTACTAGAAACTCTATTGAGTTCTCTTGTATTAATCTAAAATAAGATTTCTCTTTTATTTTAATCTTTGAGCTTAAATTATAATACTAGTAATATTTGTGATAGTTGTTACCACCAGAAGTTCTTATTCTGTTTTCTTAAGACCTTCTGAAGGTTGTGAAAGTTTACAAAATCTTATAAACATTATCTATATACTTTTACTTAAGTATGAGTATTCTCTTCTAGTTTTTTTTAGTTGTTATCAATCTATTTTATCTTCTATTCTTAATCTTATTTTTAGTTTATAATACTAGATATATTACTATTATATATATCAGAGTTGAAGATAATAGACTTCATATTTCTTTCTTATTTTCATTTTCATTTCTATTTATTTACAAAGAAAATTATAAAAAGTTCTGAAATAGATAATGTTATATAGTATAGCAACAATATATTAGCTTTATGAAAAGCATATAAACTTGAAAATAGGTTAGTTGTAGTATGCACATAGACCATAGTCTGTAGTATATAAGGTAAATTAGTATGTAACAAAAACTCCATTGAGTTCTCTTGTATAAACCCCTATACATAATTCTTTTGTGAACTAATTACTATATCTTCAATTATAACAATATATGTGATTTTTGATAGAGATAGAATTGCAAATAAAAAAAGAAAAAAGTCATATTTAGACTGAGTTGGATATAGTTATGTAATTTAGTACATTATCAGACTAAAGATTTATAGTGTACTTATAGCTAACAAATTACTGTAATAGTATAATTAAAACAGTACAAAGAAATACTGTTGAGACAAGTGTTTACAAAAACCATATAGAATATAGCAAAAATATAAGAAAATAAAGTTTAATACAAAAATAATAAAGAACATATCACAAAATAAACTACTTATTTATTTGTAATATATGAATTTTGGATGCACTCTTAAAGATTTAGGAGTAATTCATAATTTTAATAATAATAAAAATGATGATGAAGATCAATACAGATGTTAATGATAATAAGGGATAAATAATAATTATTAATGTTGTTAAGTCTAAAGTTTAATCTTTAAACATAGAAGTATTTATACAAAATAGTAATAGTCTGTATACAAGCTGTTTCCATCATATAATTAAAACTTATATATGATGGGGCTATTATCTTTTGTAGCAGATATTAGACTAATTATGATATACATTATTAGAGACAGTTTGATGAATAATTTTCAATACAAGTTTGATTATGGAAATCTATTTAGGTATTTCTAAAATAATAGCTAATAAAACTTGTAGTTACTAATGGTCTGATATCTCAGTAATCTATTGTTACTTTTGTGTTAGGATCACAGGAAGTGGACTTAGTTTCTTTTCATCTCTTTCTATTTTTCTCCTATTTACTTTCTGTTATGATCTAAAGTCCTTAGAGTCAGACAATAGAACAACTCTTGTATTGAGTAATACAAGAGAACTTAATAGAGTTCCCAGTACAAAGTGGTCTACCTTATATACTACTACTCATGGTCCATGCTTACTACTGTGCATCCTACCCTAATGACCATGTGTATGACATGAGATCAACATATATTATCTATACTGTATGACATCACTTCATTCCAGAACTTTCTACTTCCTTCTCTCAAGTCCTGTGATTAGTTTTGTAACTATGCCATCAACTTGTGACTGATGTGACAGCGTGACCAATCAACCCTAACCCAAGTTGTTCTAAAAATAGAAAAGAAAGAAAAATAAACTAAAAAGAAAAGAGAAAATAAAAATGAAGTTCACTATCAATGATCTTGACACTTTCCTATTCTCCTTTTGTTCTATTTTTAGCCTGTAGAACTAGGGTTAGAGGCAGCGTAAGTTAGGTAACATAAGAAAGATTCTAGAAGGATGATGTCATACTACATGAGAACCTCATGGCTAGCATGTGGTTGTTCAGGGTAGGTTAGAGATAGCTAGTACAGCCTCTAAGGATTCAGTATATAAAGGTAGATTATCCTATACAGAATTTTCCATCGAGTTCTCTTGTGTAAACCCTATACAAGATTACTTCATCATCCAACCCTAAGGGCCTTGATTCATAACATTAGAACTTGATCTTATTTCCTGGAGACTACTCAACACTGAGTCCTCCCTTCTCTCTTACTCTCTACTCATCCTCAATCAAGGGGCAACACCGCCTCTTAGTCAAGAAGATATAGCTGGACCCTAGGCTTAAGGGGTATACCAACTAGGAGGGCAAATCCTAGTCATTTGCTTATATCAAAGTCCATTGGTGCATATCAAACGTACTATCTTGTGTGGACATATTAACTACCTTCTTTATTTACCAGCCTTGTGCTACAGACTCACTTGTGGTTTGTCTACGCAGAGGAATGACAGCTTGTTCCTAAAACAGTTGTTTAGAGTAGAATGTTCTTCTTAGGACAAAATCATTTACCCTTCTTCAGAACAGTAGTGGTCAAAGTAGGAGTAGTCAGTAGATGGTGTAAGCAGGAGAAGAAGAGGGCCTGCTATTACCTACTGAGATATCTTCTTCGGAGTATGAGTCAGAAGCTGAGTCCAATGCAGGATCAGCCCTTTTGATACAATCATTACCTACTCCACTACCCTTCACACCATCATCATTCTCATCACCACCACCATTGTATGAAATAAGCCAGCAACTAGACTATCCTGCCATCATAAGGCAGTTACAAGAACAAATTACGACATTATCCAAGCAAGTAGCAGAAAGAGCAGGGGGAGAGGCAGCAGGTCTGGAGGTAGTGAAACTACAGGTATTCGACAGGACTCCATCAAAGATCTTGGAATTTGTAATGGCATGTAAGCTATATGGCAAAGCAAAGATGAGGAGGATGCCTATGGAAGAACAGATCTAGTGGATGCTGTCTTATGTGTAGAGTGGGGTGGCAGATGTATGGAAAGAAAATGTGTTGGAAGAATTGGAGGCAGGAGAATTAGAATTTGAGACAGTAGGGGAATTCCTAGCAGAGATAAAGAGAGAGTTTGGAGGAGGGGAGGAGAAGACAGTAAAAGTAGCAGAGTTGAGAAAGATGGAACAGGGTAGAAGGACAATGAAGAAGTTTGTTCAGGAATTCAAAAGAGCAGTGAGAGAAAGTAGGTATGAGGAAAGACTGCTAGTGGAAGAATTCAAGAGGGGAATAAATGGGGTAATTAGGAGGAAGCTGATGGAAGCCGAAAATCAACCCAGCTCCATAGAACAATGGTATAAAAGAGCCATGGCCCTTGATAGAAACTGGAGGGAGAGCAGGAGAGAGGAGGAAAAGATGAAAGAAAGGAGGAAACAGATGGGAGGAACTCCCAAGCTAGAGCAGAGACAAATATTGCCACAACCATTAGTGTAGCAGAGGAGGCAGATGCACCCTCAGCAGGCAACAACAAGACCTGCTTCAATGAAAGAAGTGAAGAGGATGAATACAGTGATAGTGAGGGGACCAGGACAGGGGACAGGAGTGCCTCCTAAAAGGGACCCCTACACAATGAAGGTAGATAGAAGAAGAAACTGCTACGCCTGTAGAGAATTTGGGCATATAGCCCATCACTGTAGAAATAGGAGAAGAGTAATAGAGGAAAGAAGGTTGGAGTTTGAGGGAAACTATAAACATTCAAACAGTTTAGAAGAGGAAGAGAATCTAGAATCCCTTGACTAGATTCTCATAATAGGTTTAGTGTATTAGCCACAGAAATAAACACTAGTACATTTGAATTGGAGAGAGGTCAGAAAGAAATAAGGAAAAAGAAGCCCCTATAGGAGGTCACAGTAAAAATTGGGCTGGAAAAAATAGATATGCAGAAAGGGGTCACTATGGAGGCATTGTTGGATAGTGGAGCAACAGGGCTGGTTATGAGCTCAGAGTTTGCTAAGAAGCAAGATTTTAAGTTAAAGAGGTTGAAAAGACCAATGAACATAAGAAATGTGAATGGATTACTGAATAAAGAAGGACCTATAGAGCATACAGTAGAAGTTAATATCTACTACCAGGGCCATAGGGAGGGAACAGAGATCGATGTAATTGGAGGTCAAATGTGGATGGTGATCTTGGGTATGCCATGGCTAGCATGACATGATCCAGAGATTGATTAGAGAACAGGAGAAGTGAAGATAATGAGGTGCCTAGAGAAATGTGGGAAGCAGTGAAGACCAGTACAAGAAAAGTCAGGGTGGAAAAAGCAGAAGGAAGAAGAAGCAAGAAAAGAAGCTGGAAGGAAGAGAGAGGAAAAGGATAAGAAGAAGAGACAAGAAAAAGAGAGGATGATGGAGGTAAAAAGGATGGCAGAGGAATGGGATATATGAGATGAAGAGGAAGAAGTAGCAAGATTAGAGGAGGCAGCAAAGAAATTGGTGCCCAAAGAGTTTCACCAATAGATCAAGGTATTTGGCAAGAAATAGTCAGAGAGGATGCCAATAAGAAAAATATAGGACCATGTGATAAAGACAAAAGAGGGGTTTGTACTGAGGAAAGGGAAAGTGTATCCATTGTCGAGGGAAGAAAGAAAGGAAGTAAGGGAGTTTGTTCAAGAGTAGTTAAAGAAGGGGTATATCTGACCATCCAAATTACCACAGATAGCACCAGTATTTTTTGTAGGGAAAAAGAATAGGAAGAAGCAGATGGTACAAGACTACTGATATTTGAATGAGTAGACTATCAAGAATAATTACCCACTACCCTTGATATCAGATGTTTTGGAAAACATTGGGATGAAGAGGGTCTTCACCAAAATGGACCTTAGGTAAGGGTATAACAATATGAGGATAAGGGAGGGAGATGAGTGGAAGGCAGCGTTTACCACACCAGAAGGATCCTTTGAACCTACGGTGATGTTCTTTGGGTTGACCAACTCACTAGCAATGTTCCAAGCAATGATAAATAAGTTGTTAAGGGACTTGATTAACATTGATTAACACAGGGAAGATGGCGGCATTTATAGACAATGTTATAATAGGAACAGAGACAGAAGAAGGATATGATGAGTTAGTAGTAGAGGTAATTAAGAGGATGGAAGAAAACGATTTGTACGTAAAACCAGAGAAATATAAGTGGAAGGTTAGGAAGATAGGATTCTTGGGAGTCATAATAGGGCTGGAAGGAATTAAGATGGAAAAGGAAAAAATGAAGGGAGTATTGGAGTGGCTGATGCCAAAGTGTGTCAAAGATGTGCAGAAATTCTTAGGATTGGCCAATTACTATTGCTGATTCATTGAAGGTTTTGCATCAATAGCTAGGCCGCTGCATGATATAGTGAAGAAGGATAAGAAGTGGGAGTGGACAGAGAAGCAGGAGAAAGCATTCAGAGAGTTGAAGAAAAGATTTACAAAGGAACTGGTACTAACAGCACCCAACCTAGACAAGAAAATGTGGATGGAGGTAGATGCATCTGATTATGCAACTGGGGGAGTATTATCAATAGAATGTGAGGATAAATTATGGAGGCCAGTAGCATTCCTTTCCAAATCATTGAATGAAATAGAGAGGAATTATGAAATTTATGATAAGGAGATGTTGGCAATTATTAGGGGGTTGGAAGCTTGGAGATACTTGTTAGAAGGAGCATAGTTCAAATTTGAGATCTGGACAGATCATAAAAATCTGGAATACTTTATGAAAGCACAGAAGTTGAATAGGAGACAAGCCTGATAGGCCCTGTATCTGTCCTGATTTGACTTTACCTTAAAACATGTACCAGGGACAAGGATGGGGAAAGCAGATGGACTGAGTAGAAGATTGGACTAGAAAGTAGGAGTAAATAGGGACAACGAGAACCAAATATTTATTAAAGACAATTGGGTTTGTAGTTTATAGGAAGTAGTAATAGAAGGACCAGAAGTAGAACTGTTAGAAAAAATAAAAAAAGCTAGAAGTAAGGACGAAGAGGTAGTTAGAATAGTAGAGTAAAAGTAAAGGAGCTACAAGGGGAGGAGTGGAAGATAGAAGGAGAATTGGTATTGAAAGAAGGAAAGGTATATGTGCCAAAGGATAAGGAGCTAAGGGTGGAAGTAATCCAGTTACATTATGATGTACCAGCAGCAGGACATAGAGGATGATGGAGAATGGTGGAATTAGTAACAAGGAATTACTGGTGGCCAGAAATAATGAGAGATATGGGAAGATATGTAGAAGAGTGTGATTTATGCCAGAGAATGAAAAATAGAATAGAAGAATTGGCAGGAAAATTGAAATTGAATGAAGTACCAGAAAAACTATGAACCCACTTAATGGTAGACTTCATTACAAAGTTACCAGTGGTAGTGGGGAAAGACGCTATCCTAGTAGTCTATGATAGGTTGTCCAAAATGACACATTTTGTGACAACAACAGAAGGGATGTCAGTGGAAGGCTTAGCAAGGCTATTTAGGGACAATGTGTAGAAGTTACATGGATTACTGGAGAGCGTAATATTGGATAGGGGACCTCAATTCACAACAAAACTGACAAAGGAGCTAAATAAGATGTTGGGGATAGAGATGAGGTTATTAACAGCATTCCATCCACAAACAGATGGGCAAATAGAACAAATAAACCAAGAGTTAGAGCAATACTTGCAGTTCTTTGTAGAGTATAGGCAAAAGGACTGGCCGGAATGGTTGGTATCAGCTGAGTTTGCAGTGAACAATAAGGTTTATACAGCAACTAAAGTTTCACCTTTCATGGCAAATTATGGGAGAGAAATAAGAATGGGAGGAGATATTAGAAAAAGGTAACAGAGTTTGTGAAAAGAATAAAAAGAGTACACAAGGAAGCGAGAGCAGCATTAAAAAGGGCATAGGAGGACATGAAGAGGCAAGCAGATAAAGGGAGGAGAGAAACAGAGGATTGGAAGAAGGGGGATAGGGTTATGTTGAGCACAAAGGATCTAGTATTCAAAGAAAGACTGGTGAAGAAGTTAGTAGATCACTATGTGGGTCTATATATCATTGAGGAGGTGGTATTTACCAATGCAGTCAAGTTATGACTGCCAGCCTCAATGAGGATCTATCCAGTAGTAAATGTCAGTCAGATAGTATGGTATAAGGAGCAAGTAGAGGGACAGAAAAAGGAGGAAAGAAAACCAATGAAAGTGGAAGGAGTTAAAGAATGGGAAGTAGAAAAAATACTAAATAAGAAAAAAATAAGAGGGGTAGAAAAGTACTTAGTGTATTGGAAGGAATTTACGGTAGAGTATGATACTTGGGAAAGAAGGAAGGACCTAGGAAATGCAAAAGAAGTGCTAGAAGAATTCAAAAGGAGAGTAGATGCAGAAGTAAGGAGACAAGAGAAAATAAATAAAGCAGAAGAACAAAACTGTAGAAGGGGAGAGTTACTAGTGAAGTTTACAGTGAAGATGTTGTATGGGTGGGGCGATGGGAAATTTGAGGAGGAATACTTGAAGAAGTTAGAAAGGAATTGGAAAAAATGAAAAACAGTTTCTCTGGAGGAGAAATCTTAAAGAGGAAGTAATATCAGGATCATAGGAAGTGGACTTGGTTTCTTTTCATCTCTTTTTATTTTTCTTCTATTTACTTTCCTATTCTCCTTTTGTTCTATTTTTAGCCTGTAGAACTAGGGTTAGAGGCAGCGTAAGTTAGGTAACATGAGAAAGATTCTAGAAGGATGATGTCATACTACATGAGAACTTCATGGCTAGCATGTGGTTGTTTAGGGTAGGTTAGAGATAGCTAGCACAGCCTCTAAGGATTCAGTATATAAAGGTAGATTATCCTATACAGAATTTTCCATCGAGTTCTCTTGTGTAAACCCTATACA
>Ga0157364_1000710_pt1 | contig 24764 bp, 7 predicted proteins | sample AttsexASBM2_FD_111476 | JGI IMG/M metagenome (GOLD analysis project Ga0157364, IMG submission 111476) | Fungus gardens microbial communities from leaf cutter ant in Ribeirão Preto, State of São Paulo, Brazil - Atta sexdens ASBM2 | ecosystem: Host-associated > Fungi > Mycelium > Unclassified ...
ATCATACCTCTAGATCTAAAAGTATAATCCAATCAGTGCAAAGAAAATAGCTTTCAACAGTTGCAAAATAAATAATTCTGCTGAACGCAATTAATCGGAAGAAGGCAGCGTGTACAGTGGATTGGCGGTGCGCATAACATAGATAGGTCAATATTACCATATGCCAAACAAAGATATCGATGACTAACATAGGTAAAAGGGGGAAAACAATTTGAGTGTTCGTTCTCTGTCTAACAGAAGAAAGTGAGGGGAACGTTAGTAAAGACATAGACATAGGGCATAGCCTGGATCTGCAATAGGTTTTTGCATAAAAAATGGACGAATCACAAATCATTTATTCTTTTCGCATTCGACTGCAATTTCTTATGGCTTAAAGTTTAAAACACCTATTGTATTACTTAATACATCTATATAATATGTATATCTATTTTCTAAAAATATATTTATTCATTTGATATTCGATATTTTCGATATTCTTGAGCTGAAGAATATTGATCTTGAAAAACAATATTGTCTCGAAATTTATTAAATCAATATTGGATATTGTTTTGATTTCAAGGCAAGACGAAATAAGAATCTTGAAGTTTCGAATATTGCATGGATCACTAAAGCCGAGAATTTGTGTTTCTGAAGTAGACAAATACCTATAAAACACAGTGAATACTTAAAACGCACATGTGGCCATAGAGCATGGAAAATGCAATCACACATGGATGCTTGTATCATAGGCTGGTATTCATAGTAGTAGTAGATTCTTATATTTAAGGTTGCTTAAGTACAGTTTTAAGCTGTCATAAGTCAATCAGAGGGCCGTATTAGCATTTTAAAACATTACTTAAGACAATCTTGAAATAAGAATGGACTATGAATATCATGATTTCTCATGGCTGTGAGTAGATTTCCTAACCTGAATAATCAACATTAACGATTAATATTTCGATCACTTAGAACAGAGCATTATTTTTTTTATCAAATTTTTATTTTTACGCCTAATTGAGTATATTTTTATCGAAATTTGGGGCGAACGGGGTATTCTTAACATTTATCGCAAGCCGTATTATAAGTTTGATCACGCGGTCGCGGAGGAGTGTACATAGGAACAAGTGTACATAGATCTTAGCATATGCATATATACACATATGCCAAAAATACTATCGATATTTATTTATTGATAAAAAATATATCATAACCGAAAAAATATCACAGGGTGAATGAAAAATAATGATAAATCTTTCGCATAGGGACAAAATGGATTAATCTAAAAAGAAAAGTCCTCTACCATTTTATAATTTCCGCAATAGTTAACGAATTATTAACTTATAATAGCCAATTCGTCCAGCCTACTGTCAAATGCGCGATAGGATAGGACTGTCCAGCACGGCGAGATGCGCGTTCGCCGATGTCTAGCGATGGCAATTGCCGTTTATAAACGTGGAAGAGATGGCGTTGCAATATGTTAGATAAGCACAAATGTATGCGTTTGAATGAGACAGAATGATAATGTAAAAAATGAATTAAAGATGTCACTATTACTGACTTTTTAAATTTGGAATTTAAAAAATCTGTAGTATCGACATCGATTAAGTTCGGCCGTCACCCCAGTATCTTCTTAATGACTTTAATATTAAATTAAAATCATGTTGAATTGAATGAACACTTCCTTGTTAAATCAATATTGAATTTACTTCTATAAAATATTTATAAGTTGAATATTTATAAGTTGACAGAACTATATTATAATAAAATAACAAGAACTCAATCAAGTTGTTGATAGTTCTGAAATAAATTCAACTTTAATTTCGATCCAATGTAATTGTTGGCATTTTAAGAACGGATTTAGACACTGAGATAATCCTGAAATACATAATTTCCGTACAAATATTTGTTTATTGGAACAAGAGTATAACATATCCCAGATAGTTGTCGTTTTGTCGATAGTTAGTCATTTTAAATTATTGACGACATGTGACCTAAGATGTAATAATGACGAAAGCTTTCTAATCAATTATGATGACATTTGTTTATGACATCTTTATAATATCATACTTAATGATGTTGAATAAATGACCAATTGTCGACGTACTAGTAACATTATTAGTGATCAATTAATAACGTTATACATTTATTCGGTTAACACGAAGATAATGATGTATTTTTGATGTCAGTTTATGACGTTGTGAATGATAAGAAATATAAGAATCACGTCATTTTTACGATTACATGTTTAAACATCAAGGAGCTTATTATAATTCTTAAAATAAAGTGAAAATTACGGAAATATGAATTTACTAAAATATTTATAACTTCAACACCTAGCAAATTTGATCATTTTTGTAATTTTCACTTTTCTCAGGAGCCGTATAGATTTGTCATAAGAATAACTAATTAATGATGTCAAATGGATGACTACTACTTGGGATTTGTTTCATTAATATTATTAAATTAACAAAATTATTTCCAATTAAACTAATGCTGTTAATTCAACATTTTTTTCTCAGTGAATGTATCTTAAAATAAGAGAAACTTTATCATTACTTTTACTATCATATTTTTTTGTATATGATTAAAATGCATTTACTGGCATTTAATTTAACGATGATAATTTAAATGCTTATATGAATACAAATTAATGCGCCTATGAGTTCAAGGTTCTTTTTATAGTCCATCGATTGTGATGAAATGCATTTGACTCTCACATTGTTGTTGGAATTTCAGAATTCTTGATGTACATTATTTTCGAATCTTCTTGTGATTTTGCGTTATCTGAGATAATTAAATTTTAGATTAGCTATAAGTTAATTCAAATTTTTAGATTATACATCATTTGCAATTCATTGAAATGTTTTCTCCCTATAGAATTTAAGAAATTTAACTATTACTAATGTTCAGATTTTAATTGTAATTTAAAATATATTAATGCTTGAATTTTCTATTTGAATAAAATCTATGTAAAATTTAATAAACAGTAAATATCACGTTATTCTCTACTTATTTATTAATTATTATTAATAAATTGTTGTTGTTGTTGATCTTATAAATTATGTAAATTGTCTATTATTGTTTGTACTCTTCAAAATTTTAAAAATGTTTAATTCAAGATTTATAGAGAATTATTCGAGAATTATTTCGAGATTTTTATTAAAAAGAAAAGAAAATTTGCATTAGTTTGGATAGTAGGAAGGTAATGCCTAAGATATTCGATATCGAAAGATATGAAAACTTATAGAAATTTTACAAATATATGGAAATTTTTTTACAATAGTTTTATAGTATGTACAAATGAAAAAAAAAGTTTAATCGAATGTTGCATTTTCTTGTTTTCTCACAACGAAAATGTAGTCTTTTCTTTTATCTTTGGCTTTTCGTTTGGTGTTTCATTTAATCGCTTTGATAAATATAATAGCTATCATATGAATCATACACTACCTTTACGAAAAAAAGAGACAAAGTAGAGGTGAAAACGAAAGACAAACGTTACCTTACCAATTGTACAATTGATGATTTTTATACAGCGCATATATGCACGAACACGCGCACACGTAACCATCAATGGCTGTGTTTAGCAGAGAAAGCAGCTTTCCAACTGTTGTAAAATTCTTCAATACGATTGATTCTTACTTTTGGTTCCTTCCAAATCTGAACGTATAAACCAATCATATTCATAATCTGAACGCAGACGATGATGAATAAAACTCTTAGAACATATATAAATGAAAGAGCAATTGAGTGCTGAACCTGAAGACAACATCTATGAGAAAAAAAAACTATAAAATCCCAATTGAATTATGCGTACGTACCCATTTTCCTCCATTCTATTTCGTTTCACTATCAATGTACGAGAAATACTAAAACAACTGTACAACTAAGAAATTTAGAAGGAAATTTAGAAGAAATAGGCACAACAGAGAAGCTGTCAGCATCAGGATTGGTGGCAGGATAAAAGTCTATCAATATGGAGAAGACTCGGTTCAATTCCTGAAGAGCCCTCATATTTTTCTCGTGTTATCGCTTATTTCTTATAGCTTCAGAAGTGGGAAAAAGGATTGATGTGCTTGCTATCCCTCAGGGGAAGAAGACTAGGATTTTAAAAGATAAATGTTTTGGAGCCAACTGCCCTAGGAATCGAGCAGGAGGCAAATATGCTCGGAATGATTCGGTAAAAGGGGGATTCATAAAATTAGAACTCATAATTAGAACGGACAGAATTTGTAAATTGCTCAGGCAATTGATCAATGGATGCCTTGATGGAAGAACACGAATTGGAGATGGTTGCTCAGTAGACGTGAAGATTCTGGAAGAAAATTGTCACCCGAATATGATAGGAAAATGCCATGGAAATATTCCAGGTCATATGCGTTGTCAGGCTGGTTGAGCTTATAAGGACTTTGTTCCAATATTGCGTTCAGGATTGAATATCTGGGACGGATGTAATTTCAGGTTGGCCGAACTGTAAGAAATTTAGAGAAAATAGGCACAACAGAGAAGCTATCAGCGTCAGCGCTATGCGGCTAGTAGCAGGACGGTCTATAATGTGAAGGAGATTAGGGCTCGGTTCGAATCCCGGAGCGTCCTGATTTCTCGTAGTATCGCTTATTTCTTAACTCACGGTACGCATACGCATTGCGGACATTTAGGACTCTCTAGCTTTCTCTTTCGCATAGATGTTGGTTCGATACATGTGCGTCATAGACATTCTTCTTCCATTTATATGTATGTTCTAAAACAAAATTGTATAATAACATTTCAAAATAGTTAACCTGTCATGGACATAATTATAACTTGATCATTTTCTCGAATTCTTAAACAATTAATATAATCATTCTTTAACACATGAGACATTATTTCCTCATAAAAAATTCTCGGAAATAATTTTATTACTCTCTTTACTTTTCAACAGAACTCTTAAGTATAATTTTATTTCTTCTATTATCTTTCAAAAATTATTATTATTTTATATTTGTGATACTTTTTTAATGAATCTAGATTCACGCGAATACTGTAAGCTTTATTTGCGAATTGTATTGTATGTTAAAAAGAGCAACAAATAATGAAGTTGTTAACTACCCATATTAAAAATATTAAGACTCACTATTTTAATAGTATCATATCATTAATCAAAGATCAAAACTAGATAAAACTTAAGTTTTTCTTTCTTTTCAAATGCTGAAATAAAAAAAAGAATTAATTAAACTACGATTAAATTGATACGTATATTCCAGAAAATGATATTTTTTAATATATCGTATATAGATTTTGCTATTAAAAAATATATATATATATTTTTTTTTTTCTGAGAAAAGATTAAATCACTCATTATATATTATACATGATAAATATTTAATGAGACGTCTAAGTATATGTGTTACGAAATATGTGAAACAATATAGCTTGAAATGTTTCCCTCTTTATAGAACTGCATAATATAGATAAAGAGAAAAAATTGAAGATGTATTCTCGTTAATATTTTGTCAAAAAGTTGAAGGGAAGATCAATATTAGGAGAGTTCCTCATGATTATAGGATTTGATAAAGTTATAAGACTGTGGGAAGCGACATTGGTCTAGTTTCCTCAATTCGCCAAAGTCCTCAATTCACTTTGGTACATTTTATTGTTTCCATTGAAAGTAGAATTCCACCTTGTGAATCAAAGCAAAAAAAAATGAACGTAGTCAAATACATTTCTATCAACTTAAATTTTGATTCTATCGTATTAAGTGCGAATTAATGCTTTTGTGGGAAAACTAAATCACTGACAAACAGGAATTAGATTCGCAAGCGTGAGCACGGACGCATATATGTGACAGTAGATTCATGATTGTGTGAAAAGTTCGTAGGTCACTGCGTCCTTTGCACCCTTTACATAGCTTTCTTTTCTTTTTCCGCTACCTTTTGTCTCTTTCGCTATCTTTTTTCAATTTCACGTATTCTTTTCGTCCTTTCCATTTTTTCTATTTCTTTTTCACTTTTCGAGCAATGGCGTACGTGAAGGCATTTTTACAAACAGTATCATACGGAGTATCTCCCATTAATTTCAAATGCTTTTATGTAGCATTTTATATTGAAGATTATCTACCTGTTAAATTTTTGTTAGATATTGAAAAAATTTTTTCTGATGTATTCTTAATTGAATAGAGCTTTTTCTGAAGGATTAAACTAAACTCATTTTTTATGTAAAATTTTAAATCTTTATGTTTAAAAAAATCATTACTTGTCATGTGTAATTTATAAAGAAATGGCATGTTTTTTTCGCATATTTTATTCAAAATTCTAAATTTTTGTTAGTTACATTCGAATGATATTTGAACACATATATTTATATATCTATTTATATATCTATTTATATATCTAATATTTTTTTAATAGTTTTTTACGATCAATATTAGTCTTCATGTGCTAAATTAGAGATTATTTTCATACAAGACAGAAGCCGTTTATAACAATAATATGCGTTAATTAATTAGTGAGAGTAAGAAGTTTTATCACTTAAACTTATAAAGCCATCATCATAGTCTGCATACAAATTATTAATAAGAATCATTGCCTTATTTGATATAAATGGCGACTATGTTTTACTACCTGCAGCAAGTACGTTACTGATTAGAAAACAACAATAGCATGATGATAAGGTGCGATAATAACAAATTCTTTCTATTATATAACATTATGATACATCAATATCTGTCATATTTCTTTGTTAGTTCAAATTGATAACAATATATCCTCAATTAAGATATATCCTCAATAGATATATCCTCAATTAAGGATTGTAGAGGACATCATTATAAAGATATTTCGAATTAGTTAATTAATTACTATGGAATTAAGAGAGTCAATTACATACTAAAACTTGCATACTAAAACTAAAAGAAAAATTTTATGGTTAATGTTAACAAACATTAAATTTGAAAAAGATAATCAACCTCGATAGGACGCGTCAAGACTTATGAAGAAGTAGCGAATGCTGATTTCGCCTGTGCATTCTCCTGTGACTGTCGTCCGTCGTGCTTCTCTCCCTTTGCCCCTTGCTAAGCGCGTTATCGTGGCAAATTGCACGCGCGAGTTAGGTTGCGCCGACCACGCCGACAACCTCCACGTGCTGCCGAGCAACACTCAGCCGCCCCAAATTGTAGGTCGCCGCCGTCGGTTCGCGAAGAACGGAAGGCGGTGGCGAAGCGGGGATAGGTGGTGCGGATGAGACGAGTAAGCGATAGTGCGACGACGGTCGAGGGGAGGATTGGAATGGTTGATGCGAAGAGGAGAGGTGGGGAACGGATTGCGCGCTCGTGCGTATGCGCCTTGCCTGTGATCGGTGCGGCCGAGGAGGTAAACATTGTACAGTACGATTGGCCGGTCCTGAGGCGGCGGGTCTTTTGCTTTTTCGTCTTGACCCATCTCTTATGGGAAGAAGAAGAAAGGAGCGACTTCTTTTCTTTCTTTCCGAGTTTATGCGATCTCTCGTGCAAGTTTCTCCATTTCTTCTTTGAAGATCATTGGATCCAAATCAGAATTTTACGAATCACTCGCCATTATCGTTGCTACAAACTTTCCTCCGGATATCGCCGAAACGAAAGATGATAACCAGTGTTCAGATTTTGGATTACACTAGGATGTAACGTGACAGATTACACTCTAGGTTGCAGGTGGGTGCTACTCTTCCATTTGGATACTTAGCCTGTTTTTTCTTTTATTTATCTCTTTTATTTATCTACTTTCTTTATTACTTATTTAAAAATGACATCGCAAGTTCTATTAGCGAAAACTAATGTTTTTGAACTTTTTGGATTATTTCCTTGTGTTCCCGAATCCGCGTATTCTTTTTTCACGTAACTTTATGAGTTCTCGCGACTAATGTTTTTTTATTTTTAAATCCTTATCTGTAGATATTTAAACTTGCCACTTTTGAGTTTCTAGATTTTTTAAGTGTTATAAGAAAATAGGTAAAAGTGTTTTTCATGACATCCTATACAGTATAAAATATTCATGCGAATCGGTTTTTGAAACATTTTAATAAAATATTTTAGAAATATTTTATAAAAAATTGTAAATCACTTTAAAATATTGCATTAAAGTATTTTGCAAAAATATTGTAGAAATATTATAAGAAAAAGAATATTTCAAAAACTCTGATTTCCTTCGGACATAGTTATATTTCAAAATTTTATAAAAAATTTTTGAAATGTTTCAAAATTGTAATGAAACATATTAGAAATATTTCTAAAATATTTCATGCTATGAAATCGTATTTAAAATAAAAAAATTGTCATTTTCATTTTGAATACTAAGCGTAGAAAACAAGAAACATAAGGAGGAACTGTCATTAATTGTCTAAACTAGAGAATCGCGCGTCTTCAGTTGCTGATAGATCTTGTTTCGTTTTCTTTTTTACATGCAAATATCGATAACGGACATATTTTTTTTACTGAAATACATAGTTATCAATATAAATATATCATTTCTTTAAAATTCTAATTTATCTCAAACTAATCTAATCTAATTTAACAAAATCTAATTTATGTCAAACATTTATCAAACTATTAAAAGTTTTTTATTCTTAAAATATTCTTAGGATAAGTATAATATTAAACTAAACTCATTCTTAATAGAATCATTTTTTTATATGCATATATGATATATGTGTAAATAGATTATTTGTATAATAATCTTTTATTTTTATTATATTTTTATTATTTATTACTTTTATAATCATGTGTATAACATCCAATTGCTAATTATTAATTCGCTGGCATCATATTAATTTGATTTTACATTTTTTAATATTTTTTATGGTTTATATTATAATAATTAAAATGTATTATTGCGAAAATCTGCAAAATTAGTGGAAATTGAAATGTATTAAATAAAATTCAAATGAAAAAGTAAGAAAATAATTAGTTAGAAAATTAATAGTAAATACTGATAATAAATTAATAATAAATTAAAATTCGCAGTGAACTCGTTAAATTTCTCCAAATAAATAGTGCTAATTAATCGAAAAATTACACTTAATTAGCCTTACGTAGTTAAAACAATTTGTATAAAATACAATTAGAAATTATCACGAGAATATTCGAATCACGAAGAAGAAGAGTAGCACAGTTTCATAAAATTCGGCACGAAAATGTCTTCCGGACGTGAGTAGCGAGATGACGGTTTGACTGTAGGATGAAATTTCCCCTCAGTATGGGGGATATTTCCATGGATCAATACAATTTTTGCGTATCCCTTTCATGTGTTGTGATATTCGTCATATGATCAGCCGATCAGTACGAGCTCCATCAAAAAAATGAACGGCTATAGAAAAGGATATAGGAAGGGAATACGAGAAGGAGGAGAATGATGACAGGGATGAGAGAGAGAATAGGAGAAAAAGAAGGAAAAACGAAAGAAAGAGCGCATCATACGCGATTATCGCCGGACGTGTGCCGCTACGTGCTCTTCTTATGATGTAACTCTCAACGTCCTTACTTACTACGCGTCGAGTTGGACGAGGTCGGTGATCGCTATAAAAAAATGCGACTCGTACACGTGGAGGCGGCCGCGCGGGTTTCGGTACGGTATGCGAAGACGAGTAGAGACGGTAGCAATGGCAATACCGATGGGGGGTAAGCGGGCTGCGCGCGATACGCTTGCAACGTGACCGCCGACCACGCCCGCGGCCTCCTTGGCCATTGTCGGATGATAGCATCATGCGCATGCAGGTGCTTATGTTAGCGCTGTGCATGCAATTTCGAGGATTTGTTTATAATTCAGAAAATAAGAATATTCTTTTTTTCCGCTCTTTTGTTCACGAATATTATATATTTTTATTTGAAATATTCAAATAAACTTGCAAAAGACTTTATACCTGCTATTGCAGTATTTTGGATCCATTTCCTAGTGTAGACAAAAATTTCACGAATAAACGGCAAAACCAAGACTTATCAACTTTTGGAGAAATATTAAAACAGTGAACATATAAACATAGTTCCAGTATAATATACAGGATGTCCGGTAAGTTTCGACAAAACGCTCGTGTATAGATAAAACTTTAATACCGTATTTTCTCATGTTAATAAAAATAGTTGCCAATAAAAAAAAATGCGGTACTAAAAAGTTAATGATAAAAAATTCTGAAAAAATTCTCTGAACTTTATGAGAAAAAAGTAAACAATTTTTGTCTCTCGCTATTTTTCTGTAAAGTATTTGAATACAAAATTGAAAATCAATATTCAGCGATTTGTAGTAATTAATATCTTGTTAACCGTTGCAAAAATTGCAAAATGATAAAGAACTTTTCGAGTCAGTTTAGTCCGTTCTATCTATACACGAGCATTTTGTCAAAACTTACTGGACACCCTATATAATCGGATTCGCAATTTTATTACGTTTTATTTAGAGATGAAAAAAACAGATAGGATAAAAACAGAGAATATGGAATAGCGTTTTTTAAATTAACGTTGCTTTGATATAAATGCATATGGAGACTTTAAATTTACAGAACTCTTGAGAAATACGTTAGTTACAAAATCCAATAAATGAAAGTCGCCTTTCAAAATTTAAATTTAACATCAATATTAACAAAAAAGTAAAAAATGTGAAAATGGAGGAGGGAGGAGTTTAAAAAATGGAATGTAATATGAAATATCCATGAAATTTAAATAATAGTAGAGGAAAGGCACCTATTATGAGATACTGTGTTTGGATTACTGTGTTGTTATATTTCAGAAATATATGGGCGGAATTAAAAAATAATAGGTCATTGAAAGGAATTTAATAAACTTTAAGATAATGTTATGTAAAATTTAATTCAAATTCTATTTTTTTTTAATTAAAGAAATGTAAAAAGTGAGCAAATTGCAAAATAAAAAAATTGTGCTCTTAATATGAGATGAAAAATTGATAAAACGCAAAGTACATCAATATTGCAATTAAAAAACTTTATTTAATATTTCTAAAATACAAACAGACACAGCCAGCGTAAAATGAGCATGTAATGCATTATATCTAGTACTCGTCTTCAATAGTTAGAACCAAGCATCACAAAAATGATCACTCGATGTTCATTCCGAGTGTCTTTTATTATTGTATAATAACATTTATACTTTAGTAACGATTTCACTGACATAGGAATATAGGTTAAATATTTCATATTAATTATTTCATATTAAAAATATCTTTATCTTATATTACGATTTCCACGCATTATTTTACGATCATCAAATCTAACTTCTATAATTAAGCAATTCAACATATTCCATATTTTTCTATTAGTACAATCTTACTCTATCATTACATGAAGAATTTATTGTCAAATATTTATTTATTAAATAATAAACAAGGTTTAAATGCTCATTTATAAAATTTGAAAATATCAAAATTTTAAAATCTTTTTTACAACTGCACACTGAAAAAAATATAGTTAATTTTAATTAATATTTAATTGAATACTGCCAACTAAATATTAATTAAAGATATATTTATTTGATACAAGAAATGTTAATTTAATTTAACAATTATTTTTTTTATTGAACATTTACTTAGTGTAGTGTAGTAAGTAAATGTTTAGTTGGCAGTATTCAACTAAATATTTTTAATAAAATTAACTATATTTTTTTCTCAGTGCAGGCATGATCTAATAATGAATTTTCCATGAAATAATTTTTAGTCCAAGAGCAATAAATGATGGCACCAATAGATAACGTTTATTAGTTTAGCGGAAACATTTCTATCTCATATTAGGTACCTATCTCATAATAAGGGAGCTTTTCTCTAATAAATAATATAGACCTGCAACCGAATTACACATTTCGACTGATTTTGGTTATCGTCATCTCTATTCCCTTTTTGTTTCATAGCATTCATACCATGCGCGGAAATATGAAACGTTCGAATTTAGGGATGATATTAACTATAATTCATAGAGGGCATTACGGCTCTAGGACTTTGAAATATATTGCCTCACATTCAGTGTTTATAATTATAATTATAATTATAATTATTATGTTAAAAATTCAATTTATTTATTAAAAATGATTTTTTGATATTTTTTTTAGTGTGCAAACTTAATTAACGCATATGTTCTATTTTGAAGTATTATTTTTGAGTTTCTAACATAATAATAATAATAATAATAATAATAATAATAATAATAATAATAATAATAATAATTTGTAAACAGTGAATGTGAGGCAATATTTTTCAAAATTCTATAGTCCTATAGTGTATGAGTTTCTGTATAGCATGTAATATCGCAGCAATATTGCAAAATATCAGAAATATTACATATTACAGTGTAATATCATAGAAATATAACTGATATATTACATGTCGATAAATAACATTAAAATATCACAATAATATTTTTGTGATATGTCACAATAATAGTATTGCTACAATCACAATAACATTGTGATATAACATATTAATGGGGGAGAGTGTATTATAATAATTAATAACTTTTCTACAATGTTTACTTAACGTTAAAGATGTCATTAAGACATTAATTATTAAGATATCACAAAATTATGTGTATATACACATGCAAGATAAAGACAATTATTAAAATGTTAAAACTAATATTATTTCAATATAAAATGCAAACTTTTAGTTGATACATATATACAATATTTATTATACATATGATATATATTACTATCAGTTGACTATCAGTACTAAAAATTTATATATATATATTTATATAATTCTCGTTACATTATATATTATAGATTTTTAGTACCAGTAGTCAACTGGTTGTAATATACGAACATGGCCTGAATGGTGGCGATTCATTATTCTATCATAAACATATATTCTTATATTGTTGGTTTTTATAAATAAAATGCCTACTGCTTTAATGATTATTGATGAAGTTGTGAATAAAATAACGAGTTTAATTTTTACTAATTCTTCATGTAATTATAACTTGGAAAGCAGAGAAAGAAATTTTATAATTTAATTCTATGTAAATATGTTAGTAAATCTATAGTGAAATTATAGTAAATAAATGTTATTCTAATTGAAGATAAAGAATTAAAAGTAATCAAAATTTAATACTCGTAATAGTAATAATATAAGAATTAAATATAATAATAATATAAGTAAATAGTAATGTTGAAGATTATTATTATTTCCTATTAATTAAGGGGATGCTGGAGTGCTATTCTGTAACTGTTTTACACGCCTACCTACAGTTGTCGGTATCGTTGCGCAGTTTTTTCATCATACAAAATATCTGCGTAATGATACCGACAATTGTCGGTAGATGTGTAAAATAGTTACAGAATAGCACCCCTGGAGTAACAGCCAAACTTAATCGATGTCGATATTATAGATTCTTTTAATTCTAAATTAAAAAAGTCGATAACAGTGACATTTTTATTTATTTCTTACATTAACATTCTGTCAAACGCACACAACTATCTTTATCTGAATGTTGCAACATCATCTTTTGCAAGATCGAATATCTACTGCTAGTTAAAATTACTGTTTTGTTTACCATTCCGAGTCTTCGCTCAGCATTCGTATACACGTAATTTGTAGATCGATGTAAATCTTTCTTTTTAAGTTTTCAATCTTAGCCATAAACTCAGTATTGATTGTGCATGTAAAATGCTGGGTGCTGAACTGTCGTTTTGTTCATACGTGCTGTAAAACTTTCGTATTGAGGAAACCTCTATGTTAAGTGACAGATCTTTACGAGATAAAAAATATAATATTTTTAACTTTTCTTTCGGTTTTAGTATAAAGTCCACTGCAACACCTTCGAATTTATTGTCTATTTTAATCCTGTAAAAAGACTTGTTTCCATTCAGTAAATTCGAAAATTTATATCGATCCGCAAAGTCCCGACAATTTGATTACTCCAGCATTCTTTTAATATGGAATAATTTTGAATAACATTAGAAATATCAATTTAATAAATTTTATAAAAAATTTTTTTAAATGTAATTTTTCCCAATAAATATTACATAAATATAAACATTATATACATATCACGGAAATATTTTAAAATATTATAGCATGACATTTCTGCAATACCTCAGTAATATTCCTGTGATTTATTTTCGCGGATATTGTAATATTACTGTGACATCTCAATAATATTTCAACGATATTTCTGTTATATTTCATTATAATATGCGATAGAAAATTGGTATTGCTGTGATATTACCGTGATATTACGTGTTGTAAGTTGCGATTAATATCATCTCTAAGTTCAAGCGTTTTATATCTCCGCGCACAGTCTGAATACTATGAAATGAAAGGAATGGAGATGACGATAAGCAAAATCAGTCGAAATGTGTAATTTGGCTGCAGATCTGATTAATAACACAATATATGAACACAATAAATGAAGTCCAAATTTGTTTATTTACGCAAACTGATTAAGAAAAATAGTTAAAAATTCATTGTTTATTGTACAATAACACAGAAAATATAATAGCATCACTGAACATAAGCTGGCAAATAAACTAGTAATATGAAATAATCCATAACTTATAATCGCAAATAAACTGGTAATGTGTGGTATTGGCTGCGTTCAGTAGAATGTTTATTTTGCAACTGTTGGAAGTTTTCTTCATGATTGGATTATGCTTTTAGATCAAGAAGAATAGTCCTATCTCAGTAGAGAATCATAAAACGGTTGCAAAATTGTTGTATTCTGCTGAACGCAGCCATACTATTACATACATATTATGTAATTAATTTCTTGTTAACCATAACGAAAATTGCAAAACGGTAGAAAACTTTTTGATTTAGTTTATCTGCTCGTATACAGGGTAAAAAATTTCAATTGTAATAAGCCAATATTTCGAAAAATATGAAGAGCACTTTGCATCATTGTAAATGTTTCTTATGTACTTTTCTCATATTTGAAACAAAACTTTATTGCGGTTTTTTGTCCTACGTAAAAAATCGCGACAAGCCAATGAATCTTACAACCTTGACACGCGCACACACACACACACACACACACACACACACACACGCGCGCGCGCGCGCGCGCGCGCATACTACACATAAATTATTTATTCTACGCAAAAAATATGGGAGAGTCATAAAGTTTCACGCTAACTAGTTTAATTATTGAAACATAAGTGTAGTATGTCCGGTAGTATGTCCGCCATTAGTATGTCCGGAAATATTCAGTTTCGGAACTTTTTGAAAATACCATATGAGATATTTTTTACATAATACAATTCCTCTACTTATTTTGCATATAAAAATATTGAAGTAGACATATCGAAAAGCAATATAAAATATTTACGAAATATTTTATATCTTATTCTGTCTTAAATTGACATAAAATATCTCTTAATTTTTTAAATAGCGAAAGTACAGGACTTTTAATTTCAAATAATAGTATAAAATTAATTCAAAAGGACGAGAATAAGAATTGATATAAATTCATAAATTACAAGGGAATGCCGAATATATTACATATTATTACATAGATATTGTAAACATCTTATTACACATAAAAAATAATAATTTAATTACATGTATCCTTATTTATATACATAAAAATAATAATATAATTCCATTTTCACACGCACGCACACACGCACACATAAATTAAAACAATTGAGAATTAGTTGAAAAACGCAATATAGTTGAAAAAAGTGTTTTCAAATGTGTTAATTTTTTTTATTTATTGTTATTTATAGGTATTCTATGTTCTTTTTCTTATTCATAGAGTTATGAATTTAAAATAAAGATTATCACGTATAATTTGTTTAAACAATTAATAAAAATTTTATTTTATCTGAATGAAAACATTCGAGAATAAATTTTATCGTACTCTCTCTCAAGTGATTCTCATTCCGATTTGTATCATCATTTGCAGTATTATTTGATTTCTATTAGCGTTTTTGGCCCGATCAGATTTACATCAATTTGAATTGAAAAACTCTATTATTGGTTGATTACATGCTCTACCAATAGTAGAGCACAAAACAATCTTAATCCAACCCAGATTGGTGCAAAACTTATTCGAGCCGAAAATACTATATGACCGTTACAATTCTGAGAACACTTATGATGGTTACAATTCTTCCAAAGGGTCAGTAAAGAATGTGCGCTTCAAAACTTGGAAGTCTCCGGAAAACTTGCTAATTCGATTTGCATACATCTTCTTTTAAGACTTAGTTGGTTTTTTTACGAGAAGCGCCATCTAATAACAGGATTGCATATTTATGTGTATAAGGCCTCACATTTGAAATACTGCACGTATTTCAGATAGTATAGTCAGCACACAATGTTTCACAAAAAATTCTTTTCTTTATTCCCGACTTACAAAGTAAATTCCTATTTCATCTCATTTCTGTTTTAAAAAACTATATTCTCGAAAATTCCAAAAGATTTTATTTTTATATTACCAATTGTGACTTCTTTTTCAGGTTCAAAGGATATTCTTTTTCGGGAGGGTTCCGTTAGCTCATAGTGCAATAGCATATCTATTCACATCGGCTGGTGCCTAATAACTTTTCATTGCTTTATCAATGAGAATATTTTATTTTAAATTGGCCAATTAGCGATGTGTGTTTTTGGAACTCTCTTTTTTTCTAATCTTTCTCTATTCTTCAATTTTGTAGAAGGATAAATCGTATTTTGATTTTTATATAAATTAAGTATTGCTTTTATTAAGTATATCAATTGCACACAAGTTAATCACAGCGTTAGAAAAAACTCCCTACGCAGTGATTGGCAGTGGGTAATTGCAATAGTGTGCGAGTGTACCATTCTCGCTTTTATTTAAGGTAACATATACAAACATGCATAAATAAATATGTGTATATTTTTGAGTATTTTTTAAGTTCATTTCAAACAAATTATAGATACTAAATTAGAGTAATTGTATTATTATTATGATATTGTCAAATCATACAATATGAAACACGAGTTACGAAACATTCACGTAAACAAACAAAAAAAAATTCTCAAGTCGACCTTTTAAATATTTTTATTTTAGTCTTTCATCCTCGATGTTGGACTACTGTCAGATGGAGTCTGTGCTATCAAATCCAGTGATGTCAATTTCGGCGCCGGACAGCATGACTGCCAACTTAGAAACGATGAGTTCGGTGAAAAACTTAGTGTGCAGCCCGGATCTTACAATATTCGCGACCACATCGGGGTGCAGCGGAGCTGAAGCCGCAGATCTGGCCAGTCCAACGGCGGAGATCGGAAAATATCAGTGTCTACTCTGTCAGAAGAGCTTTACGCAGAAGAACGTATATCAGAGTCACTTGAGATCGCATGGTAAGGAGAGCGAGGATCCATATCGCTGTAACATCTGCGGCAAGACGTTTGCGGTACCGGCGCGACTGACGCGTCATTATCGTACCCATACTGGCGAAAAACCGTACCAATGCGAGTATTGCAACAAGTCGTTCTCGGTGAAGGAAAATCTCAGCGTACATCGGCGCATCCATACGAAGGAACGGCCGTATAAATGCGACGTGTGTGGACGCGCGTTTGAACATAGTGGCAAGCTGCACCGTCATATGCGCATTCATACTGGCGAACGGCCGCACAAATGCACCGTATGTGCTAAGACATTCATACAAAGCGGCCAACTGGTAATACACATGCGCACGCACACTGGCGAAAAGCCATATGTGTGTAAATCGTGCAAAAAAGGTTTCACCTGTTCCAAACAATTGAAAGTGCATACGCGTACCCATACTGGCGAGAAACCTTACACTTGTGATATTTGTCGCAAGGCATTTGGCTACAACCACGTACTCAAGTTGCACCAGGTGTCGCACTATGGCGAAAAGGTGTATAAGTGCACGATTTGTAATGAGACTTTTGGTTCCAAGAAGACAATGGAGTTGCATATCAAGAAGCATCCGGAATCCCCGGCATCCGTCACTTCCACTATTACAGACAGCGACATCTCCTCAATGGCGATCGCTTCGCCAATTGAACCGGATGTTGAGATTTCTCAGAGCGGCGGTGGCAATAATAGTAGCAACCTTGATCCAGCCACGATTCTAGATTTACCGGATATCGCTGTCGATGACAAGGAAAACCTGAAGACTGAAGAGACCTATTCGGATTCAACATCGAACGCTTACACTGTTCAACGCGACTTTGGATACTACCTTTATTCCGACAACAGAGAGCAGCAGTATTCACAACCAATAGTAACATCGCCATCGAGTACAGTAGAACCCGTTGTGTTCGCTGATATCGATGAGAAGCGCTTTCAAGCGAGCGTGGTGGTAAGTGCGCCGATGGAACCAATGACTCATCACGTGTTTTTCTATCCCGAACCAGCGTATGCCAGTTTCGGTTTAACCAATGACAGTGTTCATCTCGATACTACCGATTGCTCATCTCTTTTGAATTTGCCGGGTAATGACGCGCGCCGAAGAGTTGAGGCTGCCTTAGAAGCGGTTGAAGAAGAGCGACAAAGACAAGAATATGGTGCCAGGATTGTCAAAATTGATCGAGATCCGTTACTCACGCCACCGTGCAGTAATCCTGAGAGCCCAGCATCATCACCTGACTTGGCCTTGGATCTAGTAATACCACCACGGGAAACGTTAATTTTACCGCCTAGGAAACGTAGCAAGATGATTCTTCAATCCATGGAGAGTGAATATAGGAATAGCGGCGGTAGTGGTGACAGCCTAATTACGGCTTCACAGAGGCAAAATTCTGTCATCCAGTTTGCTCGAGCTTCATAGTGAATGTCGGAGCACATATTAGAAAAGCTTTGTGAAATCGCTTTGAAAGTCACTTTAGAAATTGAAAGGGATACTCTCCTAGAAAATATTTTACTTTGATAACATCAAGATCGAAAATTGGAAGAAATGTCGATTTGTGTATGTCTTTGATCAGGACAAATTTGAGTGCAAGGAGATGTAAAAATCAAGAATTTCACTGATATTTCAATGTCAAGTGAAAATAATTGCAAAATGCACGAGCAATGAACTTTTATCTTGTTAATTGCGATACAAAAAAAGCTGCATTCGGCATATACGAAAGCTCTCCATTTTCAGAATTAGAAGTGAAAAGCTCATGTGCCTCTTCGATGAAACCTAAATGTAAACGCAAGTGAATCGCAACTCAGTGTTTTATCTTTCCATTCGCAATCATATGATCTGAGAAGGCTGATTGCATGAAGTTAACTCAGCAATCAAAACCGCGTTTGTTACTTAATATTTAATAGCAGTTAACGCAATCCATATACTGCATATATTTTCCTAATGGTTTACGGGCGGAAAACACTCGTAATTACCTTTTTGACCTTGTTCGATAGCTCCTTGATCTTTTGAGGCTTTAACATTACGTGTATATAATGTATTGGAACATAAAGAGAAAAAGATTGGATATATTATTAGATTGAGAGAAGATCGCACTGATCGCGAGCGTGCATGATGAGGTAGCAGTGCGTATGCTATCAAAAAACATAATTTCGTTTAACCAAATTTTTGGAAAAAATTTAGATAATTAAAAAAAAAGTTATTAAAAAACAGAAACCCTTTTATGGAAATTAGAATGTTAATTTTAAAACATATTGTTATATGTACACGCGCATACTTATGTCTCTTTAAAAATTTTATTAAAAATTTTTATTGTATTTAATTTAAATGCTATTAAAATATATTTATATTTTATATTTATTTTATATATGTGTTATCTATATTTTAAATATATATATATGGTAGATTTATTTTAAGAGGGGGGTTAAACATCTTTTTAATATTGTGTGATTCATATACAGCAGCGAGTAACATAAGCATTTGATACACAATGTTTAGTATTAAACAGAGCCACTTACTCAGTAAATGTGTTTGCAATATTAGTGGTTCATTCAAGTATAAAAGAAATATGTTAGAATGGCTATGGGATATTTGGCTACTTAAAAATAACTACATTGTATGGTAGCTATTGCCAACAAACTAAAATTATAAATTCAAAACAACATTTTATTCTTGAAAAACTGTATTCCCGACTAAATTCTGAGACTTTTTTCTTACAAAACTTTGCTATGTTTAATTTTTAAATTACAAAAGGAAAGAACTCGCTATTAGTCGGATACAAGAAGATGATAATAACAGCATTTCATCGAGAGATTTATCATGAATTGCAGATCTCAGCAGAGATACTCTCCATATAATAGTGCGTGACTGATGATCTGAACCAATCGGTAATAAACTATTTCCTTCTATAATTTAAAAATTAAACTTTAGACACACACAAAATTTTACAAGAAGAAAAGTTGTCACAGAATTTAATCGGGAATATGTTTCTTTTTTTTAAGACAAGGAAGTGTTTTGAGTAACTCTGTATAGCAGTAATCAATGTACAAAATGATTAAAATTATATTTAAATTTAGTCAATTTTTTGAGATAACTATTGATAACTGCCAAATATTATGATCAACAATTGATCAACATTACGCAATTATCTACTAATATGTAATATGATATAGAAGAAAGTATAAAAATTGACGTCTGAGTATTTATTTGTTGAGCGCAAAGCAAAGAATTGTTGTAACTCGAACTTTACACGTATTACCTCATCGTTGCACGCAAGCGACGTTCGTTTTTTTTTAATAATAATTTACATGTCCGTTCGCATGCGTGCCGATTGACTAACCCTTCGCCGTAGCGAATGCACGCTCGCAAAGATTAGATATCTCTCTTGCCAGCCTTAACAAGACTGACTCAGTCTACCTCGTTAGCATCATGATTCGGTTTACAGGGAGCTGCCAATGAGTGTCGATATCATCATCATTGATTGAATATTTGCTAAGTAAGAGCAGACGATAAATTTAAGGTTATGTATTTTTTAGCATGTACATTATTTTCGGCAGTTTATGTATTACATAATTTTATAAAAGTGATACTCATAACGAATCTGCCTATGTGATCTTAATTTGAAATCCTAAAGTGAAAATATTTAATTTATTAAAGATTTTTAAAAAATCAACTTTTATAATAATTCTTTTCTTTTGGTCAGGAAATTCAGAATTTTTTTTACAAATAATTGATTTTTTCAAAAATTAGGTTGTATGGAATAAATGTATTCCATTCGATATTACATACGTTGATCAATTTATATTGTAATATAGTTAAAAGTTGTAATATAAATACAATTTGCATAATGACGATGTAACTGGAATTTCTCTAAATCAAAGGTTTGGATTAAATTTTTATTTGTTTTTGGGATTTTTTCTGGGAAAAGATAAATTTTCGCAGATCTTGCAGCCAGTTTTACAATTAAAAATTTCAACTATAGATCCAATTTACTCCATTTGCAGCCTTCTAAGCTTTCTTTATTAGAAAAAGAGATAAAGACTTTATGTTAAACATTAAGGTCAAGATTGATTAATTTTAATAAACCAGCTACGCAGATCTCTGGAAATATTTCAATTTTGCAATCATATGCTTTCGATTATATTAATATGTATTTTTTATATGTAAATATAATAGATAAAATTTTTAAAAGATGTAAAACAAGAATGACAAAAAGATAAAAAAGAAAATCGAACCTTACGTCGTACTTGTTATTCGCTTTTGTGAGGATTCAAAATCAATTATTTAATGCGTGGAAATTGTAATATATTAATCAGTGTAGCTAGATGATACTGCTGTGGAATTATAAGAAAGAAAAAAATTAAGTGCAAGAAGGAATACTTGAGAAAAATAGAGCATTGGAAAAGAGAGCGAAAAGTGCACCAAACAATTGAATATCTCTGTGATAAGAACTCCATAGTACCAGAGTATTAAGCGGAGCCGAGCCCACTGCCAGAGTACAAGTGTATATGTGCACACGCATGCTAGTGTAATGCGAAACTATAATATATTATAATATACATAGTACGACGATGATAAACTATCGTGTCAGAACTCAGTTTGATACAGATATTCAATTTCTGATAAGTGTGACGATTTTCAAACTTTCATATTAATTTCATGTGATTGTATGGAATTCTACCTAAATTCTAAATCTTATAAATAAATTATAAACAAACGATATTTTAGACAAATTTTAAATTCTGAACAAATTTATACTTTTTTAAGCTTTTCAAATAACACACATTTATACGCGCACGCCTAAATACGCACATAAATATATTATAAAACAAATTTAATTTATATCTTATTATTTATACAGAATGTCCCGTAAAAACTACACACACATAAAGTTAAATTTCTGAGAGCATTTGAGGAAAAAATTTTATCAAAATATCAAGGCTATTAGTTTTTTAATTGTAAGCGTTTAAAGTTAGGAATCACATTACCTAAAATTTGCGCGTTTAGGTATAGTACAAAGCAAAATGTTGAAGACGAAATTGTTACCCTTTTGTTAATATTAATATAAAGATTACATAAATGAAGACAAAATTATATATTTTTTTTGCAAACACATTGTGAAATAACATTTCCTTTTATATAATAATTTTTTTTATTTTTACAGTGCAAGCTGTCAGATAACATTTCTTTAAGAAATGTTATCATAAAATTTTATTTACTACTAATTTCACAAGTTAGATGTAAAATTGTAATTATTAAATAATACATAAGTAACTAATGATATGTACTCTTCTTATAATTATTTAATTATAATAAAATAAGCAAAATAAATTATTATGTACTATTAATATAATAATCCATATTAAATATTTTATTAAAATCCGAGGAAATTATAAAAACGTACAAATATTTAAAAAATTATTTATTATAATTCATATTAATAAAATTTATAATATTAAATAAAAATCTCTCGATTGATAAAAATAAATGCACATGAGTAAAAAACGCCGTATTCGGTCAGAAGTGATTCTTCGTGTATAACATTTTTTGTAAATTTCTAGTTCAAACAAATTGTGCGCCGATTATTTATTTGTCTTGGAACACGGTTCTAAGCCACTGTCATAGTAATATTACGAATTAAATTGAGAAGAAATTTAATATTTTTAATGCTAATAAGCATCTTTAAAAACTGTAAGCAATTTATTGAGAAAAATTAATATTTTTCGCAATACACATTTCGATTTACACGCTTTTAAAAATTACTCAACTGGAGTTCAAAGAGCTCCCGAAAACTTGCTTGAACTACTATATTTTTCAAAACTAATTTTTTAAATATTATAATTTTCTTAACAAGTAAGTCAAAGTCAAAGTCATTGAGGGAGGCTTCCCTCATATTTATTTTTACCTGGAAATTAATAGTTAAAAAAATAGGTAGACACATTTTTCGACTTTCTCTAGATTATCAATTTATCTAGATTATCTAGATCAATTTATCAGATTATCTAGATTATCAATTAGAGTCGCAACAAAGATTGTTGTCAAAATTGCAAAAAAAAAACTTTTAAAATTCGGAAAGGACCTTATTGTAAAAATAATTACCGTAAAATTTTATAATTATATACAATTTATAAAATTAATGTTGTATGTATATTGTAATATTTAAATTGTGTACTTCGTCTATAATTTACAACATCGCATTAAACTTTTCTGCGTAACTTTTTTGGATAAACTTGTTGGTAACTACTTTGATAATGTGATTGTGTAAGATATTTAAATATGATATACTATTAAAGCAATTACAAATATATCTCCCGAAATAATGTGCAACAAAATTTATTGTGCGCAAGATTGTGCATAGATATAAAATAAGGCACAATTTAAACAAATTAATAATAAATTTATTATGATATACATGATTAATTTTATAAATTATATGAATTAATAACTATAAAATTGCACTATTATACGCATTTTAGTTTTAATTAATAAAAATTAATATGAATTACATAGTTAATAATTTTATAATATTTATAAGTTACTAATTCATACTATTTTAATAAAATGTTTAACATTGACTTGAATGAGTTCTACTTAGATATTAGTAATAGGTGCTGCTTATTTTATTGAATATTTATAAGATAGATATTATTTCTTAATTATTAACTATTTGATAACTTCATTTTTACATACAAGATATGAAATTGTGATAGTAGATTTCTTAAAAAAATGCCATGTGACAGCTTGCACTTGCATCATATAAAAATGAATATATTATTATTATGAAAAAAGAATATTATTGCACAATGCACTTACAGAAACATTAATAATTTTATCTTCATTTATGTAATCTTTATTATCAATATTAACAAGAAGATAATTGAATAATATTTGTATGTTGTATTACACATCTAACGCGTGAATTTTAGATATTCAAATAATAGCTTATAATTCAAAAACTATTATTAGCATTAATATCTTGTTTTTAAGATTTTTATTTCAAAATCTCAAGAACTTGCCTTTAAGCATTATTACGATCACACTCAGAACACTATTTGAAGATACCAATTAATGATTTCAGGTTTATTAAAGGATTTTTATTTACTTCAAATGTATTTATTATTTCAACAATTTTTTTCAAAGATATTCTTTAATATCTCAATCAATTATACTTGAATTAGCCTGACAAACAGAGCTCTGCTGCGAACAACGCTGATAGTAATAAAGCACATGCCTATTCGCGACGCCTGGCTATTGTAATATGTGTGTACATATATGCGTTCATCCAAGTTTAATAACGAGTAATGTAACTTGTATCATGTATTCATACACATAATAATCGTAATTGAGTACCGCGCGGCTTACTCTCATTGCATTTAATACCCTTTTGAAAATATGCGTATTCATAATAAGTTTAACCAGTTTCAAACCAAATTTTATAATACTATATATGTATATATATATACACACACACACACACACACACACACATATATATATATACATATATATA
>Ga0157364_1000711_pt1 | contig 24722 bp, 5 predicted proteins | sample AttsexASBM2_FD_111476 | JGI IMG/M metagenome (GOLD analysis project Ga0157364, IMG submission 111476) | Fungus gardens microbial communities from leaf cutter ant in Ribeirão Preto, State of São Paulo, Brazil - Atta sexdens ASBM2 | ecosystem: Host-associated > Fungi > Mycelium > Unclassified ...
ATTCAAGCTATTAAAATTTAAAGCAAATAGAGATATGCAATTAAAAATTCTATTCGTTATTATATAACAATCTGGCCCCTAGTGGTCAATAATATAATAGATTGTAATTAAAAAGTGATTAAACTGTTAAGCAATTTGAGTTATTATTTGGTGTTTATTGTATCTATATTTTGAGTTTTATGAAGTAACACACACAATCGAATTACGTATTCCATAATCGGACTTCACATCATTTCAAGATTTAACTTGACAGTGTGCTTATTCTGTTTTTCTTTTTAAGTTAATAATGAGGCTATTTATAAAGATCTAAATTATAAATATTTCGTCATTAAAGTGTAAAATGTATGAAAGACTTGTGTTAAATGACTTAAGAGCGGTCTATTTTCCTATACATACAATTTACGTATCAATAGCAAGATTGTATCATTCAATATTGATAGTGTTCTGGGGTTCTGGGGTTCTGGGGTTAAATGAATCATATTGGCATAATTACACAACCGATCGTACTTTACTCAATATATTTGGAATTCGCCGTGTATCTTAATAGATCTACGAGCACGCGATCGCGAGATTACGAATCGATTACATTGCGACCTGTTGGAAGAATACAATACGATCGCCGTTACAATCATTGAGCTCGCCAACAATGAAGTCATGCATGAAAACACGAATCGCCTGCCCGTAATATTAGAAAATGACCGGATGTCTAATGTTGGTTGCTAGCAGCCAACGTCAGGTGATTTCACAGGTGAACGACGGCTCCGTACGTCGCACCTTATGTAAGTACATACCGGATGACGGTCACGCTTAGCTTACAAAAATGAAATTCCATAAGATCGAAATTTTTTCTCAAGAAAAAATGTTAAAAATGTTAAAGAATCTTTCTTTCTAAAAGAATATAGGAATTTGCTTTAATAGTAAAAATATATTTTTGTTTTAAAAAATTACTCTATAAATACTTATAGCTTTACTTTCCTCTTAATCTATTTTTACTTTGCAGTTTTAAAGATCAAAAAACATGAAATCTAAATCTCTTAAATCTCTCTCTCTCTCTCTCTCTCTCTCTCTCTCTTTCTGAATGAAATAAGATTTTATACTAAAACATAATGAATGCGAATAAAATAAATGATTGAATCGAGAATATATTAAAAATTTTTGTTTCGATAAATAATACGAAGAATTCTTTTCTTGATTTTCGATTATCGCGTTTATTACTCGGAAATCATAGTTAAAATTCTGTCTTAAATTCTGCGTAGGACGTGGGAATTTGTGGCTCTCGATAGGTAGGTAAGGGCTGTCGGAATGCCTCGTAAATAACTGCGATACCGATGCCTCCCGGTATCAATACCTCACCCTAATCGTATACCATTCTGCAAGAGACGGACACGGCCGATTGGTTAAACTGAATTAAACGGCTCGCTAACCGCAAAAGAGAAAGAGAGAGAAAGAGTGACGCGCGCCGTTCTTATCAGTTGGAAATTATTACCGGTAATTTACCCTGCAATCCTTTTGCTCCTGGGCGCATTCACACCTGGGTGGCTTGCAGGAATACAGACGGAACAGAGATCAGAGATCGACTTCGCAGCATGTATTAACTACCGACGCCTACTACGTAAATATCGACACGTCGAGATTTTATCTGGACGATATGAATTTGATATTTCGATGGTTTTTCTTTGTAAATCATATATTATGTTAAATTTTATAGCTTTTACACGTAAAATTATATATTATTTAATGTACACATAGCAAACAGTACTTTCTTTCTATAAAATTTGATCTCTTTCTTAAAATAAAAAAACAACACACTGATGTATAGCATGTCCAATCAATTCAATTGTTTAGAACTTTCAACTTAAAAATGAAGATATTGAAGATAAAAAATTTTTTAATCGAAATATTAGACATTAAAAAACATAACGATAACAAATGTGTGTATATTTATTAATAAAAAAATTATAAGAAATGAAAAAAGCATTATAAAAAGAAAGCCGAGTATGTCATATCGAAAAAGTGTGAAAGATTAAAATATATTAAAATATGAAATGTTAGGATTAATTAATTATAAGTTATACAAAGATACATCATAAAGATACACAAAAATAATATTACCATATTATTTCTTATTAATTAGTATTAATCTTATGTAATTATGTTAAAATCAAAAGATCATCTTTCAAAGAAAAATAAGGATTTGTGTGAACTTGCGCGTCAATGTATTGACATGCCACTTAGATACTAGGGATATCCAAACATTTCCACACGTGTGGGCGGCAGTAACTCATTTCGCGAGATTTTTACCCTCCCGAAGTCTTACTCTTCCCAAGGTGCGATACGTCGATGATAATTGTTTTTAGTGTCTTCTCACCAGGAAGGCAGGCACGACGACTTCGTGCTAATCGAAATCGTAAATCCGACTGATAAGAGCGCTGAGTATTCCACGTACGACATATTTGTTACGCGGAACGAAGCTTTAAAATTGTTTTTGCTTCTTTTTACGGCGCTTTATTATCGCACTCTCGGACGTTGTTACGTTCCGCAAGATCTTTGCTCCCGTTGCGTTACAACGAGGCGTGATCTCGTAGGCGGAAATGATAGCCGATCATGTGTAATAATGAATGAGAATAATAGTGAGAATAGTTATCTGTATTGCAAAAACGATTATGGTAATTTTAGAAAATTTTAATCTATCAAATGTATCGACGCAAATAAAGCAAAAGTTAAAATTTGTCTTAAAACTATCTAGCTTCTAATTATTTAAATGGAATACAAAAAGATGCAAAATAGGAGTTAAGAAATAAACATAGCTACTGCTATGCATCGATGTATTATATGCAGTTATTATATGTTCTGAGGCCGCGGATAGTTAGAGGACCACCAAGGAAGGCCGAGTTACGTAAGGTTAATTGCGGTCATTCGAACTGCCATGCAGTATTCGATACTCGTGCAGATTGCGTCAGTGCGTGTTCTGTGCATGTGCATCGACCATAATCATAGGGACCTTGCTCGGAGGAGCCCCCCCTCCGACTTTATGTAACGCATTTGTGGGGCCAGTTAGAGGACTACATCCGTAAGCTCGCATTATTTGCCGTTCCGAATTTGAAATGCGACTATTAAATTCATTTTATTAGCTTGTCCATCTGTCAGACTAATCTGCAATTAATCGCTATTGCAACCGTTATCTCACTTGTAATTTATGTTAAATTATTCTGTCTGGCTCCCGTGTTCCAATAAAGTTGCCGCAAACATTAATTCTAGTAACTACTTTGACACAGTAAAGCTGATATGTCGAAAAATAACGTTCGAAAAATTTTTGCACGTTCTGAGGAAAATGGCCAACAAAGGAAGATAACTGCTGGAGAATTTGTTAAATCTAGGTTTCGACTAACTATGTGAATCACACAATGACCAGCCTATTAACCTTCGCAGCCGTTCACTACGTACAATTGCGGACACGAACTATTTTTCTTGTCTAGACTCATTGACATCGTTCTCCGAAAAGCAGCGGGAGGTGCTATTGCAACAAAAGAAGGAAAGGCGAACGCACGCGAAGTTAAATTGTATATATATTCTACTTAGAAATCTTTCAAGTAGATCCATTTCAACAATTCTTTTCACAACTTCCTTTTCAGAAAAAAAATTTAGCAAAAAATTTACTTACCTTTCTACACAATTTTATAGAAAGTTACATAAAAAGTATTGCGTGCTGAAATTTAATGTATTTATATTAAATTATAAATATTATGTAATAAATAATATAATAACAAGAATTTATCGTAGCAAACCATTCAGATATACTTTATAAAAATTCTTAATATCAGAAAAAAATATTGAGATATTCGACTCTATATCATTATAGAGTTAATAAAAACAAAATTATAATAGCGATAAAATATATTAAGCGACTAATAGGAATTAAGATAATGTGGAATTTATTCACGAATATTATAATTTAGACAGTGGGACGTCCAGATGCAAAACATATAGATTACTCTCCTTAAAATTCAAAGATTCAGCAGTCTGAGAGACATGCATTGTCTTATCCAGCATATTCGTGAATTGCAAGCTAACGCTTAATGTCATGCTAATTCTTTGCAAGATGATACGCTCGAATCATCACATGAATAGAAATGGACTCTAATTTATTCTAGTTGATTTGAACGAGGAAGAAATATTCCTCAACTGTACGAATAATGTTTGAAAACGTTTAGATTGTCAAAACATTTTGTGCAGTTTTTCTTTTATAATACATCTAATTTAAGAAATCTCGAGTTAACTATAATAGATATGCAGTTCTCAAACTAATTTTATTTTAAAAAGTAAAAATAATTGACGACAAACGATAATTTAAAATTAGAACATAGTAAAATATAAAAATAAAATAAAGAATCAAAAATATAATATGCATAACGTACAAAAAATAAAATAATAATTAAGTGTAATAATTAATTTAAAAATATAAGTTTCACCAGAGAGAAGAGTAAACAATAAAAAAGTTAAAATAGTGTACTTAACATTTGGCCACGGGAATACCGTTTTTTTTTTCATGTAACAAAATCTCTGCTTCAGATGCTTACCTTGCCTCGAGAAAGTAACGGCATATCGAACGAAGAAGCGGAGGCGTCAAGCTCGGTAGTGTCAGCAACACCTTTATGGGTTTAACACTCGTTAAATGTTTGTGTACATTTAGTTGAGTAATACAAGGTACAAACAGGCAGGTGCATACATTCTTTTCACCTCAGGCAATCTGACACAAATTTTTCAATGAATAATAATGACTATAAATACATAACAATATGTAAATATTCTCTCGTTGTATTTATTATTAACTTCTTTTTATTGCTTGATACATTAATGAGCCAAAAACAATCGAATGCATATAAAAAATATTATTTATAATAAATACATATTTAAATGTATTCCAACGAATTATTAAGTTTTATTAAGTTCAGCATGTGTGAGTAATGTTATTATATCCTCTTTAAAATACATTTGTGAAGTTAACACGATATTCTATTAATATAAAAAAATATTTACAGTTCCCATAGCACTCTCCTCGCAATTCTACAGTTCTATATAAAAATAAAAAAAGTTCCGCATTTTTTATATTAAAAAATATAAAAATATGAATTTACGAATCTAGCACCACACTTTTTTCTCTAAAAAACAAAAATGAATAAATATTATCACTTTTGACAATAGTTTCCATTAGATTTACTAGAATTCTAATAATAATATAAACAAATTTCAAAACAAAATTATTCATTTTTATATGTATTTTAAATATAGAAGACAGAACAACATTTGAAGAAAGTATTGTGTTAGTTGTTTATAATAGTTCTAGCGACAATTCTTTTTAGTTCTAGCATAGTTTTATAATTTTAAATAAAGTTCCGATCGGTATTTTTAATTAATTTTTTCAAGAACACAACACTTGGAGAAGCTTGTTGTGTCAAATTTTATAAGCTTTCCGGAATGACTTCCCTGAGAGCTCTGCTTATTTTTTCCAAATTTTGAAAATGAGGGAGATCAACTTCAAAGACAGAAATAACTCAACTGTCAATTTTTAAGAAATTTCATTCTTTAGAGTTAGATTCCACTCCAAAGATTTTAAAGAGTATGTTTCTATTTTTATAATAAATCTATTAAAAAAAGGATACTCGTATTTGATTAACGAGATTTGTTCGCATCAATGCGTTATCAACGACATATAAAATCGTGTATAATTATGCGTGCACATGTCGAAGTTCATTCGGACTTCAAAGTCCACTGAAGCACAATCAGAACTTGAATAATCAAGCGGCAAAAGAAAGACGGATGAGATATCAAGAAGAGGAAGAGCTTTACATGGAAATGGAGGTATCATGTATACCTAATTACTGTCACTATCGCGGTATTAGTCATTCAGCTGTTTATAAATGCAGCTGCGACGGGCGGGAGAAACATTTAATTCCAATTAGCCGACTCGACTTAAAACCAGTTCTGAAACGCGGAGAATTTTGTCAAAAAGAACTTTGTTGCTTCTTCTCCTCTTGCCATTACTTTCTCAATACGTCAAGAGATATTGTCAGTAATAACAAATTAATTCCGGCTAAGATTTTTTAATCAGTAAAAGAGAAAATAAAGCAGAAAATAAAAGTATATTAAATAAAATCATATAAAATCGTTTGAACGTAATAATTTAAAGATTTTATTTTATCACTGATGTTCCTATTAATAAAAATTTCAAAATACAATGTGATCCAATCGTCAATGTATAAAATTATAAAGATAAAAATTAAACAGAAAATTTAAAAAAGTAATTTAATTTTAAAATTAGATTTTAAATTTAAATTTAGATATTTAAAAATTACAACTTATAAAACATAAGCTATTCTACAAACAATTACACTAGAATCGTAAGTTTATAGGAGCATAGAATATTTTATCATTGTTGTGTACAGTCATTCGGTTAATATAGTTACATTCTCCATGCTTCTTCTTTCATACTACTATTATCAGTTCCGTTGCTGGTATGGTTATCGGCACGTTTCCTAATATAAATAATTTATGGCGTCGATACAAATGGAACTGCTGATACGTGCTGACCTCGAGACACAGAAAACGAAGTTTCGGACGAGTATTGCTGGTGTGATGTCATCGGTAAACGGACAGTAAAACAATTTCATGATGCTACAACAGTGTACTAGCAGTATACGCGACAACAAATTCGACGAATGCATGTGTACGTTAATGTCGAAAGACTTTAGCTAACTGGAATATCAAACATCTAGCATTTTAGCCGATGCATTAGAACGTAACGTCCCTTGCAATATAACGGCATGCACTCGTGGCTCGAATCGCTGCCGGCGAAAATTCAATTCGCCGTGCTGATAATTCCGCAGGAAGGGCCTCGTCAGACGGCGTTAATCGGGGCCCAGTGAACTACCTGGCCTCGCGATGCCACTCGCGCTTCGGGGTGTTCCGCGCGACCACGCACCGTAGCGAGCACTCTCGATTTGCTCCTGTCCGGTGCACCATAATCATCGCGTCAAGTCGAGTAGCACGATAATGACGGCCGGTAATTACAAAGCGTTACGCTCGCGACGCGACCGCGCTGCTCTGTTACAGTAAGAATTAACGTGCCAACGTGCACTTCAGTATGCCAATGCTCCAAGATGAACAGAGAAAACGATTTTGTCACGCGGAAATCGCGCACCCACGATTCTGCTCGTAACTTCCGTGAATATTTAACGTCGAGAGGAAATTACCAGGAGTCTGTCCAATTATCCAATCTAACCGAAGTTATCAGTGAATTTGACTGAATAATTTAAGATGTTGGGTAACATGAAAGATTAAGATATCGAATATTATTATAAACTTAATTTATCCTTTCCTTATTACTTGTGCAATACATGAAAATCGAAATTTAATTAATATTGATAATATATAATAATTGTGTACATGTGTTAATAATAACTTCAAATTATTATTAATTTAAATTAAAAATAATCAAAAGTAATATAAATTATAAAATATATTGTTGTCTATCAATTTTTATTTCTTCCATTCCTTATTTTGTGTATTAAAGTAACTTATTCTTAAATTGCCTAAAACCTAAAAGAATTGTGAATATCAAATACACATAGGTAGACTCGAAAGTAGTTCGTAGACCTCGCTAAGAGATAGGTAACCTTGCAAGGCCTTCATACCTCTCTCCGTTTCTCTCCCTTCGAAGAACCCGCTATGAGATATTCAATGGATGAAAACTTGAACTGAAAGGAGTTGGTCGCTCAGGAGGCTACCCGCGGCGTTTAGCGACTGCTAAATGACTCTAAACATTCGTCGCGGAATAGTTGGTTCCGGTTTTACATTAAAAAAAAAAAGATCTTTATGGTTGGAAATCTCTTTCGGTAAGTAGCAATCAATGTGTGAAGAAAGTCTTTTTACCAGATATGCTAATATTATATATAAACACAGACTGTAAATATGAATTTTTGATTAAAAAAAAAATACTTTTTTTCTTATAAAAAGAGAAAGAGCGAAAGAGAGACATATAATTAGGCTAATATAATTATTAAATTAATCTTGATTATGTTAAATATTTTCTATAATGTATTTATATTTATATAAATCATTTTAAGTCATTTTTTTAACTATGGTAGTTTAAAAAATTATACGAGTACATATCGCCAATAAATTAGCGAGTATCAATTCAATAAAATTTTTCCCTATAACATAAAAAACGGACAAGAATAAACTTTATTTATTAATAAAAAATCAGAAGAATGTACGAATGTAATCTTCGAGAGAATTTAAGAAATGTTAATGAGAATTGTAAGAATGCCGGAAATTGTCGTTTCAACAATTTATTCTCGAATTATCTGCAACATCTGTTGCGATAAATTGAGTTCTTTGCGGGAGTACGCCTGTAGGAATGTGCGCAATAAAATGTTTATTGAATCCTTAGATATAATTAACTGAGAAATTTATAACGAGCGTAGCTCTCGCCTTAAAGATTCTTTCCGATTGACTCCCAAGTTAACTTGGAGGAATTCAGATCGTTAAGAATCCCTTCTTTAATGCATTCTTCGTCACGCTTAAGGATCAAACGTATCATCCGCGTATGTGTGGTCCCTTTGTTACTTTTACGACTTCATACGTTCTTACGGTTCGCATACTCAGTCTCTTGTAGCATTCATCTTGGCACGACACATTCTGTTTTAACCATTTCTCTCGAATCACAAATAGCATTAATTAAATCCTCAATAATATATCCTTATTATCTTCTGCCGCAAGTTAAATAAAATTTAAAAATATATAATAAAAGAATATTCCATTAAACAATAAAATTTTATATTGATCCTCCGTTTGCAATCTATGCCTTTTTGGCACAAGCAAAATTTCATTATATTTCTCTAAATTAAAAGATAACGAAGTTCTCTACCTTATAAAATATCTTGTCAAAAAACTTTGATAATATAACAGATATAACAGATTGATAATAATATAACAGAGATGTTGAGAAGTAATCCCGAATTTTTCTATACTTTTTGAAAGCCTACAACAGTAAAAAAAAATTGCAAACAAAGAGAGTAAAAATATTTTTACTGCTTTTTGATTGCAGATTAATTTCATTTCCTTTATAAACTACTTCACATTTATTTAATAGATTTGAAAGAATTGAAATTTTAATATTCTGGAAACTTTCCTCTTATTTTCATGTTGCAACATAATGACATTTATTTTCCCTCAAGAGAAACTGAGCAATAATAAGAAATAAAGGTTAAAGATTATTAAATGTGATTATGCATCTTCTTCTTGAATTACGGCAATCTATTTTCATTTTCACGTTCTTGATGCCATTTAGCGAGACTTGACTTTGTTAGTAGGCGTATACTGCATGAGCGTAATAGGGAAACGATGAGATAGAAAGCATGAAAAACGGGCATAGTGCAACGTCTTGATTTATCGCGTTTGTAAAATGTACACGGAGTCGTGCGGGAATATCGACATAACGTGATCGTGAAGATTGCGTGACGAGAGTTATTATCACACGATTTACAGTTTATCGCGTGTTTCATACTATTCACCTCGTGACTTGAATACGCGAAAACTTAATAACAAGCTCGAAAATAATCGTTATTAAGTAACAAACTTCCCCCTGAGTAAATAATGTATCGGTGTTTAATGCTTTATAACATATATAAATAAATAAGCATATACATGAATATAAATTTATATATAATATATATTATTTATGTCGAGAATCATTTTCATATCTGTATGTAATTTATTTCGTTTAATTTCATTTCGCTCATAATTTAAATTCAATCTGCTGGATTTATCACGTGAGTTATGTCTCGTGCACATTTCAGAGCTCAGTTAACATAAATTTCTCTGCACCCTATGAGATAGTCAGAAAACATTTAGGTCATAGCTTGAGCTATTGCAGTAATACAAATAAACAGTCCATCGTTGCAACGTCTACAAGAGAATAAGAAAACGATGTGTCTTGAATCGGATCCGACATGATGTTTGTTTAAGCGATGTAAGGAAGAGAGCTGCCTCAATCCGTTCAGTATCCAGAATTAGAATCAATCGCATTTATTATTCGAAACTCTCGCGAATAATTTAAAATAAAGAATAAACAAATAAATAAAAAGAATTACTAAGTCTAATTCAATAAAAATTTCGGTCCGCCTATTTTGTTTATTTTTTTCTGAGTTTCTCTGTTGTTATTCCAGATTCCTTTAATATATGATCTCGTGCATGATCTCGTTTTTCTTCTTAATCACAAAAGAGAGGATAAAACATTTCCCAAAGTCATAGAACGACCGGGCTTTTCTCGTCATGAGGTTAATATGATCGCTCGGTGGTCGTGCATCTTCAGCAATGATTGCATCGTGGCATTCGAACGGCGGCGAATAACTCGCGTGGTGGTCGTGCTTCCACTGCGATAGCTCGTTGCATTTTGAACGGCGAGTATCTTGTATTTCTACTTCACTGACGGCCGTCGGTTATCCGTGGAGATCCGACTCGCTCCTACGGGCTTCGGATCGCGTCAGAGAAGAGGCTGCTTTACATTGTGCGAGCTCTTATCTACCGTCTCAATCCTGCGCGAAAGGATCTCGAAAGTGCAACGCCGATATACTTGTACGGATCGTAGAACTTAGAATTATGATATCTTGTCGCAACGCGCGCGGTAAACGTTCGCGTTGAATCCCGCAATATAAATGCCATATAACTGTGAATTACGTTAAAATCACGATGTACGCAAAATTAAATCGAATGTAGTTTCCAGTCGGTTCACCGTGTTTCGTTATTTTTACAGTAGACTGAACTGATCAAATTTATTAACGCAAAGTATCTGCATTTGCTTCTATCACGAGACATGCACGACTTTAATCTGTACGAATAAATTTTCTCGTATTACATGTTTTTCAAAATTAAGTAATTTTTCTCAAGTCATAATTATATAAGCATCAATTAAATATATGTGTATTTCTAATCATGTTAAATTAAACTTATATTTACGTTAAAAAACAAAAATTTTGTCTTGTCTCTACTTACTTATAATGTCATTAGACACATTACAAAATAAAAGTAAATAAATTAAAAACTAATATATATCAAAATATACTATATATAAAAATATAATTTTAATGTTTTTTTTCGTATCCACGATAAAATCGTTTAGTATTTGAAGGGATAAATATTATTAGAAATCGCATACAGTAGATACTAAATGCACGATTCAACGATGAGAATGACGATAAAGAATAGAATAAGAAAAAACTAATGAAGCGTGATCAGCATGATCCATTTTGCTCTGGAATAGTCGCGAGTTCGCGAGCTAAGATACTCTATCCTCTCGCGCCATCCCCAAGTCGCAGAACTGGTTTTACACATGGTTGATTCTGATACATAAAGGACGAACAGGGATGAGAGAAGGCCGCGAATGGTTAAAGAGAGAGATGTATCGATGATACATCTCTCCCTTACAGGGAATCCTCCCTTTTTACGGTCCTAGCGATTCATCGCTCATCGTCTGATGAAAACGATGGATCTTTCTTGTGACATCCAAGTCTGTGTCACAGATAAACGGGCAACCTTTTATGTCTAAACAAAAAGTCAATCTAGCAGATCCTTATATCATCTCCTGTATATCTCCTTGTTTTCTTTTTTATCATCTCTTTCATTTCTTTTCTCTTTTCTTTTTATCCTAATTTGTTTATTCTCATCCATAAATCTAGTCATTAAACAAATGTAGTATAGTTTACAATATTAAATTATTAAATTCATCAAACAATATTAAATTCATCAATTATGATAATTACAGAATTACTGCTTCTCTTAATAATTTTATATCCGTTAAATAAGTAGAAAGTTTATTTATAATAAATAATCATTTACAATAAATTCAATATTTAAAAAATTGTAACAATCATCCAAATTAATCTTACATTATATATTTATAAATCAAATATAAGTATAAAATAATAAGTATAAAATAAGTTTTATGAGCGTTCCTGCGATGCAAGGTGGTCATTTCGTGCATTCTAAATGTTGTTTTTGATATCATCTTTGATTGCATCTTACGAAATCAGCTTTTTACGAATCGATTAATAGAAAATAATATTCGAATAAATTACATTAAGACACTAATATATGGTAGAACATTCTCTTTTGTCTATAAATTCATCAGTTACGAGAAATTTATAATCTATTTATATTACACCTTATATCACATTCATAAAGAAAGAAAGTAAATTATGTGTCATAAAAATGCTTACAAATTCCACAAACGATGTTTGTGAGATAAATATTAACTATTAAATGATGAAATATGCTAAATATACATACTGAATATTAATAAGGAATAAGATATGTTGCAATAGTAATAAGTATTAGCAGAAAATGCCAAAAATATTGTATAAATGTTACGAGGATAATATATTATTTTAAACTACGATTTTTATGATAATATTTGATATTTTTGTAAAAATATTAAACGCTCATACTAATAAGCTAGTGTGGTAACAGCGTGTTTCATATTCACTTAAAGACAAAGACTTGTCAATATTTTAATAAAATATTAGCTCACAAAGTCGTAGTAAAAATTATTAATAAGACTTAAAAATAACAATAAGTGAATAGATATAATGTTTTAAAACGACAATATTTTCGAGCAACAGAAATTCTAAAGTACTGTCACATATAGTAACAATAAACGAATGATATTAGGAGCACGATCATTTTGCAACATTAGCAGAAACAAATTCGATTTTCTTCGACATTTTCTTCGAACTTTAGCAAGCCACAAATATGTATGACTAACTGCAAGCAAATATCGGAGTAGGCAAGCAGGAAGGGACATGATATGATTCATGCGTTAGGTCTTTACAAACAACCTCGGAGAACTTAATCCTTATGCGAGACGAGAAGCTCTCCAGAGGCGTTGATACCGGTACTATCAATGACTTCTCGGCGCGACTCTTCATCGTCGCTCGGACAAAGTAGGTCTGCTGGTATTTATTTATGCCGCAACTTTTTCAAAACATACATTCTAACTTTTAATATACAGATTGCCTTTAACTTTTTCGACATTAAATTTTTATATAGAAGAAGTTATAAAAAATATGTAATAATAATTAATCTAATAATAATTAAGCAATAATTAATTGTGCTATATAATCATTTAAAAAACTTCACGTTTGCTGAATTCTGTCAAGTTTTATTGACGCATTAACGTAGATTCACGTATTGAATAGTACAATAATTAGTTCAGACAGCAATATATCAAAATAATGCTCACATGATTTCATATTTGATTCGATGTTTACTTAACTACACGCTATTTCGAATGCATCAAAGTATCAATTCTTCGTCGTGTTTCAGGATCGCTTCTTGATCTCGTGCTGGCAACAAGCATTTCTACGACATTGAGGTCGGTTTTATCGCGCTCTATCGACTGCTCTATCGACGGAAGACCACCCACATAGTCAGTTTCCGGCATTAAACAGAGAAATATTTTCGTAACCAGCACGCATTGCCGTGCTCGTCGCGTGTCGATTTTTCTCTCTTCCGCCCTCACTCCATTTCACGTACGAGTGAAATGAAACACTCTTATCAATGCATTGAACAGTGACAATAGTCTCTTACTATTTAATTGACTGTAATTGCTTTCGATTTCCTCGATTGTCAATTGTGCTCGTCGCAATACAAGGATAGTTCGATGTATCGATGTATACGCGTATATGTAATCAATCAGAGTGATTGACTAGATCGACGGCGCCTATTTGCATATTTGAATCACGATCTGATCAATAAATGCTTCTCCTTTATGTTCCTGTTGATTATCTTTACTGATAGATTATAATAGCTCGATAGCTCCTCCCTATTTTATCATCAATACGTTATTTATTTCTGAATTGATGGTTACTTTATCGATAAAAAATACTAAAAATTAAAAAAATATTCTTATATTAAAATAAAATTAACATCTTTTTTGAATAGCAACGCAATAAATTCCGATAAGATAGTTAATTAGACATTTTATTTTTATTCAACAAGATCTTGTTATTTTTTTTTAAGGATATTCTAACAATCATTGATATTAGGAATTTATTTGTTTTTTTTATTTCGATTTATACCAAAGCTTTTACATATATAACTTTAATATAATACAAATAATATAATTTGTGCGTGAATCATCTTAAAATTTTAACTTTCTGTTATTTTTAGAGAATCTGGATTAAAATAAATTTCTTTAAACTCTATAAAGAATTATAAGATTATTACACCTCGTATTCTATCGACGGTAATCCTGGTTAACAGAGGTCGTCTTTAGGGTCGTCCTTCGTTGGAGGGACAGCCGATAGGCCGCGGGCTCGATTTCAAAGAAGCGCGCTATAGCATAACCATAATTCCTCGAGAAATATGACCCAATGACACAATAAGTACCAGTCATTACCGCGCGCGTAACCGGCCCCGGCAGGCGGTAAGAAAATTAAATTCCCACGCGCAATTGCCTTCGCACCGTTAACGTTTCCGTCCGCGTTAGAAGGTCGCTTGAGTGAATTTGCAGCTACGTTTTAGCCACGCTACTTTCCTGCGCAGATACTGAAAGATAAAACAAGAAAATTTCCGTCAACGCTGTTATTTGAATTTTTTAAATAGAGCTTGAAACACCGTGGAACGAAGCCGCATTTTTTTCAAGTGCTTGCGACGCGCAAAGACTCCCGCTTTCCTATTTCCCTCACAACGATACAAACGTATTACCGCTGCTCCTTGCGGCATTCGTATTCCGAGGAATAAAGCCCAGATCGCGCATAAATATTTCACACATCACCCATCGAGATATACAGTCGTTTAGAGGCGCGCGAGGAGAAGAGCGCTCCCGGCACTTGGGGTTGGCTCGCGGAAAGTTTCGCGCGATTTTACGTTGTGTCATAAATGCGGGATGTAAATCATGCAGCGGACACGAGTGACTCCGCGACGGTACGTAAAAGTTAAAGGATTAAGAAGGAAGCGAAGAGGAGTCAGAGGATTATCGACAACGTAATTAATCCTGTACATCGGAAACGTATAACAATTATTTCTTTTCCTATTTTTTTCTTTTTTTTTTCTATATGTAAGATATTACATAAAATCAAAGATCTCCATGAAAGTTGTGAAAGTTTATAATATTTATAGAGTCTATAAAATATGATAGAAGAATGATGCCATCAAAGATCATTACATTCAATTTATCATATTATATATGCCCGTGAAATTTAATACTTTAGTAAATTTTATTAATTTACAACATTAATTTACTAAACATGTTTTAAAAATTAAGAATTTTAAATAATTTTACTTCTCTTCAACTAATAAATTATGATATTTTATATTATAATATTTCAGAATAAAATAAAGTTTTGATAAACTTGATTGATGATAGTTACATCCGTTTTCTATTATTGATGACTTATAATTTGTAAAAGGTAGTTTGCCTGAACAAAGAACGTACTTCCGTTGAATGGTTGGAGTATATCACATAAAATATATGAAGATTTTCGGAAGAGCAGCCACACGTGCTGACCACGTGTTTCATTGGAAGCCTGGCAGTAAAGTAGTCATAGCTCGCTCATCATCACGAACAAAGGAAGACGCGTCGTCACTCCTTCATAATAAATTTCATGAAACGATCACTCTCATGTCGATAATTAACGATCTAAACAATGGTTGTTCTCAATGGGTAATCGATAATAACCATTATATTCCTTGTATTAGCCACTGAAAATCGAAAAATCTCTGCTACGTTTTCTGTTAACGATAAACCAACAAACATCGATTAATTTCCAAAAATCATAGATGAAATCTTATCGGAGCTGATAGGCTGCGTTTAAACACGTGTGTACATACACACTACATACCGCGAAGAGCAAAAATATCCGTGTGATTCGTCATTCTCGAAAGGAGAAGCAACGATATTTAATTGAACGTGATAAACGTCATTCACGACGCAGCAGGGTATCTCATCTCTCTGCGTTCTGACTGATACAATAAGGTAGCGTTTATTTACAGTCTCATGGTCGATCAATAATATGACTCTCGAATCGTGATAAAAAAAAAAACACAGTTTCCACGCAAGTTTTTCAAATCTCTAAATAGATCTATTCGCGTTGTTTGAAATCTTGAAAAATTTTTGAAGTTAAAAGAAAATAAATATACATTCAGATATACATACGTTAAAGAGAGAGAAAAAGAAGATTCTGAGTGTATGAAAAGTATAAGCAAAGCGAAAAGACTTAATAAGTTGTTTACAAGAAATAATAAAAAGTAAAACGGAGTAGAAACTCGAAAAAGAGGTTCTTTTTAACATATATCTTACATAGAGAATTTATCCTTTTTAATAATAATTGTGAATCTGTGTTGTTAGTCCAGTCATGTAAAATAAAGAGTTTAAGTTGCAAACAGAAAGTTACATACTTCTCTGCTGCGATCCGTCTGGCAGAAATAACTCGCCCTCCCGCTTTGAATTAAGAAATCGAACGTTGCCATTGTCGACGTGGTGCAGAGAGCTTTGAGTTTCGCAATCGCATTACGTCTATTTACGAGCGACGCGATAACTGCTCGCTTTATGTAAATTGCCGCGTTGCAATTTCTGCAAGAAATGCGGACATAGCAACGGTGTACACAATAATTCTTCACTATTATCGCTTAGATTTTCATCAAGTATCATAAATAATATAAATTGCAATTCTTTTTATAAGTAGATTACTGTAGAAAACGTATAATTAATTTCAATTAATTAACATACAATATTATTTTTTATCTTTAAACGTATAATAATATTCTTAACCTTTATGTTGCGTTTTTTTTTTCAAAAAATTGTATCTTACAAATTGGTTTGCAAAGTATAAACATCTTTTCATAATCGATATAAGCAATGTGATTCTTTTATTATTTGTTTGTAGCTTATTATTATTATGTATTACAGTTTATATAGCTAAAATAATAATTTTTGAAAATATTTTAATTGCTTAATTTTATTATTAAATATCGTATTATTATTATCGTATTATTTTAATTAGATCAAATTAATAACATAATGACAATATCAGCCGTCTTATTCATCACACGTACTGCAAAATAAATAAAAACTACTAAGATGTAAAATATTTGTGTTATTATTCCAAGTGTTATTATTCAAACGCACATCAATAATTGCGTTCAGCAGAAAAAATAGCTTTGCAATTGTTAAAATTTTTTTATATGATTTTTTAATATGATTAGTTCTTACTATTAATAGCTCACTGAATGTATATAATAAATTATATTAAAGAATCTTACAACAATTGCAAAACTCCTTTTTCTGCTGAACGTAGCTATTATACTGCATTAATCGCATACGAAAAAAAAAACATGATCGCTTCTTTTCGTTCACGTCTTTTATGAAGTAAGCATAAATAAACACGCTTCTTTTAATGTGCGTTTGAAGCATTCATAATTTTTAGCTGTATGTTGCAGTATTCATTCAGAATCATACCAGGAGTGTTGAATGAAAAGACTTCAATTATAAAGTATCATCATCTGATTTCATTAACATGGTTTCTTCGCTTTCTACGAGATCTTAAAGCAAATAAATCTATATCTCAATCATATTCCAAACAAATTAATCGTCGAACAAGATCGAGATGCAATTTCGTCTTGCAAAACACAGAGATAATAAAAAGTATTAAATTGTTCAAACATTACTCACAGCAAAGTTAGACAATTAGAATCATAAGTTTGAATATTCTAAACATATTGCATCACACTACTCTGCAAACGAACGAACGAGGAAACGTGAGAAAATAAGAGAAAAAAAGTGTCTTCTCGAAGCAGGTAGCACGGTACTAGACACGCGGAGATTTAATCAAGACGGAACATTCCACGAGGATGATAATTTCACGGTGATGTCACCGCGGCATCGAGCGGAATCGTAATCAGGATTTCGCCTTCAAGGATGGACGCGCACCGGCCGAGCGAGTTGCCACGCCGGCGTGGCAGATACCGATCGTCACTACGATAAATCGAACGAATCATCGCCCCGTACTCGCGTCGCGACGCTGTGATGTGCTCGCGCTTCGATCCGAGACGTAAAAATACACGTACCACATACACACTACCGGCTAGGCAGCTCCTGTAAACAACGGACCTCACTTCCGTTACACAGCCGTTAATTCGCTGCGCAGATTCATGTCAATCGGATATCACGTTTAATTGGATGATCAGAGCTGTGCTAGATTTAACGATCTCACTTCGTTTTAGATATCGAACTCGATGGCAAGGATATAGCGGCAAGGTATAGTATAGTAGCATTAGATATAGCGGCAAAAACGAGGAAAATTCTTGTCGGCTACGTGACTTACAATTTTGCGTCTAGTCCACCCCGATCTAATAGCGAACTCAATTGGACACAATCAGTATACTGCACATTAAAGTTGTACATAAATAATGTAAAGATATATAAAAAATAAAAATAAATAATCTATACAGGGCTAAGAGTCATAGACTGATGAAGATGCCAACAATTAAATTCTATTAATCGAGTGTGCGTAATCTTCTTTATTTTGTCAAAATTTTACTCGATTAATGGTATAGAATTTAATCGTTGGCACCTTCATCAGCCTATGACTCTTAGTGACCCTGTATAGATGGTTTATTTTTATTTTTTATTTTTAAGATTTCGAGTCTGTACAATTTGATGTAAAAATTTATGTTTATTATAAATGATATTAGTATTATAGAACTCGATTAAATTGTGAAATATACTTTATTGTATATACTTTATTGTGCTATTAAGTAAAATACAGTGAGTGCCAAAAGTATTTACGCACGTGTATAAGAAAGATATCTTAAAAGAAATCTTATTTTTTGAAAATAATTATTAAATAGCAATTTATTAATAAAGAATAAGATAGATGTATATTTTAAAATTATTTTGCCTAAAGAATATGTGTGTAATAATTAAAATGTATTATTTTAAAAAAAAAGTGAAAACAAAAAATGGGCATAAAAGTAATTATCGAGAAATTTAATTCTTCTAAAATCAAGAAACGCAAAAATCTTTTGATTTATATTAAGATGTATACTCATTGTATAAAATTGTATGCAGTATATCATTCAAAATATTTGCATTTCACTTTTACACTCAGATTAAATCATATATAATGATTTTAATATGCACCAGTGCGCATTAGCGTGTCCAATCAAATTAGCTAAATTTCGCATTCACATAATAAATAACCGAAAACACTCTTATCAACTGCATAATTTACAAGTAATTTTATGACTAGTTCCACCCTGATCTAAGTTTCGTGTTTCTTTCTCACAATAAATAATACCAAAATTATACGTTCAATAATCGGTTTCTAAATTCTTTTCGGCCTATTATTCTTCCACCGGTCGTTACGTGTAATAAATCGACTTTTCGATTGACGTCACAACGCGCATTGCGCGCGTGTTGAGCGAAAGAGAAGGAAAAAAAACAGAGTATCGGTTATGTATTTTATTGTCAGATCGCAACGTCAATCAGTTGTCATAATCCTATGCGGTGTATGCGATTATTCAAATTCATATTTAAAATTTAAATAGTTGCTCTAATAAAATGCAATTTGTACCTATCAATGAGAATTTCTATTGCGCATTGGAGCGCAATAGAAATTCTTCCGCGATAAAAATGTCTTATTACTTGTCAGCAATTATGGTACAAATGTCAATTAATCGAAGTTTAATGATATGTGAGAACAAAATGTAAAGTGACATTCAAGATTTTTCTTAGTGTGTACTTTGAAAATAAATCGAATAAATCTTAGCACAGTGCCTATTATTTTTCTTCGTGTGATTATCGTGTATACGTTTAATTTAAATTTTATAAAAAATTTGAAAATACTCAAAAATCAAATAAAAAGGGGAAATTTTTAAAGTTCAATTCGAACAATTTTCAATATTTTAAATAATTTTCGAACACTTTTCAACAAGTTGTCAGTTTTTGAATCATCTTTTAAAGAACGATTTATTGATCATTATTTATTGTCATTATTTATGAATAAATCTGTATGTAAAAAAACCATTTTTTGAAAGATTTAGAACTTTCTTGACAGTCTAGTATTTCAAAAATGCCTGTTTAAGACTTCGATTCATTCATCACTACTACTTCAGATTGTGAAATAAGAAAATACACAATAAAAATTTTTGCAAATATATTTTAATAACATAATACAATAGATAGAATCAACTATAAAATATATCGAAAACTTTCCACTTGTTTCATTAATTAATATGTAACTATATATCTCTGGAAATGAGTTATACAAAAACAAAATGACCTGTATTCACGTGACAGCTTTGACAAACTGTCAAATGAATAATATATATAGATATAGCAGAAATAAATATATATATAATTTAATTTTATTGTATATTTTATAAACCTATTCTTTTTTTATATTGCAAATATTGTTTTATTGAGAAATATTTCTATTAAAATATTTCTATTAAAATATATTTTACATTTAAAAATATTTTTGGAATATTAAAGTTACAATTAAGTATTTCAGAAATATTAAATTTCAAAAATATTTTTAAAAAACAAAACTCTAAGAGGGATAGCCTCACTCCTCTCCTCCTTATGAATCCATTACTGGTTGACGTCACAAATGAGAACTACTCGTATTATCTGAGTTTTAATGAAAAGCAACATGGTAAAAAAAGCTACGCAATGATAACATAACATAATTTATTGTTAAGAGATACAGAATCACCATACTGAAGCGATATTTAACGAAAGGAGTGCTGATGTCAAAAGTTATTTTGACACTATTTGCTACTGTTCTTCATGAGAATATCTGCAAAACGTATAAAAGAATAACCCAAAAATTATTTTTTGAGCTCTCAATTTTGGATTGAACTGTGCGTCAAACTTTACCTTATATCGAAACATTAATTACAGAAAAGTTTGAAGTTGAGGTGACAATTATTATCAGAGCTGGGAATGTAAAAGAAAACGGATTTTCGTATAGACGTAGTGATTCCTCTTTCAGCTATAACAATTGTCAAAATTGCTTCAACCTGAAACTTCTTTGTAATTAATATTTCATTGTAGGGTATCATTTGGCACACAGTTCAGTCCAAAAATTAAGGACCCAAAGAACGTGCGAAAAAAACTTCTTTTTTGTGATCACTCTTTTTCTCCGCAATTTTCCAAGATCGGAATTTTCGTCGTCATTAGCAGTCGTTAAGTACAATCATAATAAGTAAGAGTACAAGGTGTTCCGCTCCTGAGATGCGCAGTCGATCAGAAAATTAGCACAAAATGTTATGAGCTAATATAGAGAATCGCTATTAGAAATTTATTACTAATAAGAAATTTGTTCCAAAATTATATTCGACCGCCATTACATACAATGAACACCTTGTATTTTTACATGATAGGTCTGCTTTTTTTATTTCTGCACTAGCTGCACTAGAATCCTCTTTCTCTCTTTTATCAGATATCAAATACCTCATTTTAAGTCAAAAAATGTACCAAAAATCTAATTTAGCCACAGACTGCACGGGTACAATATAACTTTCGAAAGTGAAGTATTTACTGACCTGAGGATCCCAACAGACATTCAGGAGCGCGCCGATGACGATGCGACGGCGTGCATCCACGTGTTCCAGGCAGTGTAGTTTAAATTTACTCGTACAAACGCAACACAGCGAACACAAGAACACTAACGAACACAAGAAACCACTGGCCACCGCGGCCGCGCGGCGTCTTTTTCACGATCCCGCGATTATATCACTGCGCGGTCACGCTGTCTTCCTCTCTCGGAGCCGGATTGCGTTTCCGGCGCTTCACTTTTCCGCGAAACGTCGAGCGGCTTCACTTCCGCGAAATTTCGAACGATCACGATTTTGTCGCGCGATAACGTCACGTCTCCTCGGCTCCGATTCGTCGTTTTACTCCGTGAAACGTGTGGCGCGAACTGTTATTCGATTTCGCTGTCGGCGAAGGTCTGAAGTTGCAGCGTTTCCGATCACAGTGAACTTCGCAGCGAACGCGAACGGTTCAATTTGTACATAATTCAATTCGGCCATAGAGATCGGATTTTCATCCCGTCACGAGTTCTCCGTATCTCGATGTTTCACGTGGCACAAAGCCTTTTTGGTACACAAACTTGAAAAGAGAGAGCAATCGAATTCTGTGGCGTTATATATCTTGTCACGTGGCCGCAACTGTTATCCGCCGCACTTGTTGATTGTCGTCGCCATGGACACGAATGCCCTGTCGACAGGGAACGTTCCCGCGAAATTCCGATACGCGCACGAATCCAACTACGCGAGGTCAATACACGTAAGTCCAATAATCTCGCACGTAACGAAGGACGCCCGGCACGTCGGACCACACAAACGACACTCTCACTTCCGTTTGAAACGCACCGGAACTGCCACGCACGAGAAACGAATCTCGCGGGAGAGCAAGCGATACCGCCGCGCCAGTTTGTTGGCGCTTCTTCCTCTCGTCGAATTTACGTGGCGATTTTGCTGTCACGACGGAAAAGCGAAGGACGCGAAGTGTCGCACAAACCACTAGATTGAGGAAAACTCATTCGGAGCAACGGCTCGACGCGACGCGACGACGCGACGCACCGCCTACGCGCGCGTAAGCGATGCGTTCAAATCGAATTAGCGCCACGAAATGCGACAACCGACTCCCGCGATCGCCACGGCGAGACTGAGCGACAGCGGCGTGCGCATGCTCGGCACGCTTACTGCTCCGAACCGAGCCAGTCACGAAGTCGTCCCCTCTCAGTCCCTCCCGCGACTGCAGAGAGTCCCGCGTCCCGCGACATGCGGCGTCGCGCACCGTGCCTCTCTCACTTCCGACCTGTCTCCCTCGCACGTCGCACGTCGCCCAACTCTGCCGCTGCTCCCCCGTCACCCCACTCTCGCTATCCCCGCGTGCGCTTCATTGAGAATCCTTATCTCCGATTCTTCCTAACGTCGATTGCTTACATCAGAGGTTCCCAAACGTCTCGTCGCAATCACGTCGTCTTTTGTTTACTTACGAAACCAACGCGTATTTAAGTCCGTAGGTGACTTAAGAGTAAACTCTAGAAGTTTAGACTCGAGATTTGAGAATATGCAGAGAAAATCGAACATGTACCCCACATCCCATGTCGCGTCTTAATAAAATGTTTTAAGGGTGAAGTAAATTTGAAAATGTGATATCAATTCTTTCTATTTAAAAAAATAAATATTATTTTTTTGCATATTTTGTGTTATACAAATGAGTTTTAGACATATCCAGAAAAAGAGAGAAATCTATTTAGTGTAATTAATATATTTTTTTTTGTGATAATTATTGAATAATTAGAAGCGGATAGCAATAACTAAATAAATTCGATTTGTTAGCATTATTCATTTTTAATTATAACATAAAGAAAAAAGTTGTAAACAAAAAAATTATTGCAAGGAATGTGAGATTGTATTATAATAACATCGAAACCTTCAAAATATATTCTTCTGTAAAATTATATTTTTTTATTTAATTGTTCAATAAAAAATAATTTTATTAAACATTTTGAAAAAAAAAATTAAAAAGTGGAAAAAAAATAATTTTTTAAAATTATAATTAAAGATTAGAAAAAATTATTTAGAAAAGAATATTAATCGAAATTACAAAAAAAAATTGTTAAAACAATTCGAATATATCAATCCAATATTAAGAAAAAAAGAGCATAAAAGAGATTTTTTGTTCTGTAATTTCGTAACTATGTAATCTTTCTGTTTAAACAGGTATTTTTTACGAAAAGAGATGAATCTTTCATAAGTCATAATTTTTATTAAATTATCTGATCAGATAAAATCTGGTCAGTTTGATACAATATTTTCTTTATTTCTATCTTTTTTGTTAGGAATTGCATTTCTTTTTATATCTTTTTCTTTGAATGCTCTCTATGTAAGGTTAGACATACAATGTTATCTTTCTCTCTCTTTCACGCTCTAACTCGAGTATGATTAACCCGCCGTCTCGTCAACGTATGTGCAGTTCTCATTCTCTCAGCTGTTCCACGTGGAGGCACGCACGTGCGTGTGCACGCGTGGGCGTCCGTCGCACCGTAGGCGCCGGTCCTCAGTTTTCACGGAATGATTAGCAAAGATGTAGGAGTCTAATTACGCGTGCGTGCCTACCGATTGTTCGCCGCACGGAAATTTTTCCGACTACGATACAATATCGGCTAACTGTGTCATGAATAATTCATTCGAGAAACAATTATTATTATTACACCCTTAATTCTATTTTGTAACATTCATCTACGTATTAAATATTTTTGCCGATGGACTGTTTCGATCATTTTCTTACAGGGTAATAACATCTTAAAACATTTTTCTTCTTTGAAAAGAAACGCTGTATAGGATCCATCCATTCTTTTTTTCCCCCTAGATATTATTCTTTTTTTTTTAAAGGGTCACGGAATATCCAGAGGGATTTTCCCAAGACGTTTAGAATAATTGTGTGCGTCCAGAGTTCCAAAGAATCTTCTAAACATTTTACTTTGACTCCTCTTGTGCTACTTTGTATTAATTTTGTTGTTTAGTCTACGTTAGATATAGTAAATCTTAAGCTGTAAGAAATTGATCAATCACAGTCAAAGTTTTCTTGTTAGTTATGTATTCACATGTATTAAAACATTCCATGTTTAATATTAGTTTAATAATTA
>Ga0157364_1000712_pt1 | contig 24719 bp, 15 predicted proteins | sample AttsexASBM2_FD_111476 | JGI IMG/M metagenome (GOLD analysis project Ga0157364, IMG submission 111476) | Fungus gardens microbial communities from leaf cutter ant in Ribeirão Preto, State of São Paulo, Brazil - Atta sexdens ASBM2 | ecosystem: Host-associated > Fungi > Mycelium > Unclassified ...
AGGAGAGCAAGCGAGCGAGAGAGAGAGAGAGAGAGAGAGAGAGAGAGAGAGAGTCGATATTGGCCAATGTGCGGAGGGGTAATGGTGGCCATAGGAGGGTCCGTACCATTCGTCTCGCCGCGGGCGCCGATACATCACCGTACCTCGAACCAGCGTTCTCTCGTGTATCTATATACATACACAATATATACACATACATACACAATATATACACATATATATATACATATATATATATAATGTACATATATACAATATACGTATGTACACACGCACACACACACATACACACGCACGCACACACGCACGCACACACACGCACACACACACACACACACACACACACACACACACACACACATACACACACATACATGGATGTGGACTCCGTGGCACGGAGTGGATATGGTTCTATGGATGGCTACTCAGACGTGGTGCACCCTCTCCTCCTTGTACGAGCACACGCATACAATTACATGCTTCTCTCATAGATTTGTGCTTCTCGCGCATCGTACATATACCTACACGCTCATGGCAAACTCACGGGCAAGCAGCCGGTCCAGCATGGGGTGCCCAATACCAATACTGGTACGGCGCAGCGTCGGCCCGATTCAACGGGGGACCGAACCGAGAGCCATTAATCTCTTCGCGCGGCAACCCGCAACCCGTCACTGTGTTTACCCACATGTGAACCATTATGTCCGCCCCCGCGATGTAGAAACCCACTCCGTACCGCGCGCTCCGTTTCGCCGCAAATTCCTAACTGGCCGTTTCCGGTCACTGTGCGAAGAAACTCGCCTCGATGAGCGAATTATTCTCAGAATGCAAATATCTTTGATAACTGAATCATTTTGAAAAACGAATCATGGTATTCGGATCCCTTATAAGCGTGTTTATGATGAATAGAGTGCTGAAACGAACCGAATTTTATAGCTACGTATTTCAGAATCATCAGCTGTCAAAATTTACGGTTGATGAGCAACTCACAGAAGCTCTCGAGGAACGATAGTTACGCGAGCGACAAGACTAAAATCTATCATCGATCTTTCGGTTGAATTATGGAGCGAAGATATATTTGTAAGAGGTATCTAAGAACGATACATGCATTTCATCAAAAAGATTTACGCAATCTTTAGAAACAACTATTGACCGCTTAGAGTGAAGTCGTAAGTCCGATTCATTGTGAGCGAAATGCATACTTGTGCAATACGAGAAACGCCAGCTGATGGGTACTCGATATCAAGGAAACTAGTCACGCGAAGGAAACACGCCATCGACATTCCGAAGTCAAAGAGATCGGCTCGCTTTGCATGCGTTGAACCTATTGTCAAGAAACAATTCTAACTTTAGTTGACGATACTTCTTGTAACGTTGATGATCAAACGTTTCTAACGATAAAAATTCTCTGATAGCACCAATGACCAGTTATCGCGAATATTATTCTGCGCCATAGCAATTTCTGTCTTTCTCAAACTATTTCTCGAAGTAGACGTTGTCAGCTAGCCGTTTTAAATATTATTATTACTCTCTCGGCATTTTTTTTGCACTGACGTTAGCAGACACACCCCTCGTTTCATTTCGTTTCATAGTTTGTAGACCTGTTAGCGACGTAAACTAAGATTTTGCGTGTTAACTTCAACACGCCCCGCGACTACGAGCAATTTTCTAAATCGCTCTCGCAGATAGCAACGTGAAAACGTGACGGCTCATATCTGCAGGCAGCGTTTTACTGAATAATGAATTCTGACTCGCTGTCGGATATCATGCGTGGAAAGGAAAAAAAGGCTTACCGGTATCGTCGAGGCCCCGCCTCGCATCTTCACCGACTCGGTCGCCTCTGTTATCCGACGCGAGATCGTCCTTTTCCTTATTATCTTCGGAATCGGTGAGCACCGCATCATCATCGTCGTCCGTCTTGTTCTTCGGTTCCCAGGTCATCTTGTTCTCCTTTTTGAGGCGTCTTCGCGCATTCGCGAACCAAGTAGAGACTTGCGTCAGCGTCATTTTTGTGATGATAGCCAGCATAATCTTCTCGCCTTTCGTCGGATATGGGTTCTTCTTGTGTTCATTCAGCCAAGCCTTCAAGGTTGCCGTCGACTCCCTCGTGGCATTCTTCCGCCGCGCTGCCAGGTCGTACCCAGCGCCGTACCTGAAAAAGACAACGAAAAAGATAGCTTACAATGAGACATCTCCTGAAATTCTTTAAAAATTACATTACGCTCGAGTAAGCAACGGCTTGTAAACAGGAAGTGCAATATGAGAAAAATCAAGATGCTAAGAACTCAATAAACCGTAGATAATATTTGCACGCGAATTTCTTAGTTCCTATTATCAGATACTACTTAATCGATATATATAATATATTTTTATAATATATTTTTTTTTACATACACAGAGGTCAATTATAATCTAGGATACACGAAAAAAAAATAGTTTTTTACTGAAGTATCTGAAAATGTAGCCTGATAAAGATTAAAATGAATTTAGATTATTAGATTATCGAAATATATATAAGAAATATATACTTAAACAGATTGCTAGAATATCAAAACTGCAGCATTGTTTATCACGCTCGAGTTTCTACATAATTATTTTGATTGTTCAACGCAAAATTATTTTTAATTCTGTATCTACTTAAATTCTTAAATACTTCAGCAAAATCGTTTTTTCCGTGTTTTCTATTTCTTGCGAAGAAATTTAGAAATTACAATCGAATTATTAGTTGTATCTGGTCAATAAATGTCAATTGCATTATTGAGTAATTGCCGTTAAGCAACACTCGTCGTTTGCCTGCCAGAAGGTAACTATTGTTCCATATTTGTCGAAAGGCCACTCCACTGAAGAAGTGGTATCGTGTCGAGGGTGTGAATTCCCTGCAGATTTTGGCAAGTCCGAAGTGCTCTGCACGAGCTCTCGGCTTTCCTAGATCCATGCCTTTTTCTCTTTCTTTCTCTTTCCCTCCGCCTTGCTGAACATCAAACCCCTCCGGGATAGGAGGGGTGGCATCCTACTGGGTCGAGGGTGATACTCCGGCAAATATATACGGGGAATAAACCCCCAACGGCGGCGTGATTCCATCGTGCACCCCCGGCACTCACTCGCCGTAATGGCGATTCGATCGATCCCCTCTTTCCCATCCCCTCATGCTTGCTCGCTCAGTCTCGTCTACTCCTCTCGCATCTCTCTTCCATTCTTCCCTGTCTCCCTTACGAAGAACTCGGGTGCGCGAGTATGTTATAGGTGGATACTGTTATATACTACAGGCTAAAATACCTATCGACGATCCATCGGCTGTGAAACGATGGAAGAGGCACAGTGGTTCACGATAGCGGCGATGGTAGTGGTTAGTAACAATGTTTTGCCTCGAGCGGAACACATCCTGACGAGATACCTGCTGCTGTTGCTCCCCGGTGGGATAAATGAAAATTTCGTAGTATCGAAATCGACTGACGACGACAATCAGGAGATCAATATTGATAATAAATTTTCAAAATAATATTCTCAGCGGTTTATGAGTATTCTACAAATTTTGTGAGAAACAATGGATTTAAATTTACAACTGTATCCGAATAATGTAAACAAATTTTGTGTTCTTAATGAACCGCAACATCATTCAAATATTATACATTCCTGTATTCGATTTATAATTTCCTCCAAATTGTATACGGAAATAATCATCAATCGCGGATTCTTTATTTTCGTTATGGCGCTGTTAAAAATAAATTCGTTGTCAAAGAGAGGTATCCATTTCGACTTTATGTAATTGAATTAGGCGAGTGTACGTCAGATAGCGGTCAGATTAAAGAAATCGTTCGGTACACGCGGGGAAGAAACCGAAGAGCGAGAAAGAGAAAAGCGGAAATCGAGGTAAATCGAACGAACGGCGAATTATTAGATTCTCGCTTTCACTCAACAAGCACAAGGCTGTGCAATCCACTCTCCGTACCACCCTCCGATTACCACTGTGATCCGCATCCGAGATTGCCGAGATGACCGCGTCGATGGGGATGGAAACGGCAATCCGCAGGAGGCTGACTCGAAGAAGGTGGAGGACGTTTCACCCTCTATTAAACTCCCTCGTACAAGGGAAAGGCGGCCGCCGAGATACGCCGCCAGTAAAACGAGCCTCTCCTCGATTTCTTTTTTTTTCTTTCTTTCGCTCTCCTTCAGTCGTGTTCCTCCTTTCGCCTGCTGCTACCGCAAGAAAGCGGCCATGGAGGAGTCCTCCTCGAAGGAGTCCTATCGATTTCGATAGGCTTCCGCGTCCTCCGAAATTGCGACCATATGGCAGTATTCATGAAAGGATGAAATAATGAATCATATTACGATGGAAAATTGTTAATTCCATTGCGGATATGTCCTTCGGGAAAAGCTCTCTAATATTTTCTGGATTATCAGCGTTACAAAGCATCATATAATACAGGCTTTGCAGAATTGCTTCAACAAGAATTCATAATAAGAATTTATAATAAAAATTTAATATAGGGATTCTAGTTTTGCATGTCCATTCTGACGCGATCGAACAATGAGAAAATTAACGAAATTCGCAGAAGACAGTAATAGTCCATATTTTGAATCGCAGACTCATCAGGAATCATCAGGAATCGACAGTAAATGACGATACAAACTTGCAGATATCATCAAAATTCGCCCCCTTCGTTAATATGCGCAATTTCGACTGCCTCCCACACTCCAGGCCGCGCCGGTGCTACGCCACGCAATTATCTACATACACAACGAGTCCGCATCGGCATTTACATACTAAGTGTACCGTTGCGTGCCGAGAGAGAATCGCTCGGATGTGATCACGTCTTGTATATGCGACGATGTAGATGCGACGACGAATGGGAGCAAGGTAAAAACTTGGCGAATGTGCGACGACCAGTCCAATCTCCTTTCTTCCTTGTAGCATGTCTCAACCCGATTGGTTCGCGAAAAATCCTACCATTATTCGCACTCGAGTTATGAAGCTATCGGTATCCGAAAATATCAAGTTTTATCGTGAATTAAAATCGCGCAAGCGGATGCAAAAAAGAAAAAAGACGTTATATTTCTTTTCATAAGTATCGTGATCGGATTTCATGATATACATTGAAATCAAAATAACAAGCCAATATGCATAATAAACGTTTTTAAATTTTCATAATATGAGTTTATATATACTGAAGGAATGTAAAAGCCGAATGTATAAAGATCTAAGCGTTATGCTTACAGTGTGACAATTCACGGACTAATAGATTGCGAGTGAATGGCGCTATCTGCTATCATAAACTTCTCCGACACGTTCTTATCATCTTTTTGTCGATGCAAAATCATACGAGGAGCGTCCTTGAAGAACAAAAACGTATATGGATTTTTAATATGTGATTTGCCAATAAACAAATATCAAATATCGCGTATGAATTTTAACGTTAATTCAAGCTGGCCATTTTGAGTGACTTATATAAAAATATCTTCAGTGATTTAAAAATCTTTAATGTGATACTAACAGTAAATAAATAGGAACGAATATCTTTTTTATTGTCAGTTAATCGCCTGTCAAAAGACCGATAATCAAATGTCGACGTTATGCGATATCGGATTCGGCAAATGAATTTCGTGCAAATTTCATAACAAAATGAACTCGGAGTTATAGTATTGCCGCATGTATTTCTGCATAGATTGGAGTGTTAATTTAGAAACACGGTATCGTTCTGGAGAGTGAAAGGATGAGAGGAAGAGAAACGTATCATATACGTGAAACGAAATTGTCGATAGGCTCAGAGGAAGGTTAAAACGATAGGGATCGAAACGGTAGAAATTCCTTCACTAAGGGAGATAATAACAATGCAAAAGGATGTACAGAAAAGCGTAATGCTAGACACTGGCAGCACTCGAGCGACTCATTAGAGGCTTTGCATATGGTGGCGTCAACCTCGAAAGGTTAACCAATATTGGCAGAACGCGCGTAATTACGTCCTCCAGCCTGGTATAGCTGCGTATATATAGAGGTAGCTTCAATAGTTACGCCCGGGTTCGGATGTGCAAACGTTTCCTACCAACTAACCAGCCAATCTACTGCATCTCTCTCTCTCTCTCTCTCTTGCTCTGTCTATCTTTCTCTTTCTCTCGCATACACATACACACACATACAAACACTCTCTCTGTGCAATCGTGTATAGCTTACGGCTGCGTTTGCTCCGTACTGCCATCGACAAGATCCGCCCCTTATACTCGCGCAATCGCTACGTCATACAATAGACTGATATACTATCTATTTCTAATCGCCAACTTCGCAACCTTTTTCTTATTCATTATTCCAAGGCAATGGAGAGTGTAGTAGCAATTATGATAATCAATGAAATTATTGAAACTATGTCTGAGCTTCGATATTTTATTTTTAAGACGAAGCGAAGAGAATTTGGGCGTAAATTTTTTTTACCTTGTTGATCAGTAAAATGTGTCTCGTACATGCTCTATACATCGATATATCAGGTGATTTTTTTAAGTATTAGATGCCATTTCAGGAATTTCCAGACGATAGAAAAGACACGAATAAGTAACCGGTTATGGGAAATCAAAGATAATCATCAAAGAGAAAAAGGCCGCGGGTTTCTATAATGCTGGTACAGTCAATGTCTATAAACGATCACTGATAATAAAAAGCGGTATCTCCCGATTAGGTTAAAATTAAGATAGTATCACTACAGCATTCGCTGACATAGTATCCTTTTAATGAATAAAAAGAGCTGCAGCGCAAATTATAGTTATCGTTAAATATGTACAAGATTTGTTTGTATATCGGTCTAAATATATATAATTATCATATTTTATGTATATAATTATCGATCTAAATGTGAAAGAAAAAAAATTTAATTTCATATATATTTCTTATATTATATTAACATTTTGTTGAAAGCTACATAGCTATTTCGATATTTAAATTTCCATTTAACAATTTAAAATGTTGCTATGTTGTCTTATTACACAAAGAGCAAGCAGACATATTCATCTATCAGTTACATCTAACGGGAAAAACGCCATGAATTTTTTTCCACACCTAATATATCATCCAATAACGAATAGCAGGACAGTAAGATTCGCGAGAGTGTGCAACGGCGCGAATAAAGAAAAACAAAGAAATCAATCAATTTACGTAAAGACTATAGGAAAAAAGAGACACTTCTGCCTGTTCAAAGTGTCCTCAAAGGAACCCTTTCGTGCCAGTAACGACATATTTCTCATTTCCTGTAATCAGAGCGTTCGCGTCAGAGCGTCCCAATCGAGCCGCTTCAATTTACACCCTCGCGCGGAGCACCCTCTCCTTGTGTCGTCATACAACGTAGTCTGCAACTTTCAACGCTGTCAGTAAAACAATAGCGGTCTGACGGCATCGAAAGTGACGGGGCTCGTAGTAACCCGTTAAGGGAAGAGAGCGACTGGGGCAGAGATGAGGGAGAAACGAGCGAGAGAGCAACCGTCGTATTATTAAGCAAGTAAATTAATAGAGGCTTGTCCAGGAGAGGTGGTGAGAGAGCGAGGCAGTAAGGGCACTGAATTCCACGATAAACAATGCCTACCGTCAGAGTTTCTCTGGTAGGTGCCGCTGCCACCGCCACCGCCACCGTCGCTGCCGCCGCCGAGCACATGCAGACTATACACCACCCAAAAGGGTGACTCTGGAAGAGAGAGGGAGAAGCCTCTCGTTGCGTGAGTCACAGCGCGCTTGCCTATTTCTGAACGTCAAGTATGAACGTATGTGTACGTGTATGTGTTCACCAGGCGGCCACGAGGGTTGCTAAGCGAAGCAAGTAAAGCACCTGTGGGAGTCGACTCGTTCAGAGGATACGGAGGTGGCCGAGGAAGTAGTCGAAAGGGAGTAGACGTACTCGAGGGAGTGCGAGAGAAAGATGGAAAATGGAAGAGGAGAAGAGAGAGAGAAAGATAGAGAGGGATTTAGAGTCACGGGAAAGGAAAGATAGAGATGAGTATAGAGCGAGAGAGCATACGGAGACGAGAGTAGAGTGGTGAGTAGAGCAGAGAGAGACCTGGCGAACGGGCAAGCTAACCCCGGGGAGGAAGCCAATCAATAAACTCACTCACTCACTTGCTCTCCTACGGAGAGAGACCTACTGCTCTCCCTATGCTCGCGATGTGGCGATATGTGTATGTGTGTATGCCAATATATGTATGTACACACGTCCAACCTGGAAGCCTCCATTATATACGCCCACTCGGCTGCCTACAGCCATTTTGTAGCCGTCCGTCGTGTTTGGCCTAACTCGAGCGCCGGTACCTTCAACCCCCTTCGAGTTCGACAGAATTCGGAAATCGCGGCAACTACTTTGGCCGAATGTCAAGTCGATCAATGATGATTACATCGGACGCTATCGTATTAATGTTGTTACACGCGATCAACTTGTGCAAACGAACTACATCTGTTTATCTTCGAAACGATATTAAAGCTGGACGTTTAAATTGAATATCCGACGTATCGTACATCATATTAACGTAAAAGTTACTCTACGTCTGCTGTGGTTTCTCGACGAATAACGCTACGGCTCTTCATCTCGCCGATACAACCAACGCGATTTTAACCATGCGCCACAAACGATGTGCTTCTCCAGGTGTGCGACTAAGGGGGAGATATTACGGATTCGCAATAACGATAACCGTCGTCGCGCGAAAACGTTTCCAGCGAGGAATATACGTGGCAAATACGACGGGATCGTGACTCTTGTTTTAATGGCGGCTCGCAGAGGTAACGGGACAGGGGTACGAGGAGAGATGGTTCTCTCTCTCTCTCTCTCTCTCTCTCTCTTGCTCGTTCATTCTCTCTTTCCCTTTCTCTTTCGAGGTAGTTTAATCTAATGGAGTCGAGAGACCATGAACCTGGCGATAAACTTACCCGTAGGCGGCCAGGGTTGGATCGTAAGGGTAGTAACCCGTGGCGGCAGGTTGAAGGGCGGCCGTGCCCCAAGCAGCACCCATGTCCGCCGTCATGCCCATCCCCGTCGCGTCCTTCAGCCCGTACGGATTACCCTGCAAGAGCAGAGCATGATAAGCGCTAATTTATTTAATATGTCGCTACATCGCGCATATAAATTCTCCTACAATGTAAACATGCTATCGACATGCTATCCTTTTTAACACGACGTTAAAATTAAAAAAGAAATAACGCGGCATCGATCGATATCGATCCTTGCGTGACACGAGCGATTCAGGAAACTAATACAGATCCATTATAGTTAATGCTACAGATTATGTTCTGCATGTTGAGAGAGATTATCGCAAGCCTGTATATAGAAACTCTTTAAAGGTTCAATCCATCTCAATTTTCACTGATAGACTGAAAAGACACAAGGAATCGTCACGATCGTATAAATATAATATTGGACTTGAACACACAGTGTGGTTTGTAGTCTTAAAAAGCTTATACGAGCAGGATAAATATTTCTGAAAGAAACCTTTCAATCATCTTTTACTTTCGTCTTAATCACCCCATGAGATAAAAGGTAAATGAAAGGAGGCCGCAAGTTTAACCAAGCATCCTAAGACATTATCGCAGACAGACGTCAGTTAGTCGGTGTATAATATCGTCACAAGACGCGTTGTAAAGGCACACTGTAAAACACGAGCAAAGAGATGGAGAAGAGGAGATGAGATATGAGAGGAAAGAGTGGAAAAGAGAACAAGAAAGAGGAATGTAGGTGTGAGAAAAGAGAAAGAATGTGGAGGTACGTTACGCGGCTAATAGTAGTACAATGGAAGATATTATTAGTGCAGCGACTTAGGAGTAGTTTCTTTGGCGCCATGAAGTTTCATATTACATCTAGTCGACATCGTCATCGTCGTCGTCGTCGTCATGTCTTCATTGTCGTCGGCGTTCACCTTCTTAATTCCCTACTCGCCTTTACACTTCGATTTTCGAAGGCCCTAACGGGTGTCCTTGGTTCTCCCTCCCGCCTTTCTTTTGCCTTGCTCTCGGCCCTTAGTCCCACCTCGCAATGGGTCTCCATCAACTACATATATATATGTGTGTGTGTGTGTGTGTGTGTGTGTGTGTGTGTGTGCGTGTGTGTGCGCGCGCGCGCGCGTGTGTGTATCTTCGTCTTTATTTCTCTTCTTTTCAGAAGCTTTAATGGCGAACTGCGGGTGGTCCGACGTCGACGCTTCGGACTATTGTTACGACTGTGCACAGTCACACAGGGTCACCGGTCGCTGGTTTAACCGATTATACGAGCACGCCTGTATTAAGGTAGCAATAATCGTTGTGTTGCGCCCCAAATCTTGCGACGTATGCGATGCATTAGGGAGCGCGACAGCAAGGTGGCTCTAACTTGATACCCTGTGTGGGCTCGCTGTGGGCTCGACATAGTCCATCAAGTTAATGCAATAGCACCTATAATTGTCTCCTCTACAGAGTACTCTAAAAACGTAGATAGATCCGTATCATTCGCCAAGAACACGTGCTTAATTATCCTATAAAAAAGATCAAAGGAAGAAATCCCATTGAAAAAAAAAACCAAAAAACTATAGTGAACTTGATAAAAAATATAAAAGAAACAAAATTATATGAAATAAACTATATTTATAACATATTTGTATCTCATATAGCTGTATTTATATGATGTAAAAATATTTTATTTCACTTTTAATTAAACAAATAAAATATTGGGTTGTCTGGAAAGTTCGTGCCGATGTTGAAGGAAAATTGAAACGCAGAAGATTTAAATTTTAGTATACATTTATTAAATTATATAGGTTAGTCGGCACGAACTTTCCGGACAACCCAATATATCATTAAAATTTATACTTGTACTATTAAAATAAATATCTAAAGATATTTATTTTACTTTACTTTTTTTCTAAAGTATTTGTAATTTTTTCACTACGTATAATAATATTTAAAATTACAAGCGGCGTTTTGAAAAAGACAATCTTCAAAATTGTTTATTTTTTTTTCATTGCTATTTAATCTGCAGCAACATATATTATATTTTTTTCTAATTGTGAGAATAGGAAGTTTAAATTATACGATATGTAATAATATTTATAAAAGGGCGTATAACGAAAGTAATTGAGAGAACATTGTTATCCAAAAAATCAAGCATATTATTGTTCCTTGTATCTTTTTGTATACAAATTCTTGAAAAAATTATGACCATTAAAGAAATATTTTTTTTTCTAGTTTCTAAATGTTTTATCACTTGAATGTCGTAATTTCGCTTATAACGTTCATTGCACAGAGCAACTTTTTTTACATAGCAAGCTTTTTTCTCACTTAAAATTTCTCTTTCATTTAAAAAAAAAAAGAAGAAAAACGGTAACACCGCAATGTGAATGGAAAAGATTCCAAAATTCGTCAAAATACTCAATATTCCCGACAGTCAGACGTTTATGGCATTCCAAGCTACACCCTGTCGTATCGTTCGTCATCCAATTGCTGGCAGTGATGGTCGCGTGCGCCAAATTATGCCACGGCGTTGAAATTCCACGAACGATTGACCGGTCGGACTGCAATTTATACCGATAAAGATGCAAAACTATGACGTCCGCGCGTCCCGCCGTCTCGCGCGACAAATAGCATTCTTAGGGCTTCGCCAGGACTAAACCAATATGTACGAGGGAGCATCCCTTCGTCCTTCAGTTCATCAGTCTCAATTACAGTGGAACTCACCCGCGCGATCGACTGTCTGCGTGTAGAATGATAGAGTAAAAACACCGACAACTATGATTCTTATCTACACATACGAATACACAAGTATTTTTCAATACTTCTTTTAATACTTCTTCAATATTATACGAACATAGTAAAAAAATTTTTTATAGAAAATTTTTCACAGAAAACCACGGAATAATTGATGAATGAATTCTGATATTGAAAATTATTAGATGTTAAAGAAATGATCATCAGTCGAAATTGTACTTGTATAAACTAGTAAATTCGTAAAGATTAGAAGCAAGGACTCTGCAATAATTTTACGCAATCACCAATATATTACTCGCGGATGTATGTGCAACTAAATGCACGCTGCACAATATTGCACGCCAGCCGCGTTTAAGTGCCAATTATAAAAGCGTAACAATCTACGATTAAGAAAGCTACGCGTGTTACGCTTTTCAATGGGCCGTAAAATAACGCACGATATCACGGATCGAAACATTACGACTTTCGTATTGCGACAGACATGTGTGCTTCTCTACAACCGCGGAATATTGATATACTGATATCATTGGATGAATATCCAAGTTTCATATGCATGGGGTATCATGCTATCCTCAGCATCCTATAAACTCGTAATTAATATTACAAAATAGCAAATATTTCCATTATTAATCAAATAACTTGAAATATTCCGAGATAAAACGAGTTCCGAGATAAAACGACTTCAAAAGAGAAAAATATTTAATTTTTGCTGTTCTTATTTTCATGTTACTAGTTTTATGCGTATTATCAATATGAAAAATGTCTATCATCTGCAGAGCGTTCTATGGAGGGAATACAGTCTGTCAATTCTTTTTCTTTTCTAAGTCTTTTAAATTTCCGAGTCTTGAGATCGCAGTAATAGATCTAATTAGTATTTGCCAATTATTCATAACCTTGACTGTTAGAAAAATATGTACATTGAATTTACGTGAGAAAAATATTCTGGTTGTATCAACAAGAAGTACAAACAAAATGAATTTTAATCATATAAATCAAAATTCTGTAATTATTGTAATTAATTTAATTTTTTATCTCGACTAGAAGGTTGATATATTTATATATAATTATAGAAGGTTGATATATTATATATAATTATAAATGTCTGATTTGTACTCTTCTGAATCTACTTGAATTCCAATTAATGCAACGAGACTTTCTTTCAGTGTATAAAATCTATCTTAGATAAAATATATCTATCACAGAATCTTTCATGCAATAATGACGCATTACAAATTTTTACCGTATTAAGACAACGTTTGAAGTACAATTATACTGTACGCAAGCAATGCGAATAAAATGCAAAACATCAAGAGAATAAAGGTTCAAAGCACAAAGTGCTGTGCGGCGGAATTTTCGAGGAAAACGTTGCCAGAACAAATCTCGGAATCCGTTACGCCGACAGTCACTACGCGAAATAAGACGAATCCGTCGGCTGAGAAGAGGTTTCCATCTACCAATGCTCCCCTATCTCGCGCAGTTACGTCCTCCTCTCGTCCTTTCTCGCGTTCGCGCACTCCCGCCGTCGCGGTATCCCCCATGGCTCCCGTCCCTGTTTCATGGCATCCCGCGTATTGATTCTATAAACTCGTTCGCGAGAGCGATGAGAGCATTCTCCTCTCCCTACTTTCCGTCCTTTTGGTGTCCGCCTCTTCCCTTCCTTCATCGCCGATTCGTTTGACAGAGACAATCTCGCTTAGCACAATCGTGCGCATCCGCACGATAAGCGGGATTCGCAAATGTCATATGTGGAATATATTTTTGTGCAGAAATTTTATTTGTGAATGCAAAAAAAGGAAAAATATCGAGATGGCCTTCTATCTCAGAAAAAGCATTCCAAAGGCATTTTCATATTTGACATATCAATATCGATATTTCAAAAGAGATGTATAATTAAATACATGTTTAAACATGCCTGACAGATTGCAAACACGCGCTAGCTCGACAGTAGATGTATCATTACATCTGAACATTTTTCACAAAATTAGCAAAAACTTAGAGAAATAATAAGACCGATTCGTAGTGACGCGACGTAATAATGTCTTTAATAATATAGCTACATCAGAAAATATGAATTAATTACAATTAAAATAGTAAACGCATATATTTACTATTTTAATTGCAATTAACTCATTTTCTGACTATATATTACTATATTACGTCATTACGAATTGGTATTATTAGAATAGACAGTCTCTTAGTTTTTGCGCTAATTCCACAATTGATATTCAGATCTAATGATAGATTATCGAGCTTGCGCGAATATGCGCAATCTGTCAAGCAGACGTTTAATTAAATATATTATCTCGTGATATTATTATTACGTGAAATTGACTATAAAATGACACGGAAAAATTTTGTTGAGTAAATTCCGAGAGAATAATTAAAATGTAAATCTTAGATTATAGGAATTTTTTTTGATATCGGCGCAGTATAAATGAATTTGCAAAATAAGTATACCAAATCGATACTCGATACGACACAAGAACACAAAATCGCAGGACAATATGATTGACGTGCGCTCTGTTATTCAGATAAGGGTCTGTGTCGTATCAGTGTTTATCTGTCCAGAGCATGCACTGATTACGCGGCAACATCAAAAAGCCGATAGCTTTTTCAGTCGTACAAACATAACGACTCGTGAAAATGAATATACTGTAGAGATAGCTACACGTATTATCTGATTATAAGAGATAATGACACATTTACGGCACACGTCAATGGCACGCTGTCTCGTGCCATTATAGAAATTGCCGTTACAGATTGATTATGCTTGCACAAATAATGTCGTTATTAAAAATTGATTTTAACGATAATTGCGATTCTAATGGTAATTCTTCACGTGAAAACAGTATTCCCTTGACAGATACTTTTTTGCCTTTTTACCAAATTGATGATTCCACCTTCGTAAAAGCGTGACACATTAGTCCAACCGAGCTATACCGATAAGAGATCATTGCTTACATGCGATTTAGAAAATTGCGTCTGTAAATTTACGTCACTAATTGCGTGTGAAAAATGAGAAGTGTCTCCCGGATGGTAAATGCATTCGCTGAATTTCACTCGAGATAAACTCCTGTCTACAAATTACATGCAATGAATCGTAGCGGATATATAAATTCCCAACGCCATCGAATCGCAGCGTAAAACGGAACAATTTCCGACTACATTATGAGCTATCATAACGATTCCTTTTTCCTAGATTTTCTTCATCATAGCAACTTTATTTTTGTCTCGGGCCATTGGCCACGCGTGAAATACATTAATCGACAACGCCACCTAAAAGCAGCCAATTAGTATAATCGTCCGATAAATTCAAATTTAATTGGCTACTATGCTTTCTTTCACTCCGGGAGGTGCTTATCAGTGTGAATGTAATGCATCCATGCAATCTTCTAAATTGCAAAATACACGAGAAAATCAAATTATATTATTGGTATCGTTTATCTTGCATACGTTACTTTATATAAGAATACGATTTTTATTTGAAAGTAGAGCAGCAATTAATTTTACAGATAAAATTCCGATTCAGAAAATATTTTCAATGTTATATTATAATGAAATTACAGATAAAATTTTTTGGCGAATTTTAGATTGTCTGAAACTGATTTGACGCGCGTTTCTCCAGATTCTTAGCTTCTTTGGGACCGAAGCACAGTCGAGGAGGATTCCCTGGTGACATATGCGCGTGAATTCATCACCGACAGCCCCTTGAGAACGTAACGAGCAACCTCGCCTTCCGCGAATCGAAACTTAAACGAGATTATCGGTCGTTTCTCGAGAAAGGGACGAGTGAATAATTCGACGCAGCCGGTACTGATCCAGTCTGCGAAGATGCACAAATTCCTAAGCGTGAGGCAATCGAAGGGGCCACACGATCCCGACGTCCGAGAGAGGGTTTCGTCGCCAGGATTCCAAGCTAATTCGCGGCAACACTATGTGCTAATCCGTCTTAAGTTAATACTGAAGAAGCAATAATCGCACGTCTAGAACGACGAATCGATCAATCTGCATCTGGCAATGACCGTGTTACACGTTGCAAAGCATAAGACAATCTTTCATAGGTAACAAGAAACTTTATATTATAATTTTAATGTTGTAGCAAATTTAAAACTACAAAAAAAGTTAAGGAATTTTTGATTCTTGAAAAACAGAATTAATTTTGAGATGGAATAAAAACATAATAATTAATTTTCTAAACTGTCAGTATAAATTTTATTTTCTAATATTAATAATTTTTGTTTGAAACCATTGAAAAAATAATTATTAACGTTCAAAAAAATTTATGTTATTTCAATTATATCATTCCCTTATTTCAAAAATAATTCAACTAAAAAATGTGATTTTCTCGAGTTATTACCCTAAAAGTTAAGTAAATATCAATCATCAAAAAGACTTCACAAAAATTGTCACAACTGACAAAAATGAAAAAACGACAAAAATGAAAAAATTTGATCACGTGAGAATCTTTTTGCCGTATATTATTTAATTAGTCAATAATTTTCTGTCAAGTTCAGAAATTTAATTTTTTGTGTTATATCACAAACACTTACTTTTGAAGTAAAGAATCATGGTTATGTGTACCTATAATGTTTTGTATCCTAAATATTAACATTGATTAACGACGATTTTGATTTTTAAAACTGATAACTCACTAAAAGATAATCGTTTAATATAATAAAGTAAAAGCTAAAAAAAGATAATCATTCAACATATTTTTAATACTGATACATTGAGGGATAAAATCGGTTGACAATATTTTTAACACTAATACACTATCGTGTCAAAAATACAAGAAAACTTACCAAAGGCGAATAAAACGCAGAGCTATCCATGCCGATGCTAGGATAAGGGCCTTGATCGGTGGTGGAGGGCGTCGGCGTGGGGTAGGAGGAATAGGAAGTTGCGGTGGGTAGCCGAGGATAAGTGCTCAACGCAAATCTCGCGGCGTTGTCGTATTGGCAGCTGCACACCGTTTGCCCCGTCACAGGATCCGTCATCATGGGCCTACCGTTCTCACAGCAACCAGGTCCGGTGGCGGCACCACCCACGGGAGTCGTAGCACCGCCAGTACCTGCGGGCCCGACCCCCGTCGTCGTTGTCGCCGTCGACGAAGGCGATAGAGCACCCGGGCTCAACGCACCCCCCGACATCGCCGGCGACGTCGCCGTTGTCGGTTGCCCCCCACTCACTAGGAGCTGAAAAATAAAAGGAAAAATACGTCATTAACATAGTATAATTACGCGCATGCATGATGTAGAGAAGTTCCATACATTTCCTTGTAAAATTAGGAATTAGTTTTTTTTAACTTTTGTTTCAAGCTGACTTTGATATTCGTGCGGTCATAAAAACCTCGTCTTCTACAGAGATTCATTTCACATTCTCTTTATTTTTCAACGTAGATACATATAAATAACGCGTAAAATAGCTGTTCGTAAGCATATATGCATAGACGTGTCATGATAAGGACATACATATGTACTACATATGTATATATAGCTAAAAAATACGAAAGATATTTTTTTCTAGTTTCAGTGCCTTTTTAGCTAATTTACATCGTCTCAGCGACTTCAAAAAACCCAGTATTCACAAATATCGATAATAATGCCCCTCTTTTGCCAAGGTAAATGACGAGAAAAAGATTCTACCTGGGATTTTACGAGAGTTTTTTTTCTTTGTATGAAAATTCTATCGATGAACCTTCAATAATCATCGCCTTTATTTTTACAAACGCTCAAGAATATTTTATGTAAAAAAAGTATAAGATATATATTTCATGATGTATTAATTTTATCGAAACAATCTCAGCGCCTAACGGAGAGCGATTATTCGTCCCACGATTAATAGCTTTGTTAAGCTCGTATAAACAGAAAGAGACGTCACTCTCATGTGCGTGTTAGCGCGCAGGGGATCGCTCCGAGGTTGCCTCACGCTAAATTAGCTCATTGTAAATGAGAACGGAATGAATCCCGGTAATTAATATGGCAAGGGCGCGGAGTTATTTCGAGAGGACGGGAGGCTCGAGAGCCGCCACGACGAGTCGGGTTGTATATCTACGTTGATAAAGCCTTCTCTCCGACAGCTCTCTCGCATTCCGTTACACACTGAAGAGAGAAGGAGAGAGAGAGAGAGAGAGCCCGGAAAACGACTCTCTCTCTCTCCCTCGTATATGTATATAATACCTTTCTATTCGTAGACCGTGTCGAAATCACCCACGAAAACGCCCACGAATCGTTGCGGCGTACGCGTGACGAATAGAATTGACGAGAACTTTATTCCCGCAAACGATTCTCCTTCGCGTTTTAGCGTTTCACCTCTCTCGTGAATTATTAAAAGCCCGGCATCGCTTATCAATTTCAAACTCGGCGCGTTTACAAAAATATGGTGACTCGCGGCGAAGTTTTTATATATACCGATGGGAGCCTCTATCGTTTCTCGCACGATAAAATATATAACTGTGTCCCGGTTAAGCAATACCGTGGGGACGCGATTCACTTCAATCTCCTGTTTGCTCGAAAGTCCGAAAATAAATAAAGATAATGAAGATTATTGGGTATAATTATGTAGAGTCACTCAGGAATAGAATCAAAATGATACTAATCTAGCAAACAAGTTGATGTTGTTCATCGTCATTTGATGTCAAAATAACGTCAAAAAAACGACAAATAATCAGCTTTTTTGCTAGAACACTATGATTTCAAATAGGAGAATTTTCCAGTGAGAATACAGTGTAATACAGTGAATTATCACATTCCTGTTGTTTGCCAACAATAAACAATGTAATACTATAAAACGATTTATTGTCCTTATATTGTCCTTGTTGGAAATTGTTCTCGAAATTGTTCGTTGGGATACGACATCATTATGATTTCATTTGTCACTTATAAGTAAACTTATATAAGTGACAAATAGGAGCATTTTCCAGTGAAAATACAGTGAATTATTACATTCTTGTTATTTGCTAATATAAGGACACAATGTAATATTGTGAAACGATTTATTGTGTTATACTGTGTCCTTGCTGGAAAATGCCCAAAATCATGCTGACTTACAAGGCTTTCCAGGAAGAAACATAGATGACACATGTGTAATACAGTAAATCAATACATCTTCGTTGTTTGGCAATGTTAAACATGAAATAATTCATTGTGTTACACTGTGTCTTGCAAAGTCTTGCTGGAAAACAATATTGTGCATTGAAAGAAAAGATTGGTTACTGCAACAATTTAGATAGTAAAATATGGCATAGCATTTTATATGACTACAGCAATCAATTTTTGATTATAGTAGCAAATTTTTAGTTGCGTTAACCTATCCGCATTGTCAGTATATGATTTCGATAGGTTAGCGCAACTAAAAATTTGTTGCTACAACCAAAAATTGATTACTGTAGCCATATAAAAATGCTATGTCATATTTTACTATCTAAATTGTTGTTGCAGCAACCAATCTTTTTTTTTTTCAATGTGACTTTTGTGTTCTATCTAGACATTTTTTTTCTGAGAGACGATGAAGAATTTAAAAGATACTCGATGTAGCATTCGACTGCCCTGTTTATGCTTTGAATTACGCGGTTTCAATGATTTGCATAATTATCTCGATCTACAATGAACCATCTGCATAACTATCTTCGTGAGAAAATTCGAGAAGTTGCTTCCGCAACACTGAGCTCCATTTCCGGCTCACGCTGTTTACAATCTTATACTCATCGATTTTCCGTAAGCGTGCGTCAATACGCTTGCGTATTTTCAGAAGAAATATCACACCGTTGCAAAAATAGAAGGGCGAAGGGACGGCGCATTGCATCGCGTTGGATCCGCACCGAAACTACCGAAAAAACGAGGTAAACCGAACTTTCGTGAACAAAGACCCCGTGCACTTTTGTCGTGGTGGTATAACGGTGGTGGTGGTGTAACGGCGGTGTAGCGGCGGATTTCGGGGACATGCTATGCGCGCGCGCACGTGTGTCCTCGTTCACGCATAACAACACGCGACACGTGTGTGCGCGTATATGTGCACTCGTAGTCTTCCCCCCGACTCCTTCGGCCCTCTCTCCGTCCCACTCTTTTTCTCCTTGCTTCTAACGAAACGTTCCAGGCACCTCCAGCGTGTCTGGAGCCATTCACGCCCTGCTGGGTTTCCCACCGGAACCTTTTAAGACCCCACTTTCGCCCCCGCAGCAGCCGCCGGCGCGAAAACCCTTCGGATCTCGTGACGCAGGAAGAGTCGCCGTGATATGGTCCTATCCCGCCTCCACTTCTTGTGCTCCACCTTGTCACCGATCGTTTCGCGACGCGCTCGTTGGCAACCCCTCGAGTAACCAAACGTGTCGGATTTTGTACGAATCCTGATACGAGCGCTAGCTTAGAATCTAGAATTTTCTCTTCGGGTCTACTAGCATACTTTTTTTAAACAATTACTTATACATGGAGAGAAACAATTCCAAGTATATATTTTATAAATGAATATACTATATTGATTATATTTATCCGCAAAATCGGTTAGAAAGCAAGAATACTTGGATTCTTTTATTTCTTGATATTTGTGGTTTGTATAATATCGTCTATGAAAAGACTTAAACAGCAAAAATGTTGAGATTCCTTTATTACTTGATATTTGCGGTTTGTAATAATAGTATCGCTGTTCAAGTAAGTTTCTACTTCTCATGAAAAAAGGTACGAGTGGCGAAAGCTCGCTTATTTGATGTCCGGAAAATGGCGGCTATTATCGGCATAATTTCTAGAACGATGCGCGTTACATCGTCCCGCTTGACCGATCTAACATTAATTTTACGTGAAAAGTTATGTCGCCAAAGTTTTCTGGAATTTATAAATGACAGTTAAATAGCGAGTAATCATTGACACGTTCAATTTTTTTTCAAATTAAATCGGATGATCCAACACACAGAGAAACTTTGTTGTAGATATATTACATTTGGAAATAGAAATGAAATTAGATAAATAGTGCTAATAAATTTTACAATTTTAATACGAAATATAAAACATTCTTTTCCAATTTGAAGGTCTTTTGATTTAAATCCGTGCTTAAATCGATCATACAAATGGCTACGCGTACGTTGAATTATTATTACATAATCGATAATTTTCATTATCGTAAACGAGAAAAAAAGCATCTGAAATGAGCGGCATCTTCTAAGAATAATAAGTCAATGTCGCCTATCGCGATGATTAATTGAAAGATAGTCCACCAATAATCTACCTTGTGAAATTGACAAGATTCGTCACTTTGTCAAGATAGAAAGCATTCTCACTTACGGCTTTCACCATGTATAACTTAAGTAGCGATCTTTGTAACGACAGAATGACACAATCAGTGAAAAGTGAGTTCAAAAGTTTTTATTGAACTCACGCTATAAAAAGTTTTATAATAAAATGTATTAAGTGCAAACTGCTTCCTTGTTAATTAATTTGCACGTTTCTCAAAACTTTACTATAGTTTGAAATTGCATTATTTAATTTTTTTCACATATTTCTGCTCTTGTTTAATCAATTTATATCTTTAGTATATAAAAATCATAGACATTATTGAGTTCGCACTGTAGATGCTTTTCATTTAGTGATCAAACTTCATTCTATCTTTTTTGGCACAGAAATAACAAAGATAAAACGATATTTATATTGACTTATTATCAAAGAATGGAAAGCATCCTGTGAACACACGTGAACACTCACATGTGCGAAGGGGACTGAATGAAAACCCGGAGAACCCGAAATCCTCTAAGAAACAGATCTGCTACGTAAATATATCGTTACAATCGACCTGTATAAACAGGATTACATTTGTCCGAGTGAAACTGGATAGTACTTGAGTTAATCATGTGTCATTGACATCATCCATGAGAAAATAATTGACACGTAATGTCGAGTTATGTTTCTAATCGACTACTAAATACTTATCTATTAACATTGGAAATAGATATTGAGTATCATTATTGACTGTTTCTATTTTTTTATTAGATTATATTATATTATATTTTTGGTGTAAAAAATGGGATTTTGAAATATTTGGATAATTACGTTTTCATAATTACGTTGATAATTACTTTTCCATAATTATGTTCTTCACACTGATGAAATATTTGGTTTTTCATCATTTTTTTTTCCGTAGTAATTCGCTTGGTCCTTTTAGCATAGTAAAAAGAAAAATATATTGTAGTGTTATTGAATTGCGATATAAAACTGCGATAAGAACTTATTTTTTTTTTATTTAAAAAAATTTATTAGTAATTTTAGATTTAGATACGTCTTTCAATCAATGTTCCGCCAAACAATGTTTGCTCAAATTATATTATTTTCAGTGGGTTCTTAAAAGACGAATGTTCGTAAATTTATTACGACGGACTGGCAGCCATCAATTACGTGGACGCAGTTTATATTGAAAAGATGGCGACAGGAAAGGTTGAGTTGTGCGGCTTATCTTTTCTGCTTGCCTTCCTTCCCTCAGAGACCACTTCTTCCTCACGCTGCAGCTTCTCTCTTTCTTTCTCTCTTTCATGTCACGCCATCATGTATCTTTTTCTCTTCACCGGAATCACAACCATCACGAGAGCAGGCAAGAATCTTGACTCTCCCTTCGTCCTCTCCACCTTAGACCTCTTGTACGACAACGGCATTACGGGCCTTTTCCTCTCGACAAATTAGCTACTATGGCGACTTTTATAACGTGCAGACAGATGGGATCTTCAATTAAAATTTAACAGAATGCCACGTGATTTCGTCTGTCTCTCTCTCTCTCTCTCTCTCTCTCTCTCTCTCTCTCTCTCTCTCTCTCTCGTCGGAAAATCTGCAGAGTCACGAAAAATAAAAAAGAACGGGAGACTTGAAATCAACTACTTCAGAGACATGACGTTAATTAATTACTCCTCTCCTATTTCCACTTGATAACGGTAAAACTGTATCGAGTTACTTCAATGTATCTAAAAAAAATCTACACTCTAAAAATGGCGATGTCTATATAATTTTCACCGTGTCGGTGTTAATAGTAACATGGACATCATATGGATTTAATACCATGAATTAATCTACACCATGTTGATATAAACATCAGAGATTTGAAATCCATGTTGGGATTAATATTAATACTAGTGAGAATTACATAGACCCCGCATGAATGTTAAATCCACACCAAAGGTGTTAAAGTCATACACTGATATTTTTTAGAGTTTATTCCTTCAATACTATATTTATGTGACAAATGATAGACAATAAAGATTTACAAATTCGAACGAATTGTTAATTAATAAGCTCAATGTGCCGTGCAGAAAACGGATTGTCACGAAAATCACGGGTACTAAATGAACGCGGACGCGGCAGTTTCACGTTAATTATGTCCGTCTCCGAGAGAGACGCGGCAGACAACGAGATGAGAGTTCCGCGAGCGTGGCTTTAAAAACGTCACCACGCGCGGAGGAGGACGCCTGTCGGAGGGCGGCGAGATCTATTTGAAGCGTTAAAGACTCTGTTAAAGCGGCGGTAACTCGACGTTAAGAAGGCGCGAACGTCGAGTACCGCGGACGACTCGGGGTATTTTTACGCGACTCGTTGAAGCGTTTATTGACGCCAGGGGAAATTCTTACGAGCTGCTCCAGTCCGCTGGAATTAAATCGACCGAGAGAACGTCAAATGTCACTTGCACGTTATCACGTTTCGCAAATTATGACAAATTATATTTTGCTTCCATAACTCTAAATTATATTATTTAATTATTTACCGTTTATTTTAAATAAAACTATACTCTTATTTACAAGATAACTATGATATAAAAGCAAGCGATTTAAAGATCCTTTTCACGCACAGAGAGAAAATTTTTGATTTTGAAAATGAGCGAACCAAACGATTCTGATTATAGCAATTAGAATTCTGGTTGTGTTGACTAAAGTTAAATTCATCATTATCTCGACTAAAGAAAATTCTGATTTATTCATTTTTAACCAGAATTCCAATTAATGTAACTAAACTCTGTGCATGTTTCTCTGCAGAAACCGCCCTCCCCCCAATTCAATCGGCGAATTTCGTCTTGTCGACCCTTCCGAAATCCGCGAAAAAAGAGTGATGAATTCGCGCGCGCGCGAAACGAGGCCGTTCCTATGCGGATGAGACACGTGCACCTTTAAACTGGCAACCGGTTTCCGCGCGACGTGCGTGTAAAGGCGAGACACACAACCGAGACCGTTCGGCAAGTACGTGCGAGAATTTGTGGCGTAATTGCCGATTCCGTCAATCATCGGGCGACGGTGTTTTCATGCCGCTGCCAAATCCCGCGTGATACGAGATAAACAGCGCGTAATAACAAAGTATAACCGGATAACGACGGCATAATAATGCGAGTTAACGAAGTAAGCGGGGCCTCGAAATTCTCTTTTCAGACATGCGATCGTGAGAAGAGCATAAAATGAAAGGCTAATATCTCGCCGGGCATTATTGTAACCGATACGGAGCCGACCAACAAAGTTGTAGTTTTACTCTGTAATTACACGGGCGCGGCAATTTGTATATCATTAAAAGTACGCGCTATTGGGGAAATAAAAGTTCCGCACGAATCGACGGTGTATCTTTAATAAATTATAATTAACCGATAAATAATGACCGAGAAAAAAAATCCGTGTAGTGTAAAGAGAAGTTAAATATTTAACGTTAATGTATTCTTTAAATTATTTCTACCGTTTTTTTAGACTAATTATTCCTTTATTTCAATTCTTTCGTCTTGTATATATATCTCTCTCTCATTTATCACTATTGCGTTATTTACCACTATAACTTAATACTTAGATATCGTCTAATTATCGGTTCATGAAGACAAGAGGAGTGGCGAGGATTAGCAAAGCGCTCGCATTCGCAGTTGAACTAGCTCGTCGATCTCTCGCGTCACTCCTCTGCCAAGGGTTCGCGTCGATTCCCTCGCGATAACAATGGCCGCGAACAGCGCAAAAAGTGGGCGGCGTGAATGAAAGCGAGACAGACGAAGAGAGACAGAAAGAGACAGAGAGAGAGAGAGAGAGAGAGAGAGAGAGAGA
>Ga0157364_1000714_pt1 | contig 24709 bp, 6 predicted proteins | sample AttsexASBM2_FD_111476 | JGI IMG/M metagenome (GOLD analysis project Ga0157364, IMG submission 111476) | Fungus gardens microbial communities from leaf cutter ant in Ribeirão Preto, State of São Paulo, Brazil - Atta sexdens ASBM2 | ecosystem: Host-associated > Fungi > Mycelium > Unclassified ...
ATATTAAACAATAATAAATTCTATTTATTGTTTAATATTAAAAGTTCTGTTATTATATTTTAAAATAATATTACTGAAAGATATTGACATCTAATTCTTAAATTTTTATCGTTGATAGTCATGATTTTAATTTTTATGATTTTTAATATGTTACATTTTAATTGTTCATATAAATATTGTAGTACAATAAAAAAGAAAAAAACAGCAGTATAAATAATGTTAGTACAAATAATGTTTTCTTATTAATTATTAAAATCAAATAATATTGCATGTAACGATTCATATTTTAGTAGCATTATTGAAGCAAAAAGTGCATCATCTGAACGGTGAGCAACTGTAAAGAGAAATTACACAAATACGTTTACAGTAAATGTAATTGGTTGAATATATATATATATATATATATATATATATATATATATATATATATAGTATAACTTCTCTAGATGATGAATAACAGCGGGAGACTGCGCTTAACGTTCCAAGAAATTACTACATTTACCAAAGTGTCTAGGAGAGGCAATAAATATAGAATGTAAAGATTTCCAACTGCTGCAATCCAGTCTAGAAATTGTACAGCATAATATTTCCATTCTTTTTATTCTTTTTTTATAAAACATTGTTATTTTAATAAAATATTTTTTATTTGAAATAAGTTTTCATTAAAAAAAATTAAATAGGTATATGTTAAAAATTATATTTTATTATGTGATAGTATACAAATTGAAAATAACTATAAATATATATAATTGCAAGTTTAATTGGGAAATGTACGTGATAAAAGAGATAATATTTATCATTTAAATTTTATGATTTATAATGAGGCAAGAATAATACGTTGCGGATGGTGGCAATCAATCGGAATATGCTTTCGGCTACATAGTATATCAATATAATTCAATAATAATGCAACTGTTATGAAAGTATTGTAATATTCAACGCATTTTAAATATAAGTTAAATGAAAAAGACAAATTATTATCATCGAACTAAATATTAAATTTACAGTAAATTAATATCATAATTAATAAATGTCATAATTAATTAATAAATGTTAAATTAATGTTAAATTAATAATGTTAATGTTAATAATGCTAAATTTCAATCAATGATAAATCAATAAGATGTATTCGAAAATTTGACATTAATAGACTAATGATTTGATGTTATTAATTTTAAGTTAGAAACATTAACGTTAACAATTTGATGTTATTAATGTTAAATCAATAATGTTAATGTTAATAATGTTAAATTTACTGTATAAATTAATAATTCATAATACATCAGTAATAGCAGATATTTAAAAATTTGTTCATTAGTAGGACCATTAGTAGGACTAACGACTTGAGACTTAGTCGACACTGATAAATGACAACAGTAATCAGTTTCACAAATAAATTTAATAAGAAAGATGGATTATTTAAATGGAAAGTTTAAATAATGCATGTATTGAATTGTAACAAAAGCTTTAGTGAACGGGAATCCTTTCCATTTTATCATAGGTTTACAAAGCCATCGCAACAGGTAGAACAGTTTCTAGACACTTACGCAATGTTACCGGATTATATCTGGTTGCAGCTAGGAAAGCCAGGCAACTAAGATATCACGGTTCACGGAATAATGGCTCATGAAGCGATAATGGAATTATCACTAGGAAAGATAAGTAGCTATTAATATTCATAGTTATATAAAAGTTATACTTTCTGTAACTTATTGACAATTGTGCATTACTAATTAGAAGCGTCACGATAATAATACTAAAAATAGTATTGTTAATTTTTAGTTGTATAAATACTAACCTTGTAAAAAATTCATATTACAAATATTATTATATTATATTACCGTTTATATTATAATTTTTTGGATTGAGATATCAGAAAAAATTAGATTTCATCATGACATTATATTATTATTATATTATATTATTACGTATCCTTTAGATAATTTCAATTATAGTTAGCGTTACAAATTGTAAAACATTGTATGCCCCTATATTACAATAACCGTATTCAATTAAATTAAGATCAAAATGACGAGTTAATTGTTTATATATATCATAACTCCTTAACGAAGCAATATTTTATTATTACTATTACAAATGAGATAGAATATTCATGATATTTAACAAGTTCATCAACAATATTAACAATTAAAAGATTCAGATATAGAAGCTCATGCGTTAAATTAATTTAATAGATATATCTTGTTATTCAATATTATTCAATATTATCAATATTATCATTTAAATAATGTTCTTATTGTTCAATTTTACATTACCGCTGTTTTATTCTAAATTAAATTACTAATATTTATCTCTTTAACTTTAACTTTATAAAGAGTAATTTTATAACTCTTAACACTATCTCTTTTTCTATAACAACAAAGCTTTTTAATAACTGTAAAATTTATAAAATTCAAAAAATTTAATAAAGTAAAAAATAAAATTACATAGATATAAATTTATTCTCTCTTTAATGATTGTATAAAGTACTATCAATATGTTAATCAAAATGTATTTATTTGGAACGCGTATATCCAATATGCATCAAATGATAGATTATTCCTGGGTAAGGAAATTAGTAGCATTGTAATTATACTATCTCTCTGGTTCAAATTGATGATTTAACTTAACAAGGTATTGTTTATCAAAGTTACAAAATAGATGTTAATACAGTATTAAATTCAGAGATAGGTTCATTTTTATTTAACTTCGTATATAATTTAGTAAAAGCTTCTATCATTAATTTATAAAAGAAAAATATTATTTTATGCACATCGTTTCTCGAAAATTCTTAAAATTCGATTAATTGAATAAAAATTTTATTTTCTACAATTTTATTATAATTTATACAATATTTATATTATATTCCATTTTTTTTCAATTAACGATTAATCTTATTTTAATAAATCCATTAACGAAAAGAAACTACGAAATGAAATTCGGAAGAAAGTCAATATGATAATAGATCTTTGGAAATTGTTCATTCTTTTTCATTTCACGTACTTCCATAACGTAGAATTACATTCTTTTGCAAAGGCAATGCGGTACCCGCGAGACCACCAACGTCCTTTTGCACAGAAATTTTCGTAGTCATTCCACCAAATCGATATCGCTTTGCGCAGTTTCATTATAAATCCAATTGCAATTTCGTTGAAATGCAAGTATTGGAGAACTCAATCAGGTAAAACTCATTCAAGAAGCAAAAGGATGTTCATCATTAATTATATTATAATAAAAATTCACACAAATATCTTTCAAAATAAACTTGTATATATTTTCATTTGAAAACATATATGTAATATATACAAAACTTATCCATATAAATTATGTTATCCCCCCAACTATGTTATCATAGAAGGTGGCGTTTTAGAAGGTTTTAACTACATATGTACATATATTATAATATGTGCATATATTATAATATGTTATAATTTTACATTTACTTTTAAAGCTAAATTGAAATCATGATTTAATATAAATATAATGTTACAATGAGCAAAAAAAATTATTAAAGATAGTTTAGTAGAATTTTGAAATAACTTTATTTTGAAATCACTCTTTTGGAATAACTTTAACAATATATAGATATTTATATGCGTAATAAATTTTTTAAAATATTGTGCATACACTTCTTGTAGTATATCTTTAGATAAAATATTCTCTGTGTAGTTTATTAATATTTTCTCAATATATCAAAATTTATTTATACAATACATATAAACGTTAAGTAATGTAATGTAATATATATTATGTATATTGTATTAGGAAATATATTCATTAGCATACGTGTTTCTTCGCCGTCGTTATGAAACTTAGTTGTAGAATCGTGTATGTGCAAATTTATACGAGCACATTAAAGCCAATGGCAGACAGTTGTGGCTTCTCATGTTATCCAATACGGGTCTTGCAGGACACATTTCTGAAATGTAATTCTAATGATGAATGCAAGAAGCACGAGAAAAGTGCTATGTTTGGAAAAGTACAGTAGAAGAACTGGGTACCCTGTTTATTCTTAATATTTCATCATTTTTACGGTATACGAACTTCTTGATCAATATCTTGACATAATTTTTAATAATAAAAAATTTAACAGAAAATTCAATTCTTATTAAATAATTCTTACATTTTGTAAGATTTAATTTGATGATATACATGAAAATTTAATTTTATTATTTTGAACAAAAAATAATGTATAAAATATTAATGTATAAAATATTAATTAATAACAAAAACACATATTACATACGTTCGTATGTTATTACTTTACATAAAAAGTAAAGATGCATATATATATATATATATACATGTAATATATATACATGTAATATATACCTCTTGCATCTTTTTTTCACTTAATTTCATATTTTACGTAAATCTATATGTGATTCGTACTAATAAACAAGATAGAATAACAATAAAATAATTATATATTGATAATTACAATATCATTAATGCATATTTTGAATTCACAATAAATTATTCAATTCAATAATTTAAAGATTAAATAACCATTAAAAATAAAATTACACAGAATTATTTAAGAAAATTGAAAACATATTCTTTAAATGAAATTTTGTGAGAATAATAACGTGCTTTTTTAAAAAACATTTTATAAAACAACTATAATGCAACTTGCTATATTAATTCATCCTTTATTGCCTTAAAAATTTCTTCGTCTCGTATACGAATTTCACATTATTTACTAACTTCTCAGCTAATACCAACAAATGTTCATTCATATAGATTTACTCAAGCACTTGAATATAACTTATAATATAATACTTTAATTGCGTAAATATAATCTATACTCAATTAAATATGTGAGAAAATTCGTCAAGTGCAAGAAAATCACAGTTCGTAAAGCATAAAGCTTTTGGTTCACTGTCATTTAAAATGGATATAGGTCAAACCAATTGGAAAGCCGCCAGCTATGTGCTTTGCAAAGTTGGGTTCGGTTTGCAAAGTGGACATTCCTTGTTGATGCATTGACAGCCGGGTTTTCCTTGCACGAAAGACGTGACTGTAATACTTAGTTTCTCATATATACTTCGGACTATTTCTATAAATACATACATTGGACAGATTTTCATAAATAAAAATGATTTTTAAATTAATTTATTTATATTAATTATTTATTAATTATTTTATTTATATTAATTTATTTGTATTAATTTTCAATACCAGCAAAGTACAGATAAATAAAAATACATAATTTTAGATCTTGTACATGATAATGATGTAATGATTATTATTTTTAGCCTATCCAATTAATGATAATGAAATATTATTGTCGCGAAAGATTTACATTGCTATTGACTTTATGAAAGAAAGGAGTAGAATCTGAGATTCTATGATAATTACGCTTTTTGCATAATAGTCATACATCATTCGTTGGCTGTGTGCCATTTCAGAGCATTTTCGATCAAGAGTAATAAGTTGCTGTGTGAAATTAGTTTCTTTATAGACATAACGCAATTTACATGCTTCTTTATTATAGACGGTAGATAATTCCATATTTATTGCATAATATATAATGAATAATTAATATTTTAATATATAGATATATTATTGAATGGACTAATAATTCCGTGAGGTTTTTTACTTATCCATCATATGGGAAGATTTATAACGAAAAACAATTTTTAAGAGGTAATAATTTTAATCAAGAATGTATTGGCTGTTGTCGACCATTTGCCATTTTTCAAACAGCTTCGTAATTCTTCGCTCAAAAAAATTCCTATTTTTTTCTATCCAAGACACACTGAGAAAAATTTCCAGAACGAAATCTCGCAAACCACTTCTAACGTTACGTACGTTCTTTCGTAGCATACTCTTCGCTATACTGCACACGTCTTTTTACAGATTTGTGTTGCGTTTTTTGTCTTATTAAAAAATAAAAAAGCATAATATATGCTAAAAATGCTTGTTCTGGTTATCCATCTTTCAAACATACAAAACATAACTAATCTTCATGCTGTTTTTTTAATCCTTAACTAAGCAAGAGGGATCTCAAAGGTCCAAAGAGCATTATTTTTTATTATGACCGTTTTTGTTTTTTCAAATGTTTTGTGGCATTAAATTTTTGTTATAACAAAATATGACAGAATGGATACTATTATAAAAATAATTTTTTACACATCAAAAGATATATTAAAGAATATTACATATAGGAGATCTATACATACAAGAGACCGGGGAACAAACATAACAATGTCATGGACAACAATGTCAAAGGAACAAGTCCTCTGCTGGCTTATACAATGTGTTAATTCATTTGTATTATATAGTAAAAAACTAGCACCCCTATCTCCTCTCCCTTTAACTAGTTATCTCCCTTTAACTAATTATCTCCCTTTAACTAGTAGAAGAATCGCATGGAGATACAAAATTTATGTATTTGCATCATTCATGTAAATATTTCCTGTTTTGGATTTTTTATGTTTATATGTAATTAAAGTGTATGTATCAATATAATTATTTGCTGGTGCATTCTTATGAAATGTATTTATAAATTCTGGTAATAGGTTTTGACAAGTCTTGCGTAGTATTATAATGCTTTTATGTCAAAAAATGTTTAGAGACGAAAGTAACATGTTAAAGAAAAAGATAAGCGCAAGGAATGAAAAGACAGAGAAAGATAAAGAAAATAGAAAGCAATAATCTTTTAAACAAAAATGACTGATTATGCTTAATTTGTTTAGATTCCTTCCTTATAAGCCATCCTGGAGAGAAGTGGATTTAGTGTATAGAGTGTAAGAACTCATTATAAATGCACTAAAAGTAATTCTAACTATATGTATCATAATTGTTCAGAGTAAGAGCCGACATCTTTTTCTTTATATACGTAGGCAAATGATTATTAAAAAGTATAAAGCTATTTGATATTAATGATAATTGTTTGAGATTCTATTATAATTATTTTATTGCCTACTGAAGATAATTTATGATTTTTAAGTTAAAAATTTTATTTATAACAATTATCTTACATAAAAAAAGTATCTCTTATCTTATGTAAAAGTATATTTTTAATGTATTTTCTCGAAAATAAGAAGTGTTACTTTCGTTCTAGACCTCCCCTCCCCCCTCCCCCCAGGATAAAAGTAACAATTAGCATAAACAGTTGCCAAAAACCAATATATCTTTTAAAATATGTATTACTTAAACACAGATGTAATAATAGAGTAATAATGAGAGTTTCTTAAAACATAAATAACTTTTTCATCACCTCTAAAAAGGAAGTGACAGCTAATACATATATAAAAAAAATGTTACTTACTTTTGTCCCCAGTCTCCCCTATAAATCCCTTGAGATCGGTGATATGCATAAAATAAATATTTACTTAATTAATGCAAGATATACTGTAAGAGAGCAACTTAGTATATTACAGTTGCCTCATTCCCTGGAGGGTTTGTATTTTCCCTCTTCAATTTACATAGAACAAACATTATCAGTGAATACACGATTATAGCCGAGTTTCATTTACCATGTGGCATTTTGGAAGAATCTCATTACTGCAATAGAGAAGAGAAGATATTATGAATAAATTAGTAAGAAGTATATGTATTACATATATATAACTTAATATACTCTAAACTGCCCTAAAGTGATACAATAAAAACAAATTCAATTGCAATTACCTTCCTCATATATATGTGATATAGTTTTCTCCACATAATTTCATTAAAAGATCGTTAAATTCGATTTGTGATAAAAGTAATACTCATCGTATTCCATGAGATGAAAAAACGGATGTGATTTGATCACGTATCTGTAGAATAGTTCAGTTAGGGTGAGAAAGAAAATGAAAATTCCTGCGTCAAGAATGGAATCGAACGGAGAAACAATCGAAGGAAATAAATGATTTGAGTTCTGCCAATGGTTTAATGCTTTCCGTGAAAAGAATATAAATTTTACTAATTTTATTAATTCGATATCTATTGTGATTAATTGATATTTGCGAAAATTAATACTAACAATATATAATAAGAAATAAATTTAAAGAGAAATTCAGTGTAACTTTTTGTACGATCATTTGCAATGCACAGTATCTAAATATATGTATATTGTGCAATTTTAAGTCATATAATATATTATACTTTAAAATATATTATTTCTTGAATAAATATTGCGAAATTTTCTTATTGCATTTTTTTTGTAACAAATTCCTTTTATCCTTTTCATAATATTTATGAGAAAATAATCTCTTTATCCTTGTTCCTCTTTCACAAGCTAGATTAAGTAAAGACCTTGTTACTAGTATTACTTGATCCCTTCCTGTCAAGGCTGATATAAACTTTGAATCCTTACATCGAGGAATAAACAATGATCCGTTTTCAACGAAGAAAGTTTTCAATCTTATCGTCTTAAAACATTATATCTATAAGATGTATAAACGAATATATCAATATTTCTAAAATGTCAGTATTTCTATGAATAATTGAATAAACAATATCATTTTATCAGTATTTTTATCATTCTCGCAGAATAATATTTGTCCTATAAATCAACATCTTGATTTATATAAGCAATAAAATTCAATGTTACTCAAACGACTAAATTTACAATCTCTTAGAAATGGTATAGACAATATTTGATTAATACAAATAAATATTTAAGACTACTTTATCTATACCTCGTCTATATACGTTTCTCACTAATTGACCTAAACGAAAAAAGAAGGTTTATATTTTAGAACGAATGCAGAAAAACAGCCATCGCTCTACTTCGGTATCTCTTTTGTTTTTTTTCTGGCTATTTGCTTCATTTTTATTTCGCGACTAAAAGCCGAACGTGCCACTTGCGCGCGGATCAATTGGAACTTTCCGATAATAGTCGTATATAAGTAGATCTCAAACAAAGAGAAAATACAAGCATCTTGAACCAAAGAAATTTCTCGCGGAAATATCCCTTTCTGTAAGCACAGATATAAGGCAAGGCTGTAAAAAGAAAGTGGTCACTTTTTGCGGAATGTATCCTATAAATGTACAATGTGATACCAACGTATGTAAATATCGTATGCATATACATACATGTATGCATTTGTTAGGATGTGTACATTTGGCATTTGATCTACTCGAGTAATCGAAACGAACGCATATCTGTTTGAAAATGAATTGCCTTTTGTTAATTAATTAACTACATGCGATTATATCTTGTAAACCTTTATCCTCTTGATGTGTTATAATTGTAATATTGTTAAATATACATAATTTAGAGAATTCTAAATTGTATTTATTAGTTTTAGAACTCTGCTTTTCCGCGGCAATAACAATATTTTTATTATAAATTGGTGCTATCAATATATTTCAATGGCTAATTCTATATAACTTCTTCAAAAATATTTATTTTTCTAAAAAACAAAATTTTAGTCTCGATATATTCTCTTCATATAACACTTTGTAGAATAAATTGTTATTTTAATATTTTAATATAAAATTATATTTATTTTTACTTTCTGTTAAAAATATTTGAAAGAAAGATAAAGAATTCATAGAATTCATAGAAACACAATACCCTTTAAGTGTTGGAGTGATCAAATTGTTAGGACATTGCAGATTGATATAAATCTCCGAATTTACTGAATGGAATCAAAAATCCTTTTATAGGATTAAAGTAGACACAAAATTCGGAGGTGCTGCAGTGGACTTTATATTAAAATCGAAAAAAAAAATTAAAAACATACATTTCAACTCGTAGAGCTCTCACATTATATAGATATTTCCTTAATACAAAAGTTTTACAGCTCGTATAGACAAAACGGCAGTACAGTACCCAGAATTTTACGGGTACAAACAATACTGAGTTTATAAAACTAAGATTAAAAGCTTAAAAAGAAAGATTTATATCGATTTGTAAATTACATGTATGCGAATGCTGAGCGAGGACTTGGAGTGATAAACAAAGCTGTAATTATATCTAACAGTAGTATTTGATTTTGTAAGAGATAGCGTTGTAATATATTAGATAAGGACAGAATATATATTTTGAGCGAGAAGAATGATAATGTAAGAAATGAATGAAAGATGTCATTATTATCGATTTTTTTTTATTTAGAATTTAAAAAATCTGTACTATCAACATTGATCAAGTTCGATCGTTTCTTCAGCATCCCCTTAAGTTTTTATAAACTCTAATGTATTCTATTCTTGACATAAGTGATGAAAATTTTATCCATATTTTACTTAATAACCGCAATTATTAAGGATACGTTATTCCTGAATTGTTACGTCACAGAAGATCGCTGCTACAAATTGATATGCAATTGCAGCGGTATTATATGCATCCGGATGTGGAACGCATGGCACGAATTTCCTATAAAGGCGCGCATAAAAGCGTGTTACCACTACCGATTCGGGTCAAAGGGTGCCATCCGCAAGGGAGAATATGCATTTACCTAAATTTTCGCGTAAATCTTGCCACGGATGTAAATATCCTGCAATACATTCTAGACGTGCTTTACGTATCTGTGGCACAGAAAAGACGTAAATGTGTATCCAAGTGGAAAAAAAGATATATTTTGCGCTCGATATGCAAGAGAAATTCATGCTGAGGCGTTACTACGTCAACTAAAGAAATCTTTGTTTCAAGTTTACATATCTTCTTCTCAACTACTTTTCGAGTTTGAATAAGAAAACACAAACAAGAAAAACAGACGTTATCATATGAAACTATTTGTGACATTATCTTCAGAAACATAAAGATATAAATAAATAATCTGAAAAAGTTTCTAGAAAATATTGTAACACGTATTTTTATTTTAGATCATTGTGCACATTTTATTTCGTATATCTGAGAAATACTTATTTATATATAAAACAGAAATATAAAACGGAATATGCTTCTTTTTCTTAATATATTTAAACAAATAAGTTGGCAAAATTTTATCGATATCTCTACGATATATTAAATATATGTTTTATTATAGAAATGATTGACTAGTTAAACGTATTATAATAATATGCATATCCTCGTCATAGAAATAATAGTTATATAGCTCGCGTACTCATAAATACATAAGAATGAAAAAGTCGAGCAGTTGACTATGTGCACGTACACATGTTTCTCATTATCGTTTTGAAAGTGTAATACAAGTACTAAACCTATTCATAGCTATAACCTTCACACCTTCACTGTACCGTATACCTTGTAGGGAGCGGTATATTATGTTCTCATAAAGCTTAGCATATCCACTCGCAGTAAAATAATAAAACAAACGCTTAACTTGTTTACAGTTGTGTAATTCATATTATGCTTTTGTAAAATTTAATATTTACTAATTCAATGAAATAAAAACAAGCTTTTGTTCATTATAAATATTGAAAAAATAACTCGAGAGTATCACAACAAGAAATTATAAATAATTATAAAGAATTATAAAGAATTTAATTATAAAGAATTTTAAATTTATTATAATTATACTGCCACTTTTAAGATTATATTTCTCATTTTTTATTCATTTACTGTGCAAAATTTAGAAATTAATTGTTTCTAAAATTAACTGTTAATTTTCGTAAATATATTTTAAAAAATAACATTAATACCAATGGTAAACCGTTTACAGACATTTCAATAAACATTAACTTGCAAAGATTCCCGCAAGCAATTACGGAAGATGTAAATCTAGAATCAATATGAAATATGTAAAATTCTCATACATATGTATGGCAGTAACCGTAACAATATTTAGCTTTTCAAGAATTCGAAAATCAAGCATTCAAGGTAGAGAAAAATTTAATGTAAAAGAAAAGTAAAGCTTAAAAGGCTACAATATTTTATCATTACAACAAATTGTATAATTCTGTTTAAGATAGATACTTGAATATGTATGAATTTACTTGAATTTAGAAATAGATAATAACGTTTTGAAAGTTATAACAGCATTTAATTAAAATTAATTATTAAATAAAATTGAATAGAAACTAAAATAAAAATCAAAAGCGTTGTGTATATTATTCACTTCAATAAATGCGTTGAGTACAGCGAGCTTAATGAAATGAACTTAGAAGAAAAGATAATGAAGAAGTTAAGAAGAAGCATAAATACAAAGTATGTAATGTCCACCTTCTTAATTCTATTTTGATGTGCAAGAGGATTATCTTCAAACCAAATTCGAAGTAAAGTAACATATCACAGACTGAACTAAGAGAATTACTATTATAAGATTATTTCGTTCATAAAGCGCGACTGCTATTTTTAGTTCATTTCCGCATTTTTTGATACTTCACAAATTCATACAAACTTTCAAAGATAACAGCGACTTATATTACATTTTCTTTGCAAACTTTGTAAACAGATTTCAGAATTTTCAAGCAATCTCTTAATGAAGAGTTTCTTTATTCATATCGCTATATTATGTGTACAAGTTTTTTTACTGTACAACATTTATATCACTGTACCGTACTAGTTTCTCTTGTTCAAATTTTTTTATATAAAAAAGTTCTGCTCTTAATAATTAATTGTTAATTTAATAACTCATCATTATTTTTTTTCGTGAATAAAGTTAGAATCGCATAAAATTATTTTTAAGCTCAAATGTCGAATAAAATAAATTAGCTCATTAAAAAAGTAAAAAACGATCGAAAGTTGATGAAAAATTTTGTAAAGACTAATAAAAAAAAAGAAATATTTTTTCTAAGTCTAAGTGTCCAAGAAATATAGACATAAGAATATAAAACATATAATAATAAGTAAAACATGTTTACAATTTTATTTGTATATTTCTCAACTTCTATTTAATATTAATATAATAATATAATAATTTAAAATTATAATGTTTTACTTCTTACTTGAATGCAATTGTAATTTTCTATATTTTTCAATAAATTGCAAAAAACTATTTATAAATCGAAGCTAATTACTATATGCAATTTTTGTCAATCGTATTCTGATTGCAATCCTGCAATCGAAACAGAATTGTGGATTACGCCTATTCATACGCTGAGAAAATTCGAGTCGTGAAAACTTCATGGAAGCTGAAGAAAAATGTAAAGTGATGTAATTAAACAAGCTGTCACTTCGTTTTTTTCGGACATTCAGCTTGACAGATAATTACTAGCCCGAACAAACTGGAATCCGCAAGGAAGAGCTGAAATTGCTAATAACGATAAGGTGATAATCCTTGTAGGTAATAAAGTAATCCTTCATTGACTCTGCGTGTATGTGTTTATGTGTGATCATACTTGTATCTTTACTTCAATCATATAATCACTATAATCGTATTATGTAGTTATTACATGGTTATATCAGTTGATTGTTAGAACAAAACTGGCGGACATTATGGATGCACGGAGCTATGTCACTGATACTACTTTCATGTATAACTACATCGATGAAGTTCTCTATACGCTTATATAGAAATGTCGTTTCGTAGAAATACAGAATATACATAATGTCCTAGAAATCAAACTTTGTTTTAATAATAAACACATTTGAAATCAATATTTCTTCTTCAAAATGCTGTTGCATTTCTAAATTATAAATAATTATAAGTAATATAATATGATTATATGTAATATAATTAAAATAATTAAAATAATATTTTGCGAATTAATTCGAAATGCACAAATAGATAATATTCTGTACTTAATTAAAAATAGATTTTTATTAAATTTTTAATGCAATTAAAATGAGATTTAATATTGATAGTTGAAGAGAACTAAAATGACAATTTTCATCGAAGCTTAATAAATTCTAATAAGATAAAATATGTTACAAAACAGATATGTAACATCATTTCTGAACAATTATAGTGATTAAATACTAACGCTAATTTAATATGTACGTAGAATTTTAATCAATAGGATAATCGATCTAAACGGACACACACATATATCGTTTGCGTTACCACAGTTTAAAACTGACGCAAATCCCGGTGGTCTCCCAACGGTAGCCATGGCAACAGGTGGCGCGGGTTCTCTCAACCCTCGCTCATCAGACATCTTACCTCTTATGCTTTACTCTGCTATCTAACACTTGGGATTATATTTTGGATAATGCAAATTATTTTCTAACTTTAAATGCTAGGAATATAAAAAAAAAATGATTTAATGCTCTTAAATATCTTCGCAATATTATATGCTGTTTGACTGTATATAAAATTTGAATATATTTTAATTTTAATGTTATAAATTTTTTTTAAATATACCCACACACACACACACATATATAGTGATAAATATTGTATCTTGTAAAAAAAGAGTAATGTACTTATCATTATTAATATTAATATTAAATGTTTTAAAATCATATTATTTTGTACAATCAGTTATAAAACCTTGGATATTCTTGCTATTGCGCACAACGCAATGACACAATAAGACTTACGAGAATTCTTTGTATTTCTGTACTTATCGATCTTGACTTTCCCAATAATATTATCCCTAGATGACCTGATTTCATGGTTGAAATAAGTTGAAACTGGAAATAGAGAATACCTTAACTAGCGCGAATAATTTAAATTCTGTGGAAGTATGCCAGAGGCTATTAGCCAAGTGCAATCTTGCTCGAAGCCATTACCATCCTCATAAGTCAGATAACGTCTACGCAAATAATGATATTTGATCCGAAAATATTTTTGTCATGTATACAAAAAAACATACATATATTTCGGAAACATGTCTAGAAATATTATATGCATCATCTTGCATTACTTTTTCTTTTGAATAATAGAATTATATAATTTTTTTTACAATTTGAATGCCAGTACACACAGTATTTTTTTCTTAAAAGCTAATTTTGAGATAGCATAAAGCAAAATAAAAAATAATAATTAATAACCTCATAATAATATTAATAAAATAAACATAATATTTTATTAATAATCTGTCGTAATTAAATATATTTTATTAATTATAATAAATATTAATGTATTATAGTTACATAGGTGTTTGATTAATTAAATTTGAAAATAATAATTTATTATTAATTATATATATAATTAATTATTATACATATAATTTGCATTAAAAATTTTTGGATTTGAAATTTTAAATATCCCCAATAAAAATATATCTCTGCAAAACACTTAATTATTTAAATATATATATATATATAAAATAATTTTAAAATAAGTAATTTTAAATAATTAAAATAATTTTATTATATTATCTCATAGCAAGATATTTAATATACATCGTATTAAGAATAAAAAATATCGCTTTGTATATGTGAAGCATAAGTTACAAAGCAATATAGTAAAATAGATAGTACCGTATTCTACAGTGTGAAGGTCAATAATCCCAGAACATTGATAATGTATTGCTGGAATGAGGCAACAGCAAGATCTAAACCAACATATACTGGTTTGGTCGAGTGGTGTCGATATCTCGACTAACTGATAGATAACTCTGTATTGCACAATTCCGTTCTGATTGATATCGGTCAGTGTACTCATTGTGTACTCGATATACAATTACGTCAGTAACTGTCCCATCGATCGAAGTAATATCGTTGTATTGTCACGGTAGAATATGCGCGAAATTCGTATAGTGCGAATCGTGAGCCGATTCTTCGGGTTCGGTGCACATTGTCCATCGATCGTTAGCAATGTGATTTCGATTGAGTGTTTGTTTTTGAAGGTTGCGAAACACTATTAAGTGTTTGAAGAGATTCCGAGGTCAGTTTGCCTACGCACAATGGATTAAACTGTTTTGTTAAGGGATTATTCACAGAACTAGTAGAAATCGCGAACATTATTAACATTATTAACATATCGTAAGTTTGGAATAACATTTATGAAACTTAGCTAAAAATTTTGCTAAAATTTTGCATTTTGATTTTTCTTTTATGCTGTTTCTTATTATAAAATTAATAGAAGGTATTAAAAAATTTTTCAACTCAAAAATTGTGTTGTGAATAAGCTTTCTATTATATGTGTTAGAATTTCTATGAATGAATGAATAAAATTTCTAAAATGTACAAGAAAATATAAATCAATTATATTATTGCAACAATTTTAATTTTTATAAAAAATAATTTATTTTTAAAATAAAAATTTATGACTGTAATAATATTCAATAATATTATTTAAATATTTAATTAATAAATTGGACGACATCCTCAATGAGTTGCGTCTAAAAATTCCGCACAATTACTAGCTAAAAATATGCTGGAGGAAATAATTAGTCGGAAATGAGATTGTTTCTTTTATTGTATTGTAATTTAATTGTAATAGCGAGAGCATTGTCTGAATAGAAAACGAAGTTAACTTACTTTTTGTTCGAGTATGTCTTGTGAATTAACTGCAAGTTAAGTTAAAGCAATAAAATTGATACTTGAATATACAAGAAGCATTTAACTCAATATATATATACGTATATTAACCACAACAGATTAAATTATTTAAACCATTTAACCTTCTAACTGTGTTCTTTTTCAAACCGAGCATTTTTTAAAAATTCTTATAGTATAATAATATTGTCAACAAAAAGATTAAATTTTGCGACATTTTATATTTAATCCTCTAAACACAATTAGAGTGTTAAATCGTTTTTAGCAAAAATTTTTTGCAGAATTTTTGACAAATTAAATTAGTAAATTCAAAATACATTTTAGATATATTAAAAAAAAACAGATGAGTATTAAATTTGATTTAAATATTATCCTACTATAATCCAATATGATAAATTTTGAATAATTTTATTATTTCCATTGACAAAAACAAAATGAATGTTTGCATTATATTTTAATAAAGAAGAAAGATAATACAAATTATTGATATATTTGTTTATACATGATTGATATTTATTGCTTTATAGTTTTATACATTATTACAGTATTATGGAGCACTCGGATATGGTTACAACGAAAACTTTCATAGCATCTTGATCGTTTGTGGTTATCGATAACCACTTAAGCAAGCGGCTTGCTCCTGACATTAGGGAAGTGCATGTCATAAATCGACATGGTAGAAATGTCAGAGTATTCATGAACATATATATGCAAGCAACATGTGGATTGGACATTTTAATGGACTTTCGCATAATGATGGGTGAAGGTAAGCACTAAAATTTCTCGATGTCGTCACAGTTTTCCTCTTTTCTGCATAAAGCACCGAACGGATGAAATTTATAGTGCGGCAAAGAAGGAGCATCGTAAATTGCAAAAGGCTTTCTAAACGAAAATTCTGTGAACGAATTTCTCGCATGGTAAGCCGTTGGCTTTTGATATGTATATTAAATACTAAATTTCGCTACCTTCTCGCACATTTAACTCCTGCACCTTCTAATAGCAGATACATATGCAGCAAAGTTAAGAGTATAAATTTTCTTGAATAAATGTAGTAAGTTAAACCAGATGTTTATATAAATTAAAAAAGTTTATATTAGATTTTAATACATACTGACATATTTATTAAAAATTTTTAAAATTTGCTGCGACTTATAGTTTTTAGTTATACATATACGTTAACCATATTTACTACATATTATACTTATTACTTTTGTTAAATATAGGTTCTCGACACATTTGACTGAAATAGGATTTATTTATGTTCATATTCAATTTTAACAAATTTTATTATAATACTTAAAATTGTTAAAATAGATTCAAGGTTTTATTAAATTATTAATTTGTTAAACTATTTTCTGACAAAATAAATCTGTAAGAAAAATTAGTATAGGTAAATTTCTGATTTCAATGTTTTTCATGGCTTAAAAGTGCAGTACGTTTGCTATCATTTTCAGTTCTCGTCATTAATGTCTTCTTTCAGTACATATGTAACATTCAAAAGCATAGTTTTAGTTTATGATATAACTTTTTTTTTAATTTAAATAAGCTATGGGCATCAACTCACAAAAATAAAATTAAAAAATATTTGGTTCTTGCATCATAAACTGATATGAATATGAAAAAAAAAAGAAATAAAGTAATGCGATTTTTAATATTGGAGAGATAATTAATTGCGCCTTGACCCGTGTACAGCATTCAGTGAAAGCAAAATTATTTGCCTCGCAAAGGAAATTAAATAAGTGAATAATCTTTCTGACACTTAATAGTTTTTGCTTACAAAAATTCATTAAACGTTATACTTTTATCTGTAAACTTTAATTATTTCAAATATATTGTTTATAAAACGATAAGCAAATTAACATACATTTTCTATAAATTATATTTATAAAATTATAATTTTTTCATACTAATTAAAGATACGCTTATCTGAGACAGGACTATTTTGCACAATTCTTGTGCTTAAATTGTTCTTAAAGATTATTTGTAAAAAATATATTCACAGATAATAATATGTTTATTTGAGTTCTAATAATTGTGTTTTGATGTGTTCACCATATATATGCAAGCTTCTAGCTACAATCAAGTTAATACACAGATATCTATGCACTCTCTACTTACGTATGGAATAATATAATTTATATGGTTGAACACTTATATACTTTTCGTATCTATACGAACTAATTTATTACGTTAAAGGTTCTTTCATTACGGTTGCTTCTATATTCTGATAGCGAGATGTAATTTTGCTGCTTATTTGTTTGGCGTTTTCGCCTGAGTTTCCATTAGAATATATTATACGGACGAATGACCGAAAAGCAGTCGTCTGCGTGCGATGCAATTTCGGATCTCTGCGCAATATCATCCGATAAATATAAACTGAATATTGTCGATTGGCTTTTGAAGTCATTGAATTTCACCCGCAAACGTCCCTAGCAAAATGCAATTTCATTGGATTGCGAATAAACAATCGAATTGTACAAAATGCATTCGAATAAATGTATTAATTGATAGACATGTGTACACAATTTTTCCGACGCAATAAAACAATGTTTTTTTATCCGAAAAATTTTTTATTAACACAAACCAAATTTTCAGATTTTTATTTAGTTAAGGAATTTTTTAATATAGGTACCAGCTGTTGCTTACAGGAAATTGATCTATATAGTTTTAATCAATCTTCAGCGTTTAAATAGGTCAGATTGGATTTGTAAAAGATAAGTTAAACTTAGGTCATGCATGCCGAATGCAGTGAACATGTTAATTGTTCGCTGAAATACATTTCATGAAATGCATTCAACCAAAGTGCACTTTTATTTTGAAAACCGAGCAGTTCGTAAATTGAGGTTGCTCTATAGCTATACATAACAACCTAAAAATTTCCAACAGCTGTTCATGACACGCTTTTTATATTGATGCTATACAGCAAAACGAGTTGTTTATACGTAGAATGTAAATAATATATAAATCATTTCTAATAATGTTATTAACCCTCGACTGTACAACAATGATATTTGGAAGCAGAAATTTTAGATGGTTCTACAATCTATATTGGAAAGTTGTAAATTGGAGATAAAAAATTTTGATAAAAAATCTTTCTCTCTCAATTATCGTAAGATAATTCTTGTATCTTATGCTTTAAACAAGACACTTTAGAACTTATTAGACAGTTTTTATAGCTGCAGTTGAGAATTAATTAATCACACCTTTTCAAGAATTGCTTATCATATGATATTTGTTATCATATGGTATTTGAGTTATGCAGTCAACTACTTTTTTTGAAAACAACGTGAGATCTAATATGATTCCAATTAATTTTCTTGACTAATGATATATCAATATATTTTATTCATGGAAAATGCATAAGAAAAACGGATTTTACTGCGATGGCCTGTCAATATTTCTGATTGACATTTCCATCCATTATTGAATAATAAAAGCATTATCTTGATTTCAAGTATTATGAGTGCCAATAGAATGCATGGCGTGATATCGACGTATACAAAACTGATGTGAACATTTTTCTCAATTATAAAATTCGTAATAGCATATGTTCCAAGCAAAAACTGTCTTGTACAAACAAAAGAAAACGGTTATATTTTCATTAAGTATGTAATATAAAATCTTTATATATTTTTTTCTTTTCACATATTTTAATTCACGTAGTAAATGCACAATATAGATAATAAGTTATCTGTTTTTAAATAGTGTATTAAAATAGAAGGTATTTATATTCACCTATCTTACATTATTTAACAAACATCTACTTTAACTGAGTATACTGAAAGTTGTGTTTCAATCAAATTGATAAATGATCTATCATAAACGCTCGATTAATTCCTGAAATATCGCGTTAGCTCACTATTTTTCATGAAGATAAGTCAAGCGCGCTTTGATCGTCTATGTAATATCAGCCTGTTTTATACACTGTGGCTACAATACTGTGTTAAAGAGATAATCCTAAATATCGGGCTGTAATACATAAAGTTTATGCTAGCAGTTTTCTTAAGATAAGAATATATATCAATAAAAATCAATAAAAATGGCACGAAATGGCAGGAATTATGTACCCATTCTGATGCATTGACCTAGAATTTGGAGAAATGATTGGAATCTATGACGCTATGACTCGGAATGACAAATGTTTGATATGTCTTGCACTTATAAAACTAATCTAAAAATTCATATGCTTGAAACGTACTCATATGATTAATGGTAGTATAAAAAATGGTGGTATAAAAAATGAAATTACTGCACGCGCAGTACATTTCTCTTTTTTGGTTCGCGATGTGTGTGTATCGTGACATTGTGTAAGCATACTTGTCATGCAATGCAATGACAATTTGTTAGTATCTATAAATTATTCGTTCGTATGATTAAATGCAAGTTGAAAGTGCGAGAGCTGTGTATTCAAATGAAAAGACGATGAAGCTTTAAAGTGCACTGCATTATTTATTAATATATATTTATTTCTCGGTGACAAGAAGTAATATTGTAATGAGATACTTCGTTAAAGTATACGATTCCTATGATGAAAAAAGCTGTTCTCATTAGATATTTAAATTAATGATTTTCAATAAAATAAAAATAATTTAGTATAATAAAATTAACAGTAATTACTTAAAATTTAGCTAGAAATGTTTTTTCGCAAAACAGCAGTAGTTAATATAATTACATTGAAAAATAATTGCTTACGTAATTATTCATGTACTTATTATGGACAAAACATGTTAATATACATGTATTAGTACACATGTATCTTTCTCTGATGTAACTTTTACCATTTATCTTTTATTCTGTAAAACAAATGAATAAAAGAAATGCTTGTTGATTCCATTTCGAATTCAAATTTTCCCTTGGGAAACACTTGTTTTCTAAAATGATCATAATTCCAATCAATTTCAATTTTTCATAAAAGTATACTATTATAAATAATAAATAGCAACAGCAACAAACGAACAGCACAATCCCAGAGAGCTCTTTCTGAAATTGTCTTAAATAAAATATTCCGTAGCATGTATCACAGAGAATGCTATAAAGAGACAAACTTTGCTTCCTGTTTGCGCGGTTGTAAGTTTGTCGGAGCTTTTGCTATTCATATCCGATTATTCTGCTTTCATGATCGAAAGACCAGTCGTCTTTGCAGAATGGTAGTTGTATCATATATCTCATAATGTGCTTATTACATAGTCAAACGATTCGGTCAAACGACCGAGATTTCGATCACAATGGCGATGCAAGGAAATGAAATCTAAAATTGCCTACGTAATATCCACCTTTCCATTGTCTAATATACACATACTACTGTAATTTGTTTTTGCTACAGTATATGATAATGAAAGCATATAAACTCAATAAACTCAGCAAAAATGAAACTCATAACAAATTTACTACTGCGAAAATCCGCTTAGGATTTTCGCTGGTTTACTTATGATTTTTTGCTGCAATGAAAGAGAAATAATTATATAAGTTCCACATTTTCAAAATTAAAACTAAAGAAACTAATTCAATTAAATATAAGAATAATTAGATATTCATTTTATTCATTTTATTCATTGATATTTAACATACGATTTTTTAAATTCATTAAATTATTATGCAAGATAATGTAGCTAATATGTAAATATTAAGGCAACATGAATATATATTTGAATTTCATATAATGCAAGATAAACACACATTGTTGCGAATTTTATGTCTTGAAATAGCTCTTTCAAGAAAGTTCTATCTTTGTCTTCACAGAGTAATGATTGGGAAAGCATCGATTCATCGCAATTCGTCACTTCTGTCTGACAACGACTGCACATAACGCCACGAGTGCTTTCACTATTTTTCATCGATGTTCGACGAGAGGACATCAGTCTCGACCATTTTTTCCAGCTTTTTTCGGTTTCGACAAATGGATCCTACCTTGGTCTTGTTTTCATGCCTCCAATCTTCATTTCTCATCGTGAGCATGACGGAGGCCTTTGAAAATGTTCAATTTCGCTTTTCAGCTTGTTTCTTCATTGTTGAAAAAAGAAAACAGATTTTTGCGCATCACGATAAAAAATAGAAACAAAGGAAAGAATCGAGTAGTTCATATTCTTACTAATCGAGTAGTTCACATTCTTACTAATCTCAATATATGCATATCTTACTATATTCATAAATTTTACAAATGACAGGATATATTTACATTAAAAAATGTCCAAAGATTTTGTAAAAGATTGAATTTTCTCAATTTAATATTTCGGTTCACTTATATTTTTTCCCGCCTAGTTAAGAAACCGAAGGTACGATGATTATTTGAGATTTCGTAATTTCTAAGATTGTCCATTGAAAAGGAGGTCTGCGAAAAAACTTTTTGATGAAGATTAGTTCGCGACCCTACTTTTTTATCCGTCGATTTTTTTTATGTAACTCGACACAAATAAAAAATAAATAATTGTCTATAGCTATTTTTCTTTTTTCACAGTTATTATTAGCGAGTATATAGAACATTTCAAGTTTTATATGTCTACAGTCAAAAATTCATAAGATATCGCGCGAATTGAGATTTTATTATAAATATCTAACTCAACTGCACGCATATACTCTCTCTTTCTCTTATTTTCTCTCTCTCTCTCTCTCTCTCTCTCTCTCTTTCTCTCTCTCACACACCATGAAACTAGAAAGAAAAATCCTGATAGATATTTTAATATATACAATAATAGAAATATTAAACAAACTTGTTCAAATTATCAATAGTAGTACTTAACAAAATTTATTACTATATATATAAAATTTATTACTATATATCATTTAACTTAAATTTATAATTTATATTATATATAATACATACAAAAGCATTATTACCGGTGGAAGCGTGTGTATAATTACCGATTCACTACCTAAAAATATTTTAGAAACTCTGTATCTTTTCGTTTCAATGGTTATGTATATCACTCAATTATTTTATTTTGTAAAAAATATTTTAAAAAAACTATTGATAAGTCACACATTGTATAATTTCTTGACAAACGGAATTAATGCTCCTTGATTAAATAAATTATTGCAGTTATTAATTAATAAAAGAATAAAATAATAACAATAATTATGAGATAATACATTTATGAGATAATATCAATACCTAATGTTTCATATTTATTTGATTAATATATGAAATATAAATTTTTCTTAAATCTTTGATAATGTAATAAATAATTAAATGTAATAAATAATTAAAAACAAGAATCGTCTACATATATTAATAATTATTTTAATACTCATATCTATTTTATTTTGTATATCAATAAAATGATTTCCGATTTAAATTAGGAATTTATATAGCATAGTATGTAACATCTATCGATTTCTCTTTGATTATTCATTATTTTGCTATAAATTCGTGTTGTATGATAAAATCAGTAATTCCGTTTCAATGGCATATTTTAAACGAAACTAGAGATTGGAACAATCGAAAGCCTCGTCCTCTGAATTGACTAGATTATCTCTCGTTGCAGTTCTCCCAGAGAATGAATCACCTTTTATCTCGGAAATTCTTTTCCAGAGAAAGATTATCATTTCGAATCCACCGGATATTATTCACAGATAGTAGAGAACACTATATCATTATTCTTCTTATGTTGTCATACAAATGTGCGAAAACTAAAGAATAATAGAACTGTTAAAAGATTGAAGGTATGCGCTATATTATGCTTTACTTTATGTTTTTATAATACCTTTTTTTATAATACTACCTAAACTTTTATTTTAGAGATTTTCTAATTTAAAAAAGAAGATTTTACATTAGCTTTTTCAACAAAGAACAATATCAATATTTCAAAAAATAATACATTAAAAATCTGTTATTTTTTTAATAATTCATAATTTTTGATAAAGTAAAGATGAAGCAACGTGATTAACATTATTAATTACAATATATGCATAGAGAAACAAAAAATTATGCAGTAAGCAATAAAATAACATTTAAAACCATTTTCTTAAAATAGGAAAAATCTTGATTAGACATAAATTATAAATAGTGGTAATAAGAAAGTAAATTGCGTCTTTATGCATTGTATCAACGTATTTGATGTTGAAAAGACTAGATTGCCGCTTCAGATATTGTGTGACATGTATTGGTACTGTGCTATTACTGCTAATAGCACCTTTATACGTCGCAGAGAACTTACCAACTCGGGTCTACAATTTACCTGAATGCGAGAAAGGTTGAAACGGCAGAAAGGTGATAAAAGGACTCGACAAAGAGAGAATAAGCTGTTGCTTGAAGAAGGATTATTTTGAATACGTGCCAATGTGTTCATTGTCCGTGTTAGTTCAGTTGTTGCCAAGTATTACTGATTGGTGGAGCAGAAAGAAATAAAAAAGTAAATGGAGATGCATTTCAATGCTTTCGAATTTTTCAATACCGTTTCACTTAAATAATATTTATCTATACGATTACATTTACCCCACACACACACACACACACACACACACACACACACACACACACACACA
>Ga0157364_1000715_pt1 | contig 24701 bp, 8 predicted proteins | sample AttsexASBM2_FD_111476 | JGI IMG/M metagenome (GOLD analysis project Ga0157364, IMG submission 111476) | Fungus gardens microbial communities from leaf cutter ant in Ribeirão Preto, State of São Paulo, Brazil - Atta sexdens ASBM2 | ecosystem: Host-associated > Fungi > Mycelium > Unclassified ...
TCAGCGTTGAAGACAAGCCTCGCTCTGGACAACCAAAAAAATTCGAAGATAAAGAATTAGAGGCATTACTCGAAGAAGATCAGAGTCAAACGCAAGAGGAGCTTGCAGAATCATTGGGGGTAAGTCAACAAGCCGTTTCTGTATGATTGAGAGTCATGGGAATGTTTCAAAAACAAGGAAATTGGCCTTATGAATTGAAACCGAGAGAAAGTTGAAAGGCGATTTTTCACTTGCGAACAGCTGATTCAAAGACAACAGAGAAAAAGTTTTTTGCATCGGATTGTGACTGGAGATGAGAAGTGGATATTCTACGATAACTCCAAGAAGAAAAAATACTACGCTAAGTCCGGTCAATCGTTGCTATCGATCTCAACATCAACACTATGGCCGAACATTCATGGTTTCGAAAAACATGCTCTGTATCTGGTGGGACCAAAAGAGTCTTGTTTACTATGAGTTGCTGAAACCTGACGATTCCATTACGGATGATCGGTATCGGCTACAATTGATTCATTTGAGCCTTGCGAGAAAAACGACCGAAATACGAACAAAGACATGATAAAGTTATTCTTCTTCATGACAACGTTCAGCCTCATGTCATTAAAGTCGTAAAAAAATATTTGGATATGCTCAAATGGGATTTACCGCACCCGCCGTATTCTCCGGACATTACTTCTTCTGATTACTGGTTGTTCCGAAGGATGCAGCAAGTCACCGGTTCACTTCTTTCGCAGAAATGGAAAATTGGCTCCAAAATTGGATCGCCTCCAAAGATGAGTCATTTTTTCGAGATAGAATTCGAAAATTGCCTGAGAGATAGGAAAAAGTAGTAGGCAGTGATGGACAATACTTTAATTGATCTGTTCATTCATTTTGTTTTGAAATAAATGCACAAAAAAACGGAGCAAACTAATTTGTATTCCCAATATAATATAAAAATCAAATAATCATTTGAATAATAATCTTAAAACAATGCATATAACCTAATCTAAAAACTAATATAAAAGATTAAACGTGATGTATGTACATCAATCATTGTAGAAGGTTATGCAAATTTAATAATATGAAAATGAGGAAACGATAAAGCAATATTACTCGATATGAAACCGATAATGATACATAATAAATGATTTTAAATATGAAGCGCTACTACGGTCTGAATGTTAAGATGTTGAACTATTATATATATTCATTTAAATGAATTATTTTCAGAAATTATAATTGCGTGCCGATATGGACTTTCAATGCAATCAATCTGAAATATTAATAATTCCCCCAAATTAACCAAATTTATAGTTTATTATTTAAATTATTCATTATTAATTTTAATTGTTATTTTAACAATTATAGATTAAATTTAGGAAATGTAAGGAGATTATTAATATTTCTGAAATTAATTCATTAAAATGAATATATATAATATAATATATATAATATAATATATATAATAGTATAATATATATAATAGTATAATATATACAATATAATATATATAATATAATATAATTGTTGAACATCTTAACATTCAGACCGTAGTAGCGCTTCGTATTTAAAATGTGTTTCTAACATAATGGTCTTGTTTCTAATCTGATTATTATATACATGCACGTACGCACGCACGCATATTAATGTTATTAATATTATTAATTCTTTGATATTTAATTTCTTCCTTGAATAAAAATTAAAAACAATTTTATTCCAAATCCATTCTTTTATAATAAAATTATTGTATAAGATTGAATATTTAAAAAATAAATTTTTCAAAAATTGTTACGTTGAATTATTGGAAAATGTCACATCTGAAGAATTTGTGATATGTAATGAGATAAAATATGTCACGATTTCATTCATTTTTTTTAAAAAGTCATGTATCTCGTTTCAGAATCGAGATGTATTTTTCAAAAATGTATCATGATTTCATTCATTTTTTTTTAAATCACGTATCTTGTATTAGAATCGTAACATACTTTTCAAAAATATGTCACGATTCTAATACGTGACTTTTAGAAAGTTATATCTTATCTCATTACATATCACAAATCAGACGTGATATTTTCAAATAATTCAATGCACTTTCAATTAAGATAAGTACAGCGTGTTCAAAATAAATTATAACGTAAGATATGATATAAAGTTATATGTACATTCAAGATAAGTATAAATAGACAGTATAAGAATATTCACGTAGCAGTTTTACATTTAGTCAGTGCAGTTTGTCATAAGAAGTTTTATCATAATCATATCTGTGCAATTTGTTAAATTGTTTTTATATTATGATTCAAAACCAAGTTTAATCTTTGGAAATAATTATCAATCCGCTTAATACTGTTAGATTTTTATTAGCATCTATAAGTTCAATATATCTAACAGTAATGAAGCAGAAATAGAATTAAAAGAAAATATATAAAAATTATTGTTGGATAGCATTTTTCACTATAATGGATTGGAAGTAATAGAAAAAACCTATCTCGATTATCATTAACCTTGATTATCAAGAACCTTATAAACTACGTAATTCTGAAATAATTGAAGATGAAGAAGTAGAGTGAAGATAATTTAAATTCTCATCCTCAATGTTCAAATGATGACGCAGACTTTGACAGTTCTTATAAAAAATGAGCTGTTTAGTATTGGCGGAATTGGGACATTAATGAAAAAAATAAAAACAAAAGGAATCGTTCGCTAAAATAAGTGCAAAATAAATTTAGAAGAGTTTCATCTGAAAATCGTCAATTAAGACAATTAAAAGAATTACATTTAAGTAGAAATCGTATAGAAAAATTATCTTACGTCTTCAAATTTATACATAATAAATTTACTATTGTTGAATTAGGATTCATAGTTCATCTACAAAGATATCTACAAAGATAGGTTTTACAAACTCAAGAAGAAATAGGAAATTTAAACCCTATTTAATTAAAGCATCTCACGGTAGGGTATCAAGATTTAAGAAATCTCACCGAATTGTTTCGAGAAAAATTACGAAATTTGTAACTAAAAGAACAATAGAAGATTCCGTTGAGTTGCAAAATACAGTTAATGATTTTCTGAAAACAGTGATCAGTTATCGAACAGTTCGGAATGAAAATATTTTTAATTTTGATTAAAATGGAAATTCTTCATTCTGGAAAGTCATTGTCTAATGAAAGAGTAAAGAAAGTAGAGTGTATTATGCAATCTATATCATCAACACACTTATACATCGTACAACCAATAATATTGTGTAATGGAAATTTGCTATCAGTACCTTATTTATTGTATTGAAAGAAACTAATGGTATATTTGGACCAAGAGTACAAGAAACCTTATTTATTTACCAATAAATGTTATTGTAAAAGTACTGAAATCTGGTAAAATGACTTTAGGTAATTAAATAAATTTTCTTTTACTATACATTTTACTATACTTTTACTATACATTTACTGTTTTACTATTAAAAAGTAAATATAAATTGCATAAACGAATATAATCAAATAATATAATGAAATTATAAGTCTTATTTCTATGATATATTTTATATTTTATTTAAGAATCTCATAACAGTCATAAAATAGTTATTAATTTAACATTTATATTTCTTATCATCATTTTAAAATGTGGTTAGAAGAAACTTATTTTCCAAATTTTCCATTGTTCTAATAGCGCATGGACTAGACATTGTCTCAATATTATTTCAGATTTAACACCTGCAGGAAAACATATTACTACTATGATTATGGTATACCGAAAGGCACAACAAGGAAAATACAACCATTAAATGTTTACGAATTTAGAATTTGGAAAAATTTTGCTAAAAGATTTTCAGATACTGTTTTATTATTGAAAAATAATATAAATTTACATGAACGAAATAATATAATAAAATTACAATCGCTGATACATAATCAATGTCATCTTCGCGATATCACAACTTATTTAAATATTCGTGATTTAAAAGTGGTTATACAAACGAAAGACCAGAAGAATTTGAAAATCCAGTAGAATTTAGTTTTGACAAAAGTTCAACAATATATGATCGAAAGTTGCAGTAATATAGCTGTAGTAAAATGTTCATGGTCAAGAAGTCATTATGTTTAAAACATTTTTTCATCGAGTATCATTATTGCAATGAGTATAATGAATAAACAGAGATACAAAATAAATAAATTTATTGTGTATAAACATTTACAAATTGTTTCATTACTAATTAATATAATATATACGTTTTGAAATTATTACATAAATGACAAGTAAATAAGATATTAAAACGCAAAACTGAAAATAACTTTAAGAGAATCTTAAGATATTATAAAGAAGTAATATATAGAAATGAATAAAAAATTTACTCACTTTAAGGAGAAATAATAAAAATTATTATAACTCTTAACATTATTTATAATTTGTAATATTACAAATATCAATCATGTAATTTCCTTATTTGTTGATTTATGTATTTTAATGTTCCGATAACAATTATTTTCGCATATGAGCATGGATAGCGTATATACGGAAGCGTTAATAATTAATTCTCGAAAATAATATGTCGTATTGTAACTTTATTACACATGGTTGAATTTGTAAAAAAATAATCTTTAATTTGATAAAAAAAAAGATTAATTTAAGAAAATTACGAGTGGAGATATTTTGTTAAAAACAAAAAAATAAAAAAAAATGTTTTTCTTTATAACTTTAAAATACTCTTGAAATCGTATAATTTTTATATAAAAAATTTTTGTATATCTTTTATACTCCCGACGATATTCGGCTCGAAAGAAAAATACCGTTTCTTTTCAAAGAGATGTTTCACCTCTTAAACATGAGTTAGCGTATGTAAAAAAATACGTGTCTCTTAGATTTTACATATTTCATGGAGAATCAAATCGATTTCGAACAGTTGTGATACTTTCCTTATAAGATAGGCGATAGAGAGAATCCCAAGACTTAAAAGACTTTGAAGAACAAACTTTAGATAGATTTTAGACTCTCTATACAATTATAGGTATGTTGACAATATCCTTTTTGCTACTCCATTTGAATGTTTAGATGAAATTTTATCAGTTAATTTATTACACGACAATTTATTATGGAGGTTGGTAATGATAATTCAATTAGTTTTTTGAATGTCTCTCTAATTTTAGATAATAACAAAATTACATTCGACCAATATTGCAAACTATCATTTTGGGAAGATTTTTAAATTTTCATTCTCACCTATCCTATTAGTCATAAAAGAGGAATAGTGTTTGAATTGATTGATAAAATAGGTTTTTGTCCTATCCTCATTATCATCAAACAAATTTAATGGACTATTAAAATCTTGTTAGACAATAATTACCCGCTTGCGTTTATTTTTGCAGCAATTACAATAATATTGAAATTCCATTTTCACAATTATAACAATCCTATCACTAATAAATATAAAATTAAGAATAAATATTTTGCAGTACCTTATATAAGATCAGTTTCAGAAAGTTTTTTACTAATAGCGTCAAATATTAATTTAAAAACAGCCTTTATTATTTCAAACACTTTGAATAAATTTATTAAAGTAGGCAAAGATCGCTTAGATTCTTTAGCACACCAAGATATTGTTTATAAGATTTTGTGTCTGGATTGTGATGCGAGTTATGTCAGCCAAATGAAAAGACACCTATATACAAGAGTGCATGAGCATTCTTCAAATATCAATAAAAAAACGGGTTCTCCTTCGATTATTTTAGACACCGGATCAAATTTATTTATAATTTCGATTAGAAAGAAGTTAAAATATTAGATACTTCCTACAATAAAATTAATATCAGAGATGGTGCATATAAAAAGACAGGCACATGGTTTAAATAAGGAAACTGATACAGAATCTTTATCCGACATGTATCTGTCTATACTCCAATCGCTATCCCCTTCCTAATACTTCCTTAGATATCTCCTCTTTTCATTCTTCCCCTATTACTTCAGTTCATTTGCTTGCCTTAAAACTGTTACACAGTATCAGAAATAATTTGTCTTTCCGAGAGATTTGAGTTCTTCTTATCAGAACATTTCAATTTTTCATTTGGTTCAATGTTACTGTTAAATATTTCACTATCAACTATCAGGTATTTTTTTATTTTATTTTATATTCTGACTGTTAGATTGTATTTTTAATCGTCTTTATGAATATGTTAATTTGTGAATTTGACTCTAATTGTGTAACCATATATCTGATTTACAGATTTAAATTTATAACTGTCGCTCAATCAATTTTAATTTTATAACTATATGGCAGTAGATTTACAATTTAAAATTGAATTAATTTGATAACTGTTTCTTCATAACTTGAATATTAGTTTTATTATTTAATTATTTATTATATTACATGACACATATTTATAGTTTTTTTTCTTAAATTATTATTTTTACGATATATTATAATTGTAATTCTAGATTAAACATATAATACACAATATGTTGGTCATTAGTTGTTCAATTCTCTGTAATTACAAACTTTTGCGCTTGGTTAACAACAATTGTACAAGAATCATTGATGATCTCCAAACATTTATTATGTATCTACATTATCGGTTTCATATCGAGCAATACTGCTTCGGCGTTTCCACATTTTCATATTAATAAATTTGCATAATCTTCTAAAATGATTGATGTACATACACTAATTTTAATCTTTTATATTAGTTTTTAGATTAGATTATATGTATTGCTTTAAGATTGTTATTTGAATGATTGTTTGATTTTTATAGTATATCAATTTTAACATTAAAATTAGGATCAAAACATATGTAGAAATAAACTGTTTTATTTTATGATAACTCAGCACTAAGCTCTTGTTTGGCTCGTAGCTCTATTGTTATTATAATATATTAATTTTATAAATTATTTGAGTCTTTGTTTTTATATTATTTGTAAATATTTTGAATTATAAAATATAGATTTTACACACGATAAAATATATTGAGGATTTCATAATATAATCCATTTTTGTGTTTATATTAAACACACATTTTTATGTCAATTTGTGTACAATAACTTTAATGTGCAGTTCACACTGAGTGTATCCACTCGAATTCGCTAATAGAAACAAAATTCGATGCTAATTTGAAGTTTTATTTTTCCTTTTTAAAATGCATCTTTAAAAAACTTCTCTACAATTTCTTTTCGTCAAATTATTTAAGTTCTCGTGAAGTGTGGAACAATGCAAGCGTTTCCGAATTTATAAACGATAGTGCATTACATAACTAGTGCATTACACTTACGTCTGATGGTTCTTCGTTATCTTGTGTTTCTGATGATTTAATTCTAGGTGCTATATTTTCATCATCGTCGATTTCTTCATCGTCATTTTCAAAGTCTCCTGCATTATTATCTTCATCATCATCAGTATCATCCGGCTCTTCGATATCATCAGCGTCATTGTCATCGTTATCACCATCGGCATTATCATCATCATCATCATCATCATCATCATCATCATCATCATCATCATCATCATCATCGTCATCATCATCATCATCATCATCATCATCATCATCATCATAATCATCGACATCATTGTCTGATTGCATGTTATCGATACCCATTTCATCGTAATCTACAGGTTCCTCTTTGATTTGTGTAAGCATTGTTGTTTCCTCGATAGCGTCTGTCTCAATTGGACATGACGGAGGAGCTTCTGATGCTAAAAGTATTTGAAGGGACTGCGATGTCTACAGGAAAATAAAAGTATTGTTAGCTTTTTAGAAAATGATATGATACATCAATCATACAAAATGTATAGTTTCAGAGTTTATAATCTGTTAAACATTTCAAGTTTATAATATATCTCAAAACTTTATACAGGGTATTTAGAACGTAATAGATAGATCTTTCACATAATGGTAGAATGAACTAAACTGAGAAGAAAAGTCCTCTACTATTTTACGATTTTAATAATAGTTAATAAGATATTAATTGCTAAAAATGGCGGAAAATTGATCTTTAATAATTTTTTATTTAAATATTATAAATTTTCAATCAGGATCAAACAGGAAAACTGCAAGAAACAAAAATTGTTTATTTTTTTCTCATAGAACTCTAAGAATTTTTTCAGAATTTCTATCAAAAGATCTATTATTACCAATATTTATCAAACTGTATAATATAAGATAGGGATGCATCGGATATCCCGGAGATATCCGGTATTCGACATTACTCAGCACTTTTTTACTATTCAGCTAGATAGTCGGATATTATTAGTATCCCGTAATATATCCTATTGAAATTTTATATACGTATATATAAAATTTCAATTTTCAATTTATATACAGTACCCTCCATAGATTTGAGAATACTCTACGTTTTACAGATTTATAAATAATTAGTCAATTGAAAAAAGACGAAATAAAAATACATACATATGTACGTTATCTATAACGTACGTTATCTATACGTACGTATGTATGTACTTTTATATTCCGTCTTTTTTCAATTAAAAATTCAATAACATGCTATTAAAAAATGCAATTTTAATTAAAATGCGATTCATACGAAATCATTCTTTGCCCTTACGAAAAAATACACCGAACTAGGCATTGGCGATCCGAAATAAGTTAATTGCTAAAAATTGCGGAAAATTGGTCTTTAATAATTTTTTATTCAAATACTGTCAACTTTACAGAAAAACTGTAAAAGACAAAAATTATTTATTTTCTTCTCATAAAGTTCTGAGAATTTTTTCAGAATTTTTTAATACCGTATTTTCTCATGTTAGTGAACTCAAATTAAGTGTCAAATTAAGTGTAATTTCGAACCGTTAACATTGTAGTTCGGTGTATTTTTTCGTAAAGGCGGGGCTATTTTACCATTTTTACGGAGTCTAACAATAAATGACAATATATGTATAAACAATAGAAATTCAATCAAATTCAATCTTGAACGCTTCGATGCTATGAAATGATTGACATCCAACATGGCATTATACATTTCGGCATGTATAAACTTGTTCTAGATAAATGTTTATTATTATTTAGACGACTTACGAAGTGTTTAAACCAAAAATATGTATAGATCTCTGTCATGTAATGCCTTTCTTGTAAAACGTAGGATATTAATTCCCAAACTTATGGACGATACGTAACATTTGTAAGTCCTGCTGATTGAACTTTCAGTAAGTTAAATTATGTATTTAAGTATGTTAAATTTTATATATATATGTATATATATATATATATATATATACATATATATACATATATACATATATATAAAATATATATACATATATATATAAAATTTGATCAAAGTATTATAACATACTCAAACTGAAAATTCAATCATATCAGCAGCAGGACTTACAGATGTTTTATCGAATTTTCTGATGGTATTAACGGCAATAAAATCTTATTTTAGATCGTATATGTGAGAACATAATCAATACTAGAAATTAAATACTTATAACGGTTAAAACTGGATCTTTAATGCTTAAATAATTCAATGTGAATTATACGTATACTATATATATATATGTATATACCTACACGCATTTATACTATATTTGTCATTTGAACTGCGCGCCGAATTGGTTTTCCGGATTTATAAATGCATTTAAACTATTGTAATTATCACAATAATAAATAATTAAATTAAATTGACAAGCAATTTTTAATAATTCAATACTCAATCAAGCATCATATTAAAAAGATGTTAATGTGCTGAAAAACTGTAAATAAATTTATTGCAAAAAATATTGGCTCGGCCGAGAGTTGAACCTGGATCTCTTGTATTCCGAGACCCCAGTAGTCCAAAAGCTTAGGACGTTCGTACAGAATTTATTATTACTGTAGTTTAATTGCGTTTATAAGTTCAGGAAACTAATTCGGCGCGCAGTTCGAATGACTACAAATATGGTAAATAGGGTAAAGTCGTCTAATATGAGATATCTTTTTTTAAACATTTGTAATTTATTTACTTTGCAACCTTTCCTATTTTCGTGTCAATTTCGTATCAAATTTGGGAAATATATTCAAGATTTATCACCAAAAGTTAGCGACCGATAGTAGTTATACTTTGTTGTATGTAAAATTTTTTTATCAAAAGTGCCGATTTTGCTTATTCCAAAAAAGGGTTCCTAATATGACAAGGATCCTAATATACAAGTGGGATCCTAATATACAAGGATTTTCTTATATGAGATGGTATCTCATAAGAAAATTAAGGAAAAAATAAAGATAAACTTTTTATACTTTTATTATATTACATACAAGTAGGAACAAAGAATTTAAATGTTATACATAATAATTATATAATTTTTCTATGTGTGTGTATGTCATTATGTGTGTATATGTGTATGAGTAATCTTAACAATAAAATCGTCATTTTTAACATTTCGTTCGATAGTTGAGATATTAAACGCTTTGAGATGTTAAATTGTTTAAATACTCTCATGCTAAGAATACTCTGAGTATTCCTCATATTACAACTTCCACGCTTTCATGATCACCAAATCTAATCTTTACAGTTAAACAAAGCATTATATCATATGTTTTCCTATTAATACGACCTTATCAGTGCATGCAGACTTTATTACCAAATATTTATTTATTATATATTATTTATTATATATTATATATTATAATAAAACAAGATTTGAAGATTAACCTCAATAAAATTCAACAACATCCAATTTCAAGAATCTTTTTCACAACTACTACACGCATGATTTAATAATGAGTTTTCTACTAAATATATTTCATTCTATGAATAATAAGTTCATAATAAAATCAATCACATGCGCTTATTAGTTTAGCAGAAATTCCATTATCTCATATTGGGAACCTATCTCATAATAGGCGATCTTACCCTATATGCATGTACATGTATGTATATAAGTCACATTAAATTATTTAAGTATTAAAGACCGTCCATCGTTACAGGCATTTAATTTCTAGTATTGATGAAAAGATATTATTGTAAATATGCCAACAGTTGTTTCTTGTGCTCATATAACTTCTATCATTTATTATCTTTCTTATACAAGATAACTTGGCAAAAATTCCAAGACCAGCCGAAAATTTAAGTAGACTTTTCAAGAAAGATGAAATTATTATTAATTAAATAAAATAGCGATGATTAAAATGTAATAAAGATGTAAAATGTTAATAAAGATGAATATAAAATTACATATAATGTTATAACAAGATTAACCAAGTAAATAATCTATAATAAATACTAATTACATTAATTTTTATTCTTTTAATTATAAAATATCTATTTTTAAAATTTGGAAAAATTATATGTTAAAAATGTCAAAAATCAACCATCGATGAGATATCATTATAGACTATCGACTCTGGACAAATTTTCATGATTATCAATGGGACCCTAGAGGCCCAGAAACAATTAAAAAATGATGACATTACGACCGGCAAGTAATAAAAATTTACAATTATTAACATAAATATTTCGATATTTATTATTAATTTATTTATTAAATGTGATGTTTTATTATATAAATGTTATATAAATAAGTACTTAATGCTATATTTTATATTGCCAAAAAGTTACAATTTTTTCTCTGCAGTTATCGTCTCTATTGATAATCAATCAAACTTGGATGATAACATTAAAATCGCAGTTTTAAATAAAATCGAGTATTATTAAGTTTAAACATATATATATATATATGTCTACGAAACTAATAAATCATGAAAAGTATTATCAGTATCTTACTCTTAATCATTTAAATTTTAACAGTTACGCGAACTTCCACAAGCGCCGACCGTCTTTAATAGTATCTCGTCGGTGTGTCAACGTAAAATTTGATCAACAAATTTTCATAATAGTATTAGGTGTAGTAAAAAGAAATCCATTATTTTTCCATTCAATTGCATGCAAAAATAATGAATTTCTTTTTACTACACCTAATATAATACAACTTTCTTAATACAATTCAAATAATCGAGTGCAGCAAGAGAGTCTCCCAGATTATCAAATCTGAAGTATGTAACCGTCATTTAGCTATTAGACTAAGTGCGAGCTACTGCACTCCATAACTGCACAATGAAATACTATAAATTAAATCACGATTGGCAAAAAGAATATCACAATGCCAAGCATTTTTAACGACATATTTCATTGTGTAGTATGAAACTACCAAGATGTTTGGAATTATTCATCAAGAGATTTTATATTAGACTGCTAAAGATGGCTTGAATTAAGCCGAAACATTCGGTATTTGTTACATATATGTAATACTGAGAAATATAATCGCTCCAATTACTGCGAATATAGGCTCTTAATTACTCGTGTTTTCATTATTGTTTAATTTTTATCTCAAGAAAAAAAAAACTTCAATTATTTTTTGTTAAAGAGATATCAACAAACTATCTACTTCTATCAAATTTCTTCTATCAAAAAATTACATGAGTGTACTCAAAAAATATCACTATGAATTTCATGTTAAAAGTATTTTAATTTTTTTTTAATCTTAAAGTTAAACTCCGTCAACTCCGCCAACTCTTTTTTTTCCTAAGTTAGTCTTTAACTTCTTTGAAACATATATTTTTTTCAAAATTTTTAGATACATATATTCGAAGATATAATATTTTAATTAAAATTCAGCAATTATGTAATATCTCTCATATATATGTATATTAAAAATTAATACTGTGTTTAAAAAAATTTTTTGATATATATCTTTCATTTAAAAAGTTTTCAATTTTTAAGAATCTGAGGCATTTTTATTCCCCTTATTGGACCTTTAATTATTAAATTAATTAACAATTGTTAATTTAATTAACAAAATATATAGCAGGATAAGGAGGGAATTTTAGATTATTTTACTTCGCATGTAATCCATTGCCAAAAAACGAACATCCAGATGAAAAAATATTTTGTTCGAATATTTATTCCAAAAGAGTCACACCATTTCAAGATATCGAAAAAAATGTGATTTTTCATTAGTATTTTTTTTCTCCACTAAATTTAAATAAAAAAATCATTTAAATAAAAAAATCATTTTTTAAAAAAATCATGGATGTAAAAAGTATTAAAAAGAATATCAAATAGAGTAAACATTTTTTTGAATTCTTAGCTCAAAATTCTGTTTTTAAAAAAGTCAAGAAGCATTAAAAATCATTTTTTATATAATCTGAATATTTGACCACTTTTAAAATAATTCAATAGCTAAATCTTGTCATAAATCATATTTTAGACTTTTTTCAGATTTTTAGATTTGATGAAAAATGTTGAAAAAAAAATTTTAATTATTTTTTCACCATTTTCCGATCTAAAATATACCAGTTAATATATTTTAAATTGTTCTTAAATATAATTGTACTTACCTTCGATCCCGCTTCTGGAGACAATAATTTAAAACTTTAAGAGAGTTGCGTAAGTCAAACAATGAGAATTCCATTTTTTTCCTTCAGAAAAATTAATTTAATTGATTTCAGCATTTATTTCATCTTTTTTTTAAAGCAAATAGCAATTTCTAATTTTATTAAGCATATAATCATGATAAATTGATCTTACCCTAATATAAATCAAAAGACTTCAGGTTTTTGATTTAAGACTATTTAACCTAAAATTTGTTTTATATTTATAAGTTTCTATTAACTTTCCAAAATTATACTTATAAATAAAAATACCATTTTTAAGAAATCAAAGAAATAATTAATAAATGTTATACAGAATTTATAATCAAAGTTAAAAAGTAACACTTTTGAAACAATTATCAAATATATCAATCTATAACTATCTTCATTTATGACTAAGTTTCTATCGAGAATTCGAGTTTAGTTGGAATGTGGGAATTGACTAATCACAGTCGAGTATTCCCCACTGGAAAATAATTGTTTCAAAGTGTTACTTTTTAAAAGTGTATATTATTTCGCATAAAATAATGATTACAAATAAATAAATTCTATATATTATTTTCAAATCTAATTATTTCTTTGATTCCTTAAAAATGGAATTTTTATTTGTATAATTTTAGAAAGTGACTTAATAAAAAATTTATAATATAAACATTATAAAGAATAAGAATTTTATTGGACTGTACATTTGAAAATTTAACAAATAGGAAATTTAACAAATAGGAATGGCTATAACGATCAACTGGATCTGCTTAAATAATTTAATGTGAATTGTATATAGTAGGTATGTACATGCATATATAAAATAACTTCAGCAAATATGCCGCGCTGAGATTTACGCCGCAGAAGTCAGAAAAAATAGAAGGAATGGAGATAATTTCTCACAACTATTCTGTTACGTGCCTTTATGTTATATTAGTATTATGTTATGATTTCAGCTTCTTACAGTTAATATTAATGAATTGTGAGTTTAATCGATTTGTACTGTAATAAGTAACACCATCATAAATTATAATCTACAAATAATTAAGGGCCTGTAAAAGACTTAGTCGTTACTACATACGTGTAGTGGAATAGTAAAGCATGTTGTGTAGCAAAATATAGGTACTTTGCTTTCGTATTCTTTGTTTAATCTGTTGTCTTGTATATCCCATCTGTTTGGGATATTTTTAGTGAGCGGGATTTATGTTCAAAACATAAAAAAGTGCGCAGATTGAATTCAATGCACTAAATGCAATAAACGCATTATATAAAATATGTATCTCATGCCATAATACTTGTAATATATGTAGGAAGATTATAATTATTTTATTTATTACTTCATATACATATTTATCTTTATTCCTTAATAAAACTTTATAAACACATTTTATAAGTGTCATTATATGTCTTATTTATATGCATTATTTGTAAATTTTTCATGAGCCGTACATATTCTTCCCCTCCTTCCCTTATGAATAACCATCCCTATGGGATATACTACAAAATGTAAGGGTTTCAAAAAAATTATTTTTTAATATGAAAAATAAATATTTCAGATTTCTAATATTTTTTTCATAGTAGTAGACAGTACAAAGTTTTTATTGATATAGTTCGTTTACTATAAACATAGTAAATAATACTTCATAAATTAAGTTTTTAATAAGTCCGATGTATATATCGGAGTTATCCTATCAAATTTGTAATCATTTAAATTGCGCGCCGAAATTTTATCGAATTTAAAAACGCAGCTAAACTACCTAAATTATATCACAATTAAATTTTGATGCTCAATAGGCATCTATTAAAGAGATCTTAATATACACTAAAAATCTGTTACAAATAAATTTATTGCGAAAAATATTTCGCCAGGAGTCGAATCTGAATCTCTAAATAGCTTTTAAATCACCGAAGGCTTAGTAATTTTATAAATATAAAACGAATTTTGGGTTAAATAATCTTGTAGGTCAAAAACCTGAAGCCTCTTGACGTCATATTAGAGAGATAAGTTTATTATGTGCTTAACAAAGTTAAAAATTGAAAAAATTTTTTTAAATGGAATAAATGCTGAAATCATTTAAATTAATTTTTCTGAAGGAGAAGAATGAAATTCATTATTTAATCTACGCAAACTCTAATATTAAAGTTTCAAACTACTGTCTGCAAAAGTGGGATCAAAAATAAGTATAATTATATTTAAAAATAACTTAAAATATGTTAACTAGTATATTTTAAATCGAAAAATGATGAAAAAACGGTTTGAATTTTTTTTCGACGTTTCATCAAATTTAAAAATCTGAAAAAATATGACACAATTTATAGTAATATTTAGATGCTGAATTATTTTAGAAGTGGTCAAGCATTCAGATCATATAAAAATGCGATTTAAAAAATTCTCGATTTTTTTAAAAACAAAATTTTGAGCCATGAATGATAAAATTTTTTATTCTAATCTATCTAATACTCTTTATATTCATGATTTTTTTGTAAAGATCCGTTTAGATTTAATGAAAAAAAAAAATTAATGAAAAATGATACTTTTTCGATTTCAAAATGATGTGGCTCTTTTGGGAATAAAACTTCATACAAAATGTTCTTTCATCTGGATGTTCATTTTGCTCCCTGTAGTGATGGATTATGTGCGGGGTCCAAAATCTCCTGCTATATCCTTTTGTTTATTAATTATATAAAATGTTCACTCTCTTAGGAATTTGTATCATATGTAATGCAACACAACAATATACAACATAATGATATTGATCTATTACCCAAGATTGTCGTTGTTCTTCTTGTGTCATCGTAGCGGACGTGTCGATGTCCGACGGAATTAACTCAGATAAATGAGAGCTTATATTTTCTTGCGAGGCTGGTCTTTGTGCTTTATTGAAATTATCTTGTAATCCGTTTTCGACATCCATATTTTGATTTGCCAATTTATTGGGGCGACTAATTTTATCTCCATTTGTTTCATCAATGTTATTTTGTTCTTCTTTTAAATCGCTAATATTGATGTCAAATTCAATGTAATTCATGTTCCGTTCCTTTTCCACTTGTGTAGCATTATTTGGCTCTTCTTTAACTTTCTTAACGTCAGGTTTAGGTTCTTCGGGAAGACAAATGTTACCTCTTTTCCGTCTAAATCTAACATTAATATTCCTTTTGTCCCATATTAAACCATATGCTTGTTTGTAATCCGATATTGCATCATCTACACTATTATATCTCATTAAAATGTTTCTGTAATAAAACGTTGAGATAACATTACAATACAAAATCATAAACCCAATAGGGTCGTTAGGATCCTATTTGTAAATAGTTAATACACGATATCTATTAACTCACCGCGTATTCTTCATCTTTCGTGTTTCTTCATCTTGCGCTTTTGGAAATTTACTTTTTATTTCGCTTGTTTTAACAGATTCAGGTAAATTTCCTATAAATAAGGTATAGGGATCTATCTCTTCGGGATTATCTTCATCTCTTAATATTTTTTTCTCAACTTTCAAATATCCTAGACCAAACTTAATTTTCTCCAGTTCTTTTATAGCTTCGTCAATATTCACATCTTCCGCCATTTGAATGAAACAATATCTCGGACCACATGGATTTTGAAAATGTATATTCAGTATATCAGAATGAAATTTACTGACGATGTCTTTATTTAGATCCGTGTCAGGAAACTTAATTATTAAGCTCTGTGCATTAACTTTATTCTTCATGTTGTATTCGCTTTCAATTCTTAGAGCTCTTTCTGCATCTTCTCTATTCCACGGTTTATTTACACAACTTTGAGATGTTAGCTTCCTTTGTTTATTTTTTTTTACTACCTTTTCCTGAAAAATGGTTACATTAGGTAACTTTGTAACAAATATGTTATTTAAAAATATTTGTTCTTCAAACTTTAAAATATGTTCTCCAGTACAATTTTCACATCCTGATCCTCAGTTTCTTCATTATGTTTGTTGCTCACGATTCCTGATGGGATAGGAGATATGGAATGGGAAGATAAAGGAACAGTCATGTGACTTCTTATACTATCACTCCCTGCTGCATTATAAATATTTCTTTGCCATTGCAATCCGAGATTACCCGTTAAAGTTGCACCAAAATATGCAGCTTGATCAAATTGACCTTGTGGTTGTCCAAACTGTACTACTCGTCTATTTTTACGATGAAAATTATTTCTCTGAATATACATACTGTTCCTATTATGAGTGAATCTTTCGCGACGTACATAGTTACCCCTTAGTGGAATCTCCCTTGGAATTGTAATATCATGTGGAGGAGTTGGAGGAGTTGGCAAAGAAGATGTTTGTGGTGTTATCCATTGCCAAGGAGTATGTGCATGTGTCCATTGAATAGGAGTCATTTGGGAAGGCACTGGTCCAAATACATGTGGCGGAGGTGGGACTCCATTGGATGGTGGAGGCATAGGAGGCAAGGGTGGTTGCCCAGGCAAAGGTTGAGTGACAGTAGAGGATGTGGATGACGATGAATAACTAGCATACGAAGAAACATCATATCCAAAGTTGATTGACTCTTGTTTAAAAAAAGCCCGTTTGGCATCACTATTTTCCTCAGATATCTGAAAACCAAGAAAGTAGAAAGTGAATTAAAACGGAGTGCACGAACTGTGATTCATAAATCTTACAACATGTATCATCACACACTGCTTTGTCGAAATAATATTCATTTTCTCACAACTAAACAATGTCGGTACAATCGCGTATATAAATATTATTTAATACAAATTAACCTAGAATTGTTGAGAAAAAAGAACGCAATGAATCAGTGATTGTCGCATTAGAAATGGAAAAGAGGAAGTAGCTTTAATATTACCGCACGTTTCATAGTGCCAGATTCAATGACTCGCCTTACGAGGTAGAAGCATTTCCTGAATTATAAAATGTAAACACATTGTAGGGTGGGATGAGCATGAATGACAAGGGTAGCGAATCAATATTGCCAACGCAAAATATATTTCACTATCAGTTTCATTTTAAAAAATCACTAGAAAATCATCAGATTTTCAATGAAAACCACTAAAAAAAAACGCTAAAATTTTTTCACATAATAAATATAATTATAAGTAAATAATTAAGTATAAAATACCGTACATTCCATGTAATAAAGTTCTATAAACCTTTTTGTACACTTTATATATTTTTACGTGATCACAAATATTTATTTTTTTAATATTTATTACATCAAATTTTGTAAAATATATGTAATTATAAAATATTTATTATATCCGAAAAAAGCGCAGTATATACATTGGCTCCATTCAGCGAACTCAAGTTGAGAGAGTGCTCGTTGTTATTGATGTATTCTTCCAGATCTAAAATGCTGATTGGCTAATCTAAAAAAATACATCAATAACAGCGCTTACTCAACTATTGAATCCACTGAACACAACCATTGGCCTAATTTACATCGTGCACATGATACACGTACCAATGACTTTCTATTAAATTATTTTAATTTCAGCAATGTATTTAAAGAATGATGTACCAAATTGGTATAGTAACATAATAATTAATTAAAACCACATATGTATATGTTTCAACGTATCGCTGAAATTAAGATCATTCAATAGAAAGTTATTAATTAATACCCATCAAGTGCTCGATGTAAACAAGAAGCTCGATGTAAACAAAATTTTTGCATAATGCGTAAAGCTGAAACACAATGAAAAGCACAGGCAATAGGAACAGGGAATAAAAGATTTCAGAAAGCGTCCATTCTATTATTCATGGTTTCTGATAAGTTGAAATCTCTTATTCCTATTGCCTGTGCTTTTTATTATGTTTTCAGCTTAATGACTCCGGCACACCAGTGCGATGTTCGTCGCGCGCGATATCCAACGCACTAGTGTATCAGAGATGTAAGAATAAGGGACTAAACCAATCAGAATCCTTCATTTCTATCCCCACTATTCACTATGCGCGGCTCGCAGAGAGCGTATAAATAATGCATAATGTGTCGAAAAACTTGTAAGGATGAATTTTTATGCTTTAAACCTGTTCTACATTAGTTGCAAGCTAATCGCAAGTTTATTGCGACAGCCAATATGAAGCGTTTATTGCAAGCTTCAGATTGGCTGTCGCAACAAACTTGCGAACAGCTTGCAACTAATGTAGTACCAGCTTTATATAGACTAGTTAAACACACAGTGCATAGGTGCAGTCGAGTTGTCGTTATGAATGCTTCGAAACATTCGTAATGGCAACTCGATCACATCCCATATTAAACATCAGTAGTATTGACATCAGTGTTGCCAATCCTATCATTTTAGCGGTAGATTTACCGTTTTAGCTCAAACCTACTGCGTTTCAGCCAGGTTATCTACCGCTTTTATTTATTTTATTTGGCTTGTATATAATATTCTATGTTACTGTTCTACTCAAAGATTGATATCTCCTATCCGCCATGTTGTTTGCGCACTCGCGCAACCTTCTGATTGGACGTTAGTATCATCGTATACGCTATTCGTGTGTCATTGGTCTAGCGTTCAATAAGCCTATTCTGTAATCTGTAACCAGAGAGAAACCTGAGAGAGGACAAAACCTAAACCGGTCCAAAACCTAAACCGCAAAATGCTACCGCACACTATTGCCCCCTGACAAAGTGGATGTAAACTACATAGTTCTGACAGTAATACGTCCACTTTTCTAAGGGTAATACGTTCACTTTTCAACTCCAGATGATAAATCGACTTGGTTCATATAATCGTGCTACATTCACAAATTGTGCCTCAGAAATATTCATCTCTGCAATCTTACATACGCGTGATGTTTATTTCGCTTAAAAGTATTAACATTAAGGTTATATTTTTACAAATATGTTAATATTTATATTTTAAATAAACATATGAATTAAGCTATATTTTAAGCACTTTATTTTTATTAAATACATTTTTATTTACTTTATTTGTTATTACTTTCTTCCCAGTCAGAAATGATAATGGAATCGACATCAAATCGATGTTTTCATTATCATTTCTGACTGAATTATTACAATACTAAAATTTGAAAAGCATATAATGACAAATTTAATCTAAACTTTTTTTGTATAAGTACTTTAAAATGTAATAATATTATATAAGTTTCATTGCGACGCAAAAATTAGATGTTTAATAAAATAACAATATATTAGGTGTGAGAAAAAGTTCGTGGCGTTTTTTAAATGCCATCTAATGAGAAAAACGCCACGAACTTTTTCCCACACCTAATATTTTGTTGACAATAATATAAATTAAAAGAGGAGCTGATGAGCCAAGCTGGTTAATTATACGTATGCTTGTAATTATAAATTTTTATGTATACATAAAAATTTAAACAATGTCAAGAGTTTCAACCCAAAATATTTTGTTTATTTACAGAACCAATATAACCATACAATTTCTGCATCTAAAACTGAAACGTTGCTCTATCGAGTGATATAAATATCAATTTTTAAAGAAATAGAATATATATGCATTTCAGCTAAAAATATAATATTACTTTCCTTCTATAACTTTTGCATCAATGAAACACATAATACATCTTGAATATTTAAAGAACTTATACATAAAAATTAAGATTTTTGCAATTATATATATATATATATATATATTTCCAACATCTCCATCAGAGCACAAATAAGAAAATACTTTCTTAATAAAATTATTTTTTACACGCGTTCTAAATCATTGATACATTTTTTAATTTTTGTATTATACGTATATGAGTTAAATACAGGCTATAATGTATTATATTATATGTATATTTACATAATTTTTTTTACTGTAGCTAGCTGCTAAAGTCTAGAGTATTAACATTTGATATTGAAGTGCGTGCATGCGTACGTGCGTGTACATATATAAGGTGTCTCAGCATTAATTATTAAGTTATTTGGAAAGTTTGTTTCAAATTTTATTAACTCAAAATTATTTACACATCTTCGTTAAAAATAAACGAAATTTAAATTTACAAAAAGAGTTTTGAAGCTTGAAATTTCTATTTTCAAAGCTTATTATATTTTTTGAGTTTATGTGAGTTTTGTAATTTTGACATATACAAAACTATGAGTTGAAAAAAATGAAAAAATTTTTTCTCACTTTGTAGGTCTGTCACGTGCCAAAATAAATTTGAGAAAATTTTCTACTATCTATTATGAAAATTTGAAGTTTTTGCAACAAAACTGTTTTTTTTTAATATTTTACAATTTTTTTTTTTTAATTAAATAAAAATAAGCAATCTGACTTTGATTGCTCATTAGTTTGATAAAAATCATCATATCACAATTAAAAAACCACATCTAAAACTGAAACTTGCTCTATCGAGTGATATAAATGCCAATTTTTTTTTAAATAGAATATATGCATTTGAGTTAAAAATATAATATTACTTTCCTTCTATAACTATTGCGCAATAATTACTTCATATGATAAAGTATAGTCATATTTTTAACTCAAATTGATATATATTCTATTTTTTTAATAAAATTGGCAATTATATCATTCGATAGAAGAAAGTCTTAGCATTAGAAATCTGTATTTTTAATTACGTAATTTAACTCGTGATAATACTACAGTAGTAGAGTTTAGTAGAGTTAGCGTTTTCAAAGACCGAAAAAATCATTTCGGCGCGCATTTCTGGGGACTACATACGTAGTATATAAATTCACGCAAGAATCATACAAGCATTTAAGATCCAACTAGACGTGTAAAACTTTGATTTTTACAGTTTGTGTTATCACATATAATATATTATATCTTATAATATATTATATTGTTTATTTACGTCGCCTAAAGATACATTGTTCCTTCATATGTCAATTATTGCGAAGAATATTACTAAATAAGGTCTCAGTAGTTTAAATGCTTAGGACGCTCGCACGGAATGCAAGAGTGTTCAACTTCTGACCGAGATAATATTTTTCGCAATAAGAACTAATTATTTACAGAATTTAATATATTAATCAACATTATTAAGATAGTTTCGAAAATGCGAATTGCATCAAATATTTGTTAAATTGCTAGTCAATTTAACTCATGATAATATTGGACAGTATCTGAAAAACGCTATAAGTTAAAAAGGAGACGTGGAGACAGTAATATACGGAAGGGGAAAAAATGTATGAGAGAGAGATATTAGAATATGTTTTCTGCAGAGATTCCGTATCATTTTGCTTGTTAATCCCATGTTTCTGTCTTTTTATATGGACTATTTCCGATATTAAGCTCTTATTATAAGAAGATTTTTATGTCCAAAATTTCAATGTTATCCCACTTAAAATTGTGATTGTGATCAATGCAGTGGTTGAGAATCACTGATAGCGATTTAGATCCTTCTATTAATATCGATCGAAAGCATGTTCCTTTAATCTTGTCTTTAATTGTCTTTTTATTCGACTCACATAACTAGCATCGCAATTATCACAAAAGATTTTATAGACTACGTTTTGATTACATAATGGATCCAATCCCTTCTTTCCTTTTTTATAAAATTTTTAATATTTCGAATTCGGAATAGAAGCTAATTTACAGTTGAATATATTAATTGGAGAGAATTTCTTAGATATGGATTTCACGTAAGGAATTGTGAAAAACTTCTTCTTAACCTTTTTATTAACAGTTCTATTAATATTATCCATATAAAATTTAATTCTTTTTTGTATAGAAGAAAAGATGAATTGTAGTGGATATCTATTATTTTAAAAAATATTGATAGCATTAATTAGATTGGTTTGCTGGAAACTAGGATGACATAAGCGTATTATCCAAAAACCCGTAGATTACGCCTCTCTTGTGACAAAGCGGATACTGTGAGTTAAAATAGAGAAATCTGTCGAAAAAATTGTCTTGTGATATTCAAAAACAAAACTTTATTCCTGAACCAATAACATAGTGTCCAAAAATCTACCGTTAATGCCAACCTCCATAGTAAATTGCAATCTAATGTGTAAAGAGTTAAAAACTTATCAAAATATCATTAATGCTCTCTAATGCTAAAATAATGTCATCCACATATCGAAAATAAAACAATTGTACAAATAACCTCCCAATTGCAATTTCCTCCAAATCCTGCATAATTATATCAACAATGACTAGGAACAAAGATGACCTCATAGAAGTCCCAAAGATTTGTTCATAAATTTTTTGTTAAACATAAAAAGGTGGAATTTAACCAAACGAATAGCAATCAAAAATCCTTCCAAAGGAAGATTTAGTTTTCTTGGATATGCGTTGCCATCTCTTAATACTATCAGATATCAATTCTATAAGAACATTATAATAAATAATGAAACAACATCTAAAGAAATTAATAAATAATTAGGTTTGAAACAAACATTCTTTAATTTTTCGATAGAAGCTATTCTTAATATGCCTAGGAGCTTCAGGTATAGAATTAATGATATTATGTAGCTACAATGAAAAATAATACAATGAATTATTAACAGATGACACGATAATTCTTAACTCTTTACCCTGATTATGAATCTTTGTTAATTCATATCATATTTTAGCTGTTTTTCAAAAAATGTTTATAGTTCTGTATCTTAATAAAGATCACGTTATTATATACGATACTTAAAATTATGTACAGGGTGGGCCATCTAGCGTTTGGAATTTCAACTACCGGTTATTTTGAGTTTGAAAGGTGTAATAACATTTATAACGTATCAGAAATTTAGTTTTTTGTTTGACATTTACGAAATGGGTCGCTATACGCTTGAACAAAATTGGGAAATATTGAAAACTTACTTCCAAAGTGGTGGTCTTCAAACTGTAAGAAATTTACGTGGAAAATTTGATAGAAAGGCATTTCTTTTCTAACGCAGTTTGTGGATCAATTTATGAAGCGAATTCGACAAACTGGATCCTTATTGGATAAAGCAACTCGTTCACGTGCTCGTCCAGTAAAGTCAACCAAAAACATTGCTGCTGTTGCTCAGAGTGTGCTTGAACAACCATCAACATCAACTCGCCATCGTTCTCAAAACTTGAACGCACTTCTTTGAGAAGAATTTTGAATAAAGATCTCGGTAAATGGCAATGTACTACCTTTCCAATAAAGCCATAAACTTTGAAAAATATTCATGCGTTTTTTTTTTAGAGCCAAATTAAATTCCAAATTTTAAATAGCCCACCCTGTACATTCAACAGTCTTGATAAAAAATATGTTTTAAAAAAATTTGATACTTTTACATAAAAGTATAGAGTTTTACCTATACAAAATGTTTCTTTTTAATTTCTTCACGATTTTTCTTGATCATGTCTAATGTAAATGCATTAATAAACGCGCGCGCACGCGCACACACACGCGCGCGCGCGCACACACACACACACGCACACACACACACACACACACACACACACACACACGCACACACACACACACACACACACACACA
>Ga0157364_1000716_pt1 | contig 24694 bp, 9 predicted proteins | sample AttsexASBM2_FD_111476 | JGI IMG/M metagenome (GOLD analysis project Ga0157364, IMG submission 111476) | Fungus gardens microbial communities from leaf cutter ant in Ribeirão Preto, State of São Paulo, Brazil - Atta sexdens ASBM2 | ecosystem: Host-associated > Fungi > Mycelium > Unclassified ...
CCCTTGCCATACTTTTCTCTTATAAATTAAAAAAAAATTAAACTTTGTACCCACGACTCTCATCCGTGATACTCATGTTTGAGTATACAATACCGATTTCCTTATCATGAGTCTCACACAATATTATAAGCGAAAGAGTTAATTATATTTTATGAGAAGGAGATCCAGCTAACTTAACCCTAACCTAACCTAACCTATCCTAACCTAACCTAATCTAACCTAACATAACCTACAATTTCAATTCACTGAAGGCAGTCACATTCTTGATTAGAAATCGACATATTAAAAATTGGAGACTAAATAAAATGTTCAGTATCCATACTGTACGTATTTATACAGGGTGCGTTACCAAAATCTCACAAATTTCAATTTAAATTTTCCGCTATATTGTGCCTCCGCTAGAGATTGTTGGTGTTCGAGAAAGTTTGATGCTTAGTAAACAGACATATTGGCCAAAATGGCCGCGATGTTGAAACCAAGTGCGGAGTATAATCGAAGAGCCGCAATCATCGAAGGCCTTCGCGCTGGATGCTCAGCAATGGAAATAATTCGATTCTTTGGATATTCGAAATTAACCGTTTATGACGTTGTGACATGTTGTGACGTTGTAACCGTTTATGACATGTACGGCTTTAGAACAGTCCAACGAAGATTTCAGTATGCTAGTGAGAAAGTCATTCGAAAGAATACAAGAACCCCCGCAGTCGGAGTCGTTGAAAGGACTTAAGCGCTGATTTCGGATGATCCAGGGCAATCGTTGCGAAAATTAGCATCGATTATTGGTGCAAGCGAGCTAACAATGCGTCGAATTGTCGAGGAGGACTTCGATACAATTCGATACACATTAAAGATACGACAGACTGCCAGGACAAACCGAATTGCTCGTCTCCCATTCTGGCCTTTCAGATTTAAATTCCTTGGACTACGTGAGCATAGTTGAAAAGATCGCAAACAAGGTATCCCAATGTGACGTTATTAAGGATCGCTATTGAGGCAGCATTCGTCGGCATGGACAGCGATACATTACAGCGAACGTTTCAAAGAATAGAAGCCGTCATTTAAATGATTCAATCTAATGGGGGATATATCGAATAATTGTGCTTTACAGGGATCCCCCAAGTGTCATGTAAAAGGATTTTTTGAATATTTAATTTTTCATTAAAAATATTTTGTTTAAAGAAATTATTCGATTTGTCCAGATTTTTATGACGCTTGTACTGTGATACCATCAGCTTTTCTTTCTTAGAGATAAGAGCTTGTTAAAGGAACAACAGATCGGATTGGCAGGATATTAAACAAACACAATATCCAAACTATCTTCAAAATAATAGGACCAAAAAAATAGGACAAATCTTAGAAATCCTAAAGATCAAGACTTCCACTCAGCAGGAGTATACAAAACCTTGTTCCTACGGACAAATATACATTGGAGAAACCGAGAGAATAGTCAATCTACAGATAAAAGAACACCAACGTAATGTCAGGCTAAAATACGCCACGCATTATCAGAACACAACATTGAAACAGGACATCAAATACAGTTTGACAAAATGACTACAATAGCCAACATTATCATACTTTCCAAGTATATTTTCACAGTATAAAGAAGCCATAGAGATACAAAAAATACCTTAACAATCTAAATAGAGATAATGGCTATAACACAAATAAAGTATGGAAAACCATTCTCTCGGTTATTGAAAATTGACCAATTTCCCTCATTTTCCCCTTCACTCACAATTCTCTTCTTCCCTCCTCCCCACCATTCCAACAAGTAGCATAATACAGTGATGCCAGGCATGTCGCACTTGCGCATTGTTATAACTTAGTGTGCTATAGCTATTAGGTTAAAGTAACAATATGATGCTGTGTGGACCGCGAAATCTGAGGGCCAAACCGAACAACAGGAGGTGTGAGGAATCCTAAGAGAAAAATAGAAATGAGATAAAATATTTTAGATTAGAAAATGAATCGCAATAGAATCAGGAAAAAGGCCCCAAAAAGGTATGTATCCAAAAATTTAGAAGATCTTGGTTAGAACGAAAATATCTTTAAAGATTAGTTGGCAGAGAGTGACAATAAAGCTTGGTGTAATATTTCACTTAAATGTTGTCGACATTATTTATCAAGGCATGCTGAATCAGCTTCTCATATAGATAATGTAAATAGTATTGATGTAGAAATCAATATCCCACAATAAGAGATATGTCTAATTTCTATATATTTATAATTTTATTTCTTTTTTGGGCGACTAAGGACGCCAGTTTCACGAACGGATTACTCTACTGGCGCTTTGAACTGCGCGCATGCGCGAGGCATGTATGGCAGTACTGGTATAATATAAAAGGAACAACTCAGGCCAGTGATGCACTGTCGTAGGAATAATTCACACGACAGCGCATCATTGTATCAGGCTGCTCCTTGCCCTAATGAAGTGGACTGCAAAGTTCATGAAACGTTGGCATTCCAAAAATGGACACGGAGAAAATCCGCGAAACGCAATAATCTTTATATAGAAAGCACCCGTGGAATATTATCCTCAAGAATATTATCAATTATAATTGTTATTAATAGTGTTCTGTTGCTTAAATGAACAATTTTTCTAATTGTTAACTATTTCCTTAACAATTATATAACAATTTCTTCATTTCTTCGTTTTATTTCAAATATGTGCAATATATCTCGACAAGCGTTGCGTGTTACAATTTATTTATGGTCTTACGTTACAGTCATTGTAGACTTTAGGGAGCATTTGTATTACAACAGTATGCGGTAATCTGTAAGAATTGACTAATCACAGTCGAGTATTCTCCTATTTTATTGTAAAAAGGGAATACTCAAAGGTGATTGGAAGATAATTTTTACAGATTACGGCATATGGCATATGGTTACGGCCAATATAAATGCTCCCTTAAATGGAATGGAATTATAGTTACCTCAAATTTTCTAGTAAAAAATCCGTTCCTTTGTTTCGATTCCATGTACATGGGACGGCACCCTTAAGCACCAGAACTATTCTTGAAAAGAAACGTATACGAAAAACTAAGGAAATATTATATTATACTATATTATACTATCGACGAGATATACTATTAAAAACTGTCAATCCTGGGCAAATTTTCGGCGGTATAAAAAGGGCCCCAAGAGTCCGGAGGTAATTGAAGAAACGCTGATATTATCGACAATTGATACAAATTTATTATTATTAACATAAATATTTGACTCATATATTATTAAATTCATGATTTTTTATTACATAAATGTTTCAATTTTTGTTACATAAATAAATATACTCGTAAAGCTATAATATTCTATATATTTGCAGAAAAATTGCAATTGTTTGTTTGCGATTATCATCTTTGTTGATAACTTTGACGATAATATGAAATCATAATTTAAAGAAAAATCGAATATTATTGAGTTATAAATGCATAATTACCTCTACTAAACTAATAAATCATAAAATTAGTACAATATTATTGTATCAATTTTTAACTCTTAATCACTTTAATATTCACAAGGAATTCTCGTAAGGATGTCGGTCTTTAATAGTATCTCGGTGATTATACGTAACATATACTGTAGTATTTCTCTAGACTTTCATATACGTTACTTTTCAAGAATAGGACCCCAGATGCGTCTCAATAGATTCGGTGCTTGTGTAAACTTATTTAGGCCTGTTAGTAAATCTGTTCAAAAATAATTCCTGGACAAAATGAAGTGGTTACGGACTATCAAATAAGAGAGCGTTTATATTAGTTGTAACTATACCTGAGAATACACCAATAAGTTTGAGTCCGCTTAATGCAACTATTGTTGTGGATATTGTTGTTGATAATGAGTCTGTTAGGGAACGTTTATTGGTCATAACTGTATGCTGTATGCTGTAATCTGTAAGAATTGATTAATCACAGTCAAATATTTCCCTCTCATTCGATAGTAAGAAAGGAAATACTCGAAAGTGATTGGTCAATTTTTACAGATTATAGCATACGGCTATGGCCAATATAAACGTTTCTTAACAGATCCACTATCAAATATCTACAACAATGGTTGCATTAAAACGGACTCAACTATTATTGGTATATTCTTCTAAATCATCCAATCAGAATTTTAGATCTAGAAGAATACATCAATAGCATTGAGCGTTCACTGAACTATTGAGTCCGCTGAATGCAATGTCAAGCAGTCACGCTTGTGGCAACGGACAGCCATATATCGAAGCGAAGCACTCTAAAAAGTATCAAAGTCTGCACGAATGTGACATCATCAAGCTGATGCGCAGTAGAATTCTAAATTCATCCATGGGATGAGAATTTCCTTGTATTTCTATCATAGTAATACATAGGTTTTGAAATTCAATTTTTATACAGCATATATGGTATACAGGGGAGTCAGCATCTAATGTTAAATATAATATTATATTATAAATATAATATTATAAATATCTATGCTATAAAGTAGCTCGTGTAGGAGCTCTAAAATACGAAAGAATTATTCATCATGTTGAATTTAAATGTATTCATGGATTCAAATAGATTTGAAAAATTAGAAGCGCAAATTCGAAATTAATTAATTTCTATCTATTTTAATTTATTCTCGTTTACTAAAAAAATAAGAACAGCAAAAAATTAGATTTTTTTTTTATCATATGAAGATTGACAGTTTAGAAAATTATATGGGGGTGTTTGGAAAGTTCGTGCCGATTTTGAAAGAAAATTGAAATGCAGAAGATTTAAATTTTAGTATACATTTATTAAATTATATAGATGCCATTCTGTTCTACAACCTTTCTCCATCTTTCAGGCAACTTGAAAATTCCGTCCTTCTCTCAGGATTTTCAGCGAAAAACTTTTCTAAGTGATTTTTTACCTCGACCAAAGAGTTGAAGCTTTTTCCATAAAGGGAATTTTGTAATAATCGAAATAGGTGGAAATCAGAGGGTCTGGTGAATATAGTAGATGGTAGAACATCCCAACCGAGCTCTAACAACTTTTGTCGAATTATCAAAGACACATGAGGCCGCGCATTGTCTCTATTTCTGGACGTTTTTGTTCAATCGCTGTCTTCAATTTGTCTAATTGGGAACAATACTTCTCTGAATTTATCGTCTCGATATTTGGTAGAAGCTCATAATACAGGATCCCTTTCCAACCCCACCAGACACAGAGCATGACCTTCTTTGGATGAAGACCGGCTTTTGGGATGACTAAAGGTGGTTCATTCCGCTTTCCCCAAGATCTTTTTCGCTCAATATTATTGTAAATGATCCATTTTTTATCCCCCGTCACTACTTGCTTCAAAAATGGTGTCTCCTTGTTGCGTTTATAGAGCGAGTCGCAAATGGAAATGCGATCCATCAGATTTTTCTCCATTAAATCGTGGGGAACCCATACATCAAAACGGTTTATGTAGCCAAGCTTCACAAAATGCTTGGATGGTGGATTTTGATATATTTAACATTTCTGCTAATTTACGTGTCGTATAGCGTGGGTTATTCTCGATCAGTGTTTTAATCTTCATCTGTGATGGAGGGCCTACCTGGGCGTTCTTGATCTTCTAGCAAACCACTTCCGCACAATTCTTTCAGCTACAGCACTTTCGCCATAAACAGCGCATATCTTGTTTGCCTTTCCGGTAAAAGAAATGCCTGAAATACACTTTGTTTTCTTCCATATTCAAAGGCGTATAAAACTGACAAAAATTAACGTATCGCAACCAAATTTTTTTCCAAGTATGCCTGAAATATCGTCTTTTATCGATGTACGCATGTCATTTGTTTTCATTCTGATATATTCAGACCTCCGGACAATCCAATAATTAATACAAGAAACAGATATTTTTTTTACGATCACATAAATATCACTACATTTTCTTTATATATATATATATATATATATATATATATATATATATATATATATATATGTTGTATTTAATTATACAATTACTATACTATATTATATATATATTTCTCAATATTTTTATCATATCGATGAACATTTACAATTATGTTAATATTTATCGTATTTAACAATTTTTTATGCATGATTATGTATAAATATGTATAAATATTCATAAACATACATAAACATGTATAATCATGTATAAAATATATCCATGCATGTTCATATATCCCTCTTTCTTTTGTAAAATTATTTTTTGGTGTAATAGAAATAATAACAGTAATGTGAAAATATAAAAAATAATTAAAAGGAATTAATTTTCGCATTGTTCGTTTTAGAAAAAAAAAACAATTGGAAAAAATAGTTTGGAAAAATGTAAAAAAATTTATTTATGCACAATTTTATATACATATAATTATACATAGGCAATTTTTTTATATTTCTTCAAATTTGATTTTTTTTCAAAACAAATAGTGAAAAATAATTAAAAATTAATTATTTTTAATATTTATTTTAATATTTAATATTATTATTATTATTTCTATTAGACTACAAAGTAATTTTATAAAAGAAAGATAGATGTGTGGACGTCATGTATGGACGTATTTCATGTATGATTATACGTATTTATAAATATTTATGTATGTTTATACACATTCATGCATTTTTTTACCGGGATAACTATTATCTTTAAAGAATACATAATTACAAAATGAATGAAATGCTTTTGTATACATTTACGAATTCTATTTATAATTAAAAATGATTTATATAAATCAGTGCTAGGATTTATTTGTACATTTCGATCGCGCGCGCGAGAAGCTTAATTCCTTTACTTCACCAATCCGCGCGCAGCCTAAATATTGATTGACAGGAAGCTAAAAGTTGGCCGAAATGTATAAGTAAATCCCAGCACTGATATAAATGATTTACGTCAATTTTTATGTGAAAAGCGTTTAAGTAATGAAAGACAAGATGATTAAGACAAGATTAAACAATAAAATATAAAATGTGGAGCTATAAATAAAACAAATAAAATAAAAATTTTAATCAACACAATGTATGAATTGTTGAACAATCTGACAAATTATTGTTAGATATGCCTGTACAGTAAAATTAATTTCTACAATGATAATAAAAAGTGAAGGCGATCCAACTTTTATTTAATATTTAACGTTTTTTGACATATTTATTATTTAAGTATAGATAATTACAATATTGCTGTATCGAATATTCTCTCACATTTATCCATAACTGATGGTATAACCCATGGACAGCATTAGTGTTTCTTTGATTGCTGGATGCAATTGACGTTCGATGTATCTGGTCAATGCTTGACTAGCACCCTGCAAAAATACTTCTTCCATTTCTTTTGTGATATATTCCTTAGATTGCCAATTCATTCTGTTTGGATCTTTTAAGTCTAAAGAGAACAGATTGTCAAAATTGTCGTTTACTACGAGATCTCGCAATACATGTTGTGATGGATCCTCATTCCGGAAATCATCGGTTAAATTAATTTTAGTAAAATTCACAGGTTTCTCTGTTGATTTACGTTTATTTATCAGGGTGTCCGTGAAGTTCCATGGTGTAAATACAAACGTAGCACGCGCGTATCGTGCCATTGAACGTTTCTGACGTGATGATAATTTGGTGATCCAAGAATTCTTCTTCCATACACCGAAATTCATCTCAGGGACGTGCGAGTAACGCAAACGTTGACTTTCGTTCGGTATGACAATATCTATTTCTTCGGCGTTGCCCGCTAATTGTCTCGGTTCCGCCGCATCATACTTGTCATTCAGAGATAACGACAATGTTGGTGTTACCTGTAATAAACAAAAAATATTTAACAAAAGTATTTATGGACATCATAACTGCATCAATAAAAATATCTAGTAACCAATTATAACTGAACACAGAGTTGTACAAAACTGTAATTCAATTAACAATTACAAATTACAATTACAATGTAATTCTTAATTCAATTAGTAATTATATTTCGTAATTATTTATTAATTAGAACTGGAAACAATTAAATGAAGTAATTGCGAAAAATAATTGTAAACAAACAATTATTTAATTGTTAATTAATTAACTGTAATTGTAATTAGAATAAGAGCAATTAATGCTTTATAGAATATTGTATAAATGTATCCTTTTATAAAAAGAAGTATCTCGATATTGTTATGTGCATATGAAAAATAATAAAATTTATCAAATAATACATATGAAATGAAAAATAATAAAATTTTGCCTAACAATTGAATGAAAGTAATCGTGCAATTACAATTATAATTGTAACTGAATTAAATATAATTGCGACTCAACAATTACTTTAATTGTAATTATTTTAATTGTAATTACAATATAATTACAATTGCAACATAATTGTAATTACATCGAAATTGCAATTAAAGTAATTACAATTGTAATTAATTACATTTATTAATTAATTATGCCCAACTTTGACTGAACATAAAATGAATAGGACACAATTTTAATTGGAACGACATTGATATATTGTATGAGAAAAAATTATTTTTAAAAAAGATTATTATTTATAGATTTTAAAGTATTGATAAAGATGCATATATATTAATCAGTTTCAGCTAAAGTTAAGTATTCCTGAAATATTTATAAAAAGTTCCTAAAATTCCCCAAAAATATTCCAAAGTATTTGCATAAAAGATAATAATCTTAGAAAAGCGATTTATTCTTAAAGTATAATATAATAGGTTGGAAAAAAATTGCAAAAAATCCTATGTCATACAAAAATAAAAGAAACAATTCTTGTAAAATAAAATAAAAAAGTGTCTAATAAAATAAGTGTAATTAAAAAGAGATGAATTTAAGAATTAAATAATAAAGTAAAAGAGAAATAAAGACTAATTAAAAGTAGTTTGCTCTTGTGCAAAAGATTACTCCGATTACTTTACAATGAAATTTTGGTGAAATGATGCACTCCTTATATTCTCTCCCAGATGATTTTTGTTAATCAATGCTCCTCGCCAATGTTGTGTACTGCTCGCTCGCTCGCTCGCAATTTTCGTGATATATACGAAAATATATATTCATACAATATTCTGAACATTTCATCGACATTTGTATATTCTGCGACCATTCTTTCACACTGTGCCGGAATATTCGGCACATTGAGAATATGAATCGAACTTTCTATGAATATTTAGCATTAGCTGAGGTAAAATATTTATTAAATTAATAAGATAGTAAATTAATTTTTATAATATATTTTTTGATGTATGCGTACGCATGACATCTATTTTTAGAAAAGATAATTTTTCCAATATGTAGCCTACCTTATTAATTAAGTGATACGGTGGCCATTTATCCTGCCGTTTGATTTGCTTATCGATGCGTGTAGTACGGCAGTCATAAGCATAGATCGATGCAAATCTGGGTTCTAGAAAACTGGACTCTGTACGTATACGCATCTGACCGCGTCCCCGGGTGATCGGATTGGTGAGAAAGTCTATTCCCGCGCGCCTTAGTCGCAGTGTCATTTTGCAGGATTCAGCGGAAATTAGGGCATGATGATTTCGCGGTATTAGGGACACTATTCCTGACACTGACAGATCGTTGAATACAATGCGCGTCCTCAGAGAATTGTGATCTGGATCGTACACGCATTGTTCCACTCGTGCCCAGTAACCCCTGGTCTCCTTCGTATTTTCTGAAAGCTACGAAATAGACTAAGGCCATGTGACTTTCTTGTTATTCGCTCAATTATATAATTTTTTTGCAAATAGCGACAGAAACACATCTAATAATCTTATATACGATAAAAATATTGAATTTTTTTAAATATTAATATTTCAAAACTAAAAAACTTCGGAAAATCTTGAATATGTTGAAAATTTTGAAAAAATTTTCGAATAACTTTTAAAATATTAGATAATATTAGATATCTTTAAAATATTTTAAAATATTTAAAGTCTATCACATTTACTCAACTACATGTCTCGTTTTAGGATCTTAATTTACATATCTGCGTTCAAGTCACTCACGGCGTTTTTGATTGGCTCTATAATTATCATAAATCTCAATGGAAAATATTTCTTTTTTTTAATGAAATACTAGAAATGTATAAAATAGAAATATCAAAATATATAAAGATTTTAATAATAAAAAACTTGAAGTAACAGGACACTTAATGTTTAAAATCCAACAACGAGATATAAAAGGCTAATAAAAGTATAATAAAAAAAACTTAACTTAATAAAACTCCATTATTAGTTTAACATAAGTATAATTAAAGATAGAAATAATAAATCAAACTATAGAAAGTACAAAAGTTAAAACGCTAGAATACAATTACATACATATTTTGATCTTACATTTAAGTCCTCTTCAAATGTACAAAAAATTTTATTTCCCGGCGCAGTATAATACAGTATTATTCAAAAATTAAGAAAGCGACTGTTTCGTTGCATAATTAGATGAGCGTTTGTTTCTATTATCATTAAAGACAATCATTTGATGTTTGATTGATCATAAACTCACATTTTTCACAGGTAGATTTAAAAATTTTTTTTTCTAACCGATATGACAAAAGAAAGGCATAATTTCTAGTTTAGAGGACAGAGTTCTATTGTTGATGGATCCTATTTTCCATGCAAAAAATATTACTCTTATCATAAACATTTTGATAGAAAACGATTTTCCGCTTAAGTTCATTTTTGATACCATTAATAATAAAATCAAGGATATTACTCGGAAAAAGATATCTAGAACTAATAATTTAGAGAATAATAAAAAATCTATTAATTCATCTTGGTTCATTGTCTATGTACCGATTTTAACAGAAAAATTCAAACAATTCAATAAATGATATCAAGATTTTTATTATAATTATACAAATAAATTAAAGAAATTTATCAAAGTACATAAAGATCCTTTGAACTCTTTCTTGAAGTCTAATGTTGTTTATAAGATAAACTACAATGACTGTGACGCATTTTACGTGGGACAAACGGGGATAAAGCTGAAAACTCGGATTTCAGAACATCGAAATCATATACGTTGGAACACAGCTCTAAATCGGTAATAACGGATCATTGATCGCAATTGGGTCATGATTTTGATTGGAATAATATTCAAATCTTGGGTGAAAAACCAATTTAATATTTAATAAGCGCCTTGTCTTAGAGATGCTTAACATTAAAAAACAGAGGAACAGTCTTAACCTACAGACGGAAGATCTTCATAAATCATACATTTCGATAATAAACAATGTTTGACTTTGCATTGCTTATCGCAGTACAGTCGAATCCGTCGAGAATGTTAGACGCTATTCGCTGATTTTTATTTTATTTTATATATTGGATGTTATACGCTTATAATGTGATATCAATTTTTTCATCGCTTTTAACAAAGCGACTTGACGTTTTTTTTATAATACTAATATAATTTTTCTCAATTATCGGACTATGAGGTGAGTTTTTACCAGAGAGACGTATTATACTTATTCTAAATAAAAAATTTTAGATTTGATAACTTATAACGTTTCTATGTTTCTTTATGTTCTTTCTAGAACAACGAGAAATTTTCGCAATCGGTCAACTAATCGCTTGATAAGTAATTTTTCGTTTTCTCTATTTTAACTCTCATCTAATTATGCAACGAAACAGTCTTAATTTTTGAATAATGTATTATACTGCGCCGGGAAATAAAATTTTTTTGTACATTTGAAGATGGCTTAAATATAAAATCGAAACATGTATGTAATTATATTCTAGCGTTTTAATTTTTGTACTTTCTACATTTTGATTTATTTCTATCTTTAATTATATAATACTTATATGTTAAACTAATAATGGAGTTTTATTAAGTTTTTTTTTACTCTTATTAGTCTTTTATATCTCGTTGTTGGCTTTTAATAATAATTAAAAATTTTTGCCAAAAAAAATATTAAAAAACAATTTGTGAAAAGACTCAATAATAAAAAAAAATCATATCTTTATGATAAAAAAAGGTACAGATAAAAATAAGTAGTGTTTTGAAAAAAGGAAAATATGAACTTTAAAAAAAAATACATTATATTAATTCATTTTAAAAAGTATAATTATTTGCGCGGCTGAAATGGAGGCATTTTTATACATACTCAGAAAAATGATATTGGAGGTATATCGGTTATTTTCTTCTTTAAAAAAGAAAAAAAATGCAATGAAAATATTTTATATTAAATATATAATGATTTCGACATTATTTACTTATATTTTATAACTCCTAGAAAATAGAGCAATCATTTCACTAAGACATCTCGCAAAACTGTTTTTTTGACAATGAATACATGTTTTAATTATAAAAAGAGACAATGCAGCACTAATAAATAGGCACTACTAAAAACGAATTTTCACTTTCGATAAAAATTTGTCGAATTTACATTTGACGGGTCCAAGTTAACTAAATTTTTATTGCATCACAATTAGCGAAGACAACAATGAAACAATTGCATGATCGACAGAGAAGTTTTAAATTTTTTTATTCTCTCACTTCAACTCTGCAATATTAACCGTAATAATAGCAGCCGACTAAAATTTTCACCTGAGTCCAAATGATCCATTCATGTAGTTGAGTGTTAACTCATGTAATTGAGGGTTTATCTGAATCGTATAAAGATCTAATATTTTTTGCAAGGTCTTAAGATCGCTAGAATCGCTTGGTATGCAAAGAAAAGGAGACGAGCAACAGCGATTCAGATTTCAAGTAGAGAAGACAATCTAATGAAAGTGCCATCTCTCCTAATGTTTATTGTATTGTAATTATCAACTGATAAATGAAATACATATTTAATACCCTTCATAGGACATATCATCCATTAGACATCTATATGATCTTTATAGCCATCTATGCAACATCTTTCTTCACACTGGAAGTTAATTATTAGATATCCATTATAGATCCACTAACTCCATAATGGATGATCCACAAATCCATGGATGTTTATTAGACATTTATTATGGATACACATAGTACATTATGGCACGAGTACATTATCACGAAATGAACACAGTTTCTCATAAAAAGAAAATGCCACGATTCTAATAATACACAATACCATTATTCGAGGAGCGTATGTTCTGGCGAACGTTATTAAGACAACGATATTCTCTGAATGTTCTTTGGAACATCCCTTGGAGATTTGTGCTATTAGGGGGACTGCTATAAGAACCGTATGCAAAAATTAAGTTCCTCATATCTTACAACCTTTCTTTTGGAATTGCTTTCCAAATCTCTGAAAGAACTGTAACTGTCAGAGTATGCTCTCTTGTAATTGCCAAGATAAAGATAGCCAACATGTCCGGTTCCCTCTAACATTTTCTTGTATCTTGTTGAAAAGGATTCATATAACGATATAACGTCTGTTACAGCCACAGACTTCTATAAATAAGTCTGTATCTTTATATATATGTCTATGTGTTTATTAATCATCTTTCAGAGGCCTATAAAACATTTGTAATTGATACATATGAGATCTAATATAGACATCTATGAATAATACATCTAATGAGGTTTTATGGACAAATAAAATGGGTGCGTTCAGCAGAACGCAACTGCTGCGCAATGATTTGCTGATGAGTTTGCAATATGTTGAATTTCTGCTGAAGTTCTTCTGGTATGATTGACACATGACATATATCGGTATGGAAGACTTTAATCTTCACAATTGCTTATGGTTACTCCTCGATTGCATGCTGATTCGATCTCCAAAAATCGATTTACGTACTGTTTTGTAACTTTTGATGAGTCTCAAATATACGATAGCACCTAAACTCGATCATCTGAAATATCTCGATCGTTTTATGATAGGAAAAAATGTTTCAGAAAGTTGAATGGTTTCAAGAAGAATGTATTTGGTCAAGTTGTTTTTCTTCTAGATGAACTGTGGCATCAAAAAAATGAAAGTCACCTCTACTTTTTTAAATGAAATTGTATAATTTTTTTTACATACCTATGTATACAAATATGATTTCTTTAATTATTCTGCATATAAAAGTATTAAGATAGTGATATCAAGAAATCAATAGTTTACGAGATATTTTACTTTATTCTGACATATTATATTGACATAAAATGTTAAATATTAAATATTTCGTGAACTATTTTTTGATATTTGCATCTTAATACTTTTATGAACAGAATAATAAGATGAATCAATTGGTGTAAAACATATATAATTATTTTTAAAAAATATATAAGCCAAATGAATAATTTTTTAAATAAGCAATTATATATGTTTCCTTTTCACCAATTGATTTATCTTATTATTCTGTTCATAAAAGTATAAAGGTATGATCAAAAAATTAATAGTTTACAAGATATTTAATATTTTATGCCAACATGTGAAGTATAAAGTATCTCGTAAATTATTGGTTTTTTTACATAACTACCTTAATGTTTTTACATACAGAATAATTAGAGAAACTATATTGTGTAAAAAAAATCATATAATTCATTTAAAAAATGGAGATGATCTTCATATTTTTTTAGTGCCCTCTAGAAGAAAGAAAATATAATCAAAATACATTCCCCTTGAAACGATACAACTTTTGTTTAAAACTTTTCTTTCTATTGTTAAAAACAAGCGAGTTATCAGGTGACCTGTTTTAAATGCCTCATCTTTACAGAATGGGGAATAAAGTCGATAAGGACCCCTAAACAACTCGGAAAATATAAGTTTTATAAAAAAATATTTCAGACAAAAGTTGTAGGGCTTGAAAAGCCCTATTTACTGATCTATTTACTGATCTTATCAGTTTGATTTTGGGTAGCATTGCCAAAGTCAAGGGCACATCGATTTTTTAAAATAAAACATCCTATTTTTTATTTCAGAATCTAATCGCTGATGCTAAGAGCTTTCTAAAACACTGTAATAAAGTTATTTTTCATTAAGTATTTTTTGAGTTATAAGACTTGAAAGTTACAATACCGTTGGCATTAGCATTACGCAAGTGTTCGACCGACAATTAAAACTTCTTATATATTGTTCAGAATCATGTCCTGGATAACATTTGTTAAGATCAAAGCCATTGAAAATTATTCTTTTTATTTTCATTTTTGCACTAAAAATTCATTTTTACATAAACAGCACGAAATATTGCAGCAATATTATTTTGAAAGATTGCAATATTTCATGTGCAATATTTCAATCAAACATTGCTACAATATTGTAGCAATATTCCTGTGTCCGCAAAAATAAAACATTGCTGCAATATTTTAAAAAATATTGCATATATATTGTTATAACATTATGCAATATTTCAATAATTATTCTAGTTTTATTAATTGCATTATTATTGTTTTTAGCATCGTATTCTAAAATACATACGATTAAGTTATGATAAATATATAATGAAAAAAAAAATATTATTATAAAATATTATTATAATATAATAGGAAGCACATCCAAAAAAGATTGGAATCTTCAAGAAACTCATTAACTCGATTTGCGTAATCCTTTTTCTTATTGCGAATCCTAATTTCTTATAAGGCTCCTTATAAGCCTCTATTCTGTTTTACATGTCTACTGACAGTGATCGGTGTCGTTGCGCAGCTTTTTCACTATATGAAATATCTGCGCAATGATATTGACAACTGTTGATAGGCGTGTAAAGACAGAATAGGGGCCTTGAACGTTTTCTGCTTATGAGAGGCGTATCCCTATCATGGCGGAACTGCGTACATATTTAATGAATTATAATATTGTAACAATATATTTTATTTATATCGCAACAAAATATTAAAATTACAATATTTCGCAATATTGTTGTAATATTTCCAATAAAATATTAAAATTTCAATATTGCAGTAATATTGCTACAATTTTTTTAATATTGCGCACTATTGAAATATTGCTGCAATATTTCGTGTTGGGGTAGATATTCATATAATTTTGTTATAATTACATAATCATTTATACATATGTAAAAAAACGTTTTATTAGCAATATTTATGTAGATATTTTATGTAGTCAATATTTACACTTCTAAGGAATGATTTTCTAAATAAACAAGGCTTTTGAAAGTTTATATTTATAATAATAACTCAGATAGCATTTATGTTGCATAAGATATTTAAAAGACATTTTAAAATATCTTATATTTAAAAATGTCTAAAAGGCATCTTTTAGATATAAGATATTTTAAAAGATGTCTTTTAGATATTTTCCTTAATTTTTAAATAGAATCTGGAAATTCCGTATTCTTACACGAAGTCATTCTTTGCTTCCATAAAAAAGGAGTCATAAACAGAACATAATTAATCGGAACCAGATATGTTATTATAAAAAATTTTTTCTTTTTTTTCTTTTTTAATATATTTAATATATATTTTTGTTGATAAATTTCTTTCTCTGGACTTTATCTTACTCAATTAACGCGTACTACAAACGATTGAAAAGGAAAAGAAGAATTTGTTACTATTTTATTGACTTGCGATAATTTTTTTTAATATTATGCACTTCTTTCTTTGTCATCTTGATACTGTATTAACACTTCTTTGACTAACGATTTTGCGTTCTTAATTAATAAACTTGTTTGTAATTCTTTATTGTCATCTGTATGTACTGATGATGATCAAATCTTGACCGAAACGTCTATGTTTTCTTATATAATAATAATAAATATATTATTTTCGTTTTAACATCTGTCATCGTGGCTATATGCTCCTTATTATTTTTTTAAAAAACATCATTTTTTGTTAAAGTGTAATTAAATATAAATTTCGAATATAAAATTAAATATAAATGGAATATTATTCTTAAAAGAAGAGATGAAATTCACTTTGTATCAAATAAATTAAAAAAAGAGAGAAATCTTACTTTTTGAAAAAAATATTACCTTTACGGCCATACGAGAGACAGACACTTCCAAGGGAACGGAATGTAGTTCGCGCTGATATAATGTTCCAATCTCTTCTTCGTCCAAATTGTTTCTTCTAATGGAATCCCTATGTAGTGCGTCCAAGGCGCGTTCTAATCGTCCACTGCACGCATCCCAATCGCTAATACCGGTATATGCAAAACCAATTGACAAGAGTTTAAATAGCCAAACCGCCGGCTGTCTGAACTGCATTACCTATGGCAAATGTAACAATTCTGTTTATGGTTGGGTAAAAAAAATAATTACAACCAGCGAATTTGACTAAAAACAAATTTTTAATTTTTTACAATTAATCACTGACAATGATAGAAAATGAGATGCGGAAAGAGCATGGTGCTTTGTAATGATAATATTGGTCAAATTTTTGTATTTTGAGTCATACAACGATTACGGATTTATATAAGTGTGCATCTGTCTACGTCCTGCCATTAAAATATCTTCCAAAGCATATCCTGTAGAAACTTGATGAACTCAAGGCTCTGAAACAGAGCATGAAAGAGTCTCCATTCCGCTTATCGTCAACAACAATCGAATTGTGTGAAACTAGGAAGTGATGATCTTTTAAGTAATTCGTTAATGTTAATTGTAACACATAATGAAACAATATAAATTTATGAATCTGTTAACCTGTCATCCTTGACAACCAGTTTTTTAAAAAACAAAATTATTAATATATAAATCAATAAAGGATTATTTAATTAGAAATATGTTTAATCTGACAGAATCTTTTTTCGCTCTTTCTTTCTTTCTCTCTTTCTTCCCTTTCTCTCCCTCTCTCTCTCTCCATCTCTCTATTTTAATTAATAAACTTTCTATATATATATATAGATATAGCTAAATAAAACTAGGCTTATACTAAACTAAAAATTTATCGAAAAATTTAACGTTTCAGATAAAAGTAACTTTTTAAACAGAGCATCTTGACCTAAGTATATTGCTGCAGTTGGATGCATATGTATAACTGGTACTGCTTGCAACCTATACAAATAAATCAAATTGCGAGAATCTACGTTGCTATGGCGAAATTGTATTGTTCATCCTTGTATGGTAATACAAAATCCAACTCCATTCATCTCGTCACTATTTTTACGCTTCGTTGATTCTTTTGGATATATTTAACAAATATTGCATAGCGGTTGGATAATTCGCTTTCCTAATACTTCTCATATTGCTACTCAGAATAATATGAGAGTATTAGGATTTTATATATATTCGATTATACTCAGTAAGCAAAACATCATTACTACGTTATTGCAAGAATCTTCAATAACATATAACATTTTCAAATACGTTATATTTAATATTGCACAACATCATAATGAATAACCTTTGACCGCAATTTGGAGGTTTCTATAATATGATATTTTATCATAAAATAATGTTATAAATAATGTTGCGTTAATATTGAATCAATATCTTAAAAACATTGAGTTACAATATTGTACAATGTTGAAAAAACATTATAAAAACGTTTCGTGTTTGTTGAAGTAACATCTTATAAACATTGCAATTCAATATTCGAGAACATTGATTCAATATTTATTGAATATAAACTTCCAATATTAGATGCACGAATTAATTTTTACATAAAACTAAACGAAATATTTACAAAATTACACTTCATTTTATGATGTATTAAAATATGCTTCATTTGATGCCTTTGGCTCATCTAAAAATCATTTCATTAAAATATACACATCAACATTTAACATTGCAACGTCTCAGCAATGTTTTTTTTAACATTATGTGCTATAGTTACAAAATATTCAGAATTTATATTATTAAAATATTTCTTAAAGGTCTTCGGAAATATTTATATTATAAGGTAATATTATACGATTAGAATTTATAAAATATTAGATAAAAATTTAATTTACGTTAATAAAATTAATAAAATTAATATTTCAAATGTTGATCTAATGTTTCTTACTTACTAGGTAGTATCTTCGATTATAGTATTCTTCAAATATTCTTTAACAATATATCATATACTATAGCAAAGCAAAAACTTTCGTTCTTATGTACCTAAAATACAAATACTATTGTAAATTTTAAAAAGTTTCTTTACTAAACCTGTCTATACTTGATTTGACTATTTCTTTACAAAAAGAAATATATTTGTAAGATTTTATTTGCTTTACGTGTATATTTTTTTAAATTAAAATATAAGTTTAAAATGTTTTGATAAATAAGTTTAATATGTTTTGATAAAAGGCGAACTATTGCCAAATATATCCTCTTCTTAACGCATTTATTTATAAAATTTCTAAGCACTTCAATATTAAATAAATACAAATTTAAATAATAAAAAGTTTTTAATGTTTTTTTCAAAAGTATAGAAACATGAAATGAAGGAAAAATATTTAAAAAATTTCTGTTATAATATTATTTAAATTTTTTTCATATTATTTAAATTTAATTCTAACTAAATTTTAACTCTAAAATTTGAAAAGCTAAAAATGCTCTCGCGCTTTCAACACTTTACCTCGATATTTTCATCGCTTTGGTTGTTATAATGCGTATGTTTCGCTCTACGCGAATTTTCTTATTTAAATTTGTAATTAATTAAAATTTATAATTTTGGAAAAAGATCGGACACTTACTTACGTAGAATATTTAGATCGCTTTCGTCTTGGGACGACAACAGGTATATTAGTTAGTGCTCGTAGAAACACACGCGAAATCGCTTACATCTATTCCCATCGAAACATCGAAGAACAATGAAAGTGTGTGGTACGCGCACACCTTTCGGACACGCATCGCGGCGATTTCCCATTGAAATCATCCTTTCTTTTTGGCAAACCACGTTGCGCGCAGCTACTATGCAAGCGAGAGACATGAGTAAAAGGGGCTTTATTAGAATGTAGACCGGATATATAGAGTATGGAAAAAAGAACTCGGAAAATATACGTTTTATAGAAAAATGTTTTAGATAAAAGTTATAGGATTTAAAAAGATCAATTTACTCATATTGTTGTATTATATAGTTTGACCTTGAAAGTCACCAAGATCAAGTCAAGGTCAGATTAAACATTGATTTTTTTTTAATGTAGCTTTTTGAGAGCTTTTCAAAACACTATAACAAAATATTTTTTCTTTAAATACTTTTCGAGTTATGAAGATTAAAAATTACAGTATTACGCGCGGTAGTAGCATTACTCAATGTCCAACTCAGTGTCTGACAGACGACTAAAAACTTTTTAAATATTGTCCAGAATCATGAGTTATAATATTTATCAAGATTATTGGAAATTGTTCCTTTTATTTTCATTTTTACTTAAAAATGAATTTTTAATTCATGGATAGCGATCTTTTTTCTCCACCCGATATAAATTTACAAATGTGCTATTGCATTATATATCAGAATTGGGCATAATTGATTAATAAATGTAATTAATTACAATTGTAATTAATTACTTTAATTGCAATTTTAATGTAATTATGATTATATTGCAATTGTAATTAAAATAATGGACAGTTAAAGTAATTGTTGAGTCACAATTATATTTAATTCAAATATAATTATAATTATAATTGCATACGATTACTTTCACAATTATATTAGGCAAAATTTTATTATTTTTCATGATATGAGGAGCAATCTTTTAAAATGTGTTTTGTTCAAAATTTGTAATTTCCAGAAGACGAGAAAGAAACTTCGAAGAGAAAAATTATGTACTTCACAGAAAATAATAATATATCAATCAATAGGATGAGAAATATTAAATAAAATTGCTAAACAATTGCTAAAAATGTTAAACAAACGCATTTTGTGTCTAATTAAAAAACGTAATGCACTTCAAATTATTTTTTTTTCAATATGTAAATTAACGATAAAAAATGTACATTTTAGAGTAGCGCTTATAATATGAGTCTTTCAATTGAACACTATGGTACTTCTAACTAAAAGAAAAAAAAAAGAAATTTGAACAAAATACATTTATATACAATAATATTCTATATAAGGCATTAATTGCTCTTACTCTCATTAATTAATTAATAATTAACAATTAAATAATTGTAATCTGTTTACTTTTCGCAATTATTTCATTTAATTGTTTTCAGCAATTAATAATTACAAAATATAATTACTAATTGAATTAAGAATTACATTGTAATTGTAATTTGAATTAAAAGAATTACATTGTAATTCTAATTTGTAATTGTATGTGTGTGTGTGTGTGTTAATTGACTCATAGTTTTGCACAATTCTGCATGTAGATTCTAATTAGTAAATAGAATACTTATTGGACATTACAATTTATTTTAAATTCATCTATGATATGTAACAAAATATTTTTTAACTTTTTACACGTTTTATAATACGATTTTTTAGATTGAAAGATTGACAAAAATTCAGATCAGTTTTGTAATTCTAAGGATTTTTAGGAGTTTTCTAAAATGCATTAAATTTCAGAACTTAAGAAGTTTTCCAGGATGAATTAAATTCGAGGATTTAAGGAGTTTTCCAGGATTCAAGGATATTCAAGGATTATAAGACACTGTTTTATATTATCTTTTTATTTACATAATTTTCATTGCAAGATTTAAATAAATATTGTCAAATAAATATTATCATTGCTAGTATTTAAAGAAACTATTTTTTTTGATCAAATAAAATTTTTTTTAATTAAAATATTTTTTTCAATGTATTTATTTATGACTTTTAAATAAATATAAATTTTTTTTCGTTGCATACGTTCTTTTGAATGCATTTACGCTATACTTGGCATATTTTTTTTACCTTTGTAAGATCTTTTTTTATAGAATATTCTTATTTAAAAATTTTTTAAAAATCGGGAAATCTGTGAGACAAAAATATATCTATAGCTTATTGAACGCAGCTCTACATCCAGAAGAACGCAAAGCGCATGTCAAACAAATTATATCTCTCCGTTCGGTGTGATTCGATGGCTCTCATAATAGTTACTGTGAATTTTTGTGTGCTTTAATTCAGATTAATGAAAAATAAAACGCGGAAGATGAACTTTTCCGAAGTCGACCAAAGAATCCATCAGCTGACGACATGCAGAAGATTGCGTGTAACGCATGGGACTGGATCAACTTTTAACAGGGGTCGCAATTTTTCAAGGTTATAACCATGAAAACCAAATTTTATGCCTCTTTTCCATCTCTTATGTCTATTTCTATCAATGTAGATTAATTTTATTCTTAGTTTAACTTAGTTTAAGAATTAAAAAAGAAATAAATAGTAAACTAAAATTAAAATCAATGGCTGCATTCAGCAGAATGTTTATTTTGTAACTGTTGGAAGATTTCTTTACGCTGATTGGATTATGCTTTTAGAACAAGAGGATTGATCTATCTCAACAGAGAATCATAATACGATTGGAAAACTATTGTGTTTTACTGAACGCAGCCAATCTACATTGGTAAAAATAAGCATTAGCTGCGTTTTTTTTTCATGCCTTCTTGATTTGAAATAAAATGAGCATATATTCGTGCTTTTGAAGAACATGAAAGCTCCAATTTGTTATAAAATTGTGCGAAAAATTGTCAATTACTTAGAATGCGACGTTGCGGTCATCACAAATTCCTAAATGAAGGTGAAAATGTAAAGGATGAACAACAATCGCCTTTTGCTTTTCCTTCTTGTTCCCAAACCTTGGCTCATCTTCAATGGTGGAAAATGCTGAAAAAGAATGCAATAGCCAAACGCGACAGAAAAGCCTACAAGGATCGACATAAAACTTTGCAATCCCATGATATTTTACGAAGATTACACGTAAGTTGTGCTTATTTATTATTATTGAGATCTCTGATGAATATATTTATGTGTGTTAATATAATATTATATAATTTAATTTATTAAATTCTCAAAATATATATTAACCATTAATATATAAACCTTGATGAAAAAAATTTGATAAAATTTCACAATATTTTAAAATATTTATATTAAACAGATTTCTGAAAAATCTAAATTTTTTTAGATTTTATAAGTTTTTTTCAGAAATTATAGAAAAATTATGAAAAAACTTAGAACGTTTCAGAAATCACATACATAAAAAGTTTTGGAAAATATATAAACTTTTTTAGACATTTCTAAAAAATATTTGTATAACAATTCGAAGAAATTTCTTAAAAAGTTATAAGGGGAATTCGGGAGACTTGATCATAAGAGAGAGTTGAACCACTTCAAATATCTCATTCAAATTACAGGCTAAGCAGTTGTCAAACCACGACGTATGGATCATGCCATTTTGATTTCACATTTCTCGAAACACAAATAGTTGTCAACTTGATAGCCATGCAAGTGATATGAAAATTTGAACGAGAAATATAAAGTAATTCAATTCTTCCATATGGTCAAATCTCGGATTCCTCCTACTATTTATATGTATAGAAATTCTGAAGAATTATGCAAAAAATTCTAAGGAAATTTTTAATTGGAATCGTCTTTTTATTTCTAAATTTCGTAAAACGTAGGAAAATAAAAAAGAAAGAAACTGAAAGAAAATTTCGGTAGATATATATATATATATATATATTATGCATTATATGCTTCCTAAAAAATTTTGCACAGGTGGACGTTGAGATAGAAGCAGAAGAAACAAAAAAACATAAAGAGTTGGATAAAGTGATTGCCATGACGGATGTACATCCAGAATATTTTACAGAATTATCCGGTAGACCTGTGAAAGAAAAGCTTTTATTAAAAGAGTATATCCAAGATACAAGAGAGATATTAAAAACAAAACTTCTCATTAGTCAAGAAAAAGATGATTGTATTCGCATCGATCAACAATTTGAGCAAGAGACACATCGATTACGACAAATCCAGGTATAAACTTTAACGTAATTAAATTAATATTTTTTAAGAGAAATATTTATAAAATAATAACAATTACATAAGGCTGCGCTTTACAATAAAAAAACAATAAGAAAGAGTGCGGCTAAAATGTGCTAATTCTAGTAGTGAAAGGATTAAAATAGATATTAAATGAATCGCCTAATCTATATAATAGCTGCGCATTTAGCAGAGAAAGCAGTTTTGGTAACTATTTTAAAATTCTTTAATACGAAGAATTTTTGCTTTTGATTTCTTATGGATTTAAATGTATAAATCAATCATACTAAAGAATTTTACAATAATTGCAATAATAAAGTTGCTTTCTCTGCTGAATACAGTGAATGAATACATGAATAGTGTGCGGCTGTGCCGCACATAGGTTGCGTTCGGAGAGTTGCTATTTGTATCATTCTATTTTCATTGTCTATTAAATGTGAAACAAGGATAGTATGACACAAATAACATTGATAGTACGCTCTCCGAACGCAGTCATAAAAAATCGTTTTGAATTCAAAACTTTGAAACTCTATAACTTTGGAGTCTATAACTTTGGAACGGAAAATAGAAATATATATTTGTATTCAGCTTACCGAGATTTTTCATTTGATATCTATTTTTTAACTCTTCCATAGTATCGATTATTGCAGAAAGTTTTCAGAAATGTTTCAATCTTTCATATCTCATGTGCAATAATTCTGAAAAGATTCTGCAATATGTCATATGAAATTTTCACAGAAATGTTTCTAAAATTTATTATAGGCAATAAATTGAAAAATACATTTAAATAGAACAAAAAATCATGAAATGTTAAAATGTTTACTAAATATTGGGAATACAAATAAATTTCCGTCATTTTTTATCAAAAATTAAGTATTTATTGTGAAAGAACGGTACATAATGTTTTATTCAAAGTGGCCATCGCTAGCCACTACTTTTTCCCATCTTTCTGATAGCATGTGGATACCGCGTCGGAAGAACGCTTCATCTTTTGAGGCTATCCAATCGATACAATTTTTGATATCTTCATATGATGTGAAGTGCTGCTCAGACAGGCTATACGTTATCGAACA
>Ga0157364_1000717_pt1 | contig 24675 bp, 11 predicted proteins | sample AttsexASBM2_FD_111476 | JGI IMG/M metagenome (GOLD analysis project Ga0157364, IMG submission 111476) | Fungus gardens microbial communities from leaf cutter ant in Ribeirão Preto, State of São Paulo, Brazil - Atta sexdens ASBM2 | ecosystem: Host-associated > Fungi > Mycelium > Unclassified ...
CTGAAAAGGAGCTTGCAGAACAGCTTGGCGTTACGCAGCAAGCCATTTCCGTACGATTACATACGAATAAAGATTGAATTTTACAAAAAAGAGCTCAGAACTTTTTTGTACACCTAATATATTCATGAAATATTTCGTACCGTTGCTTACCATTAATTCTCACCAGTTTCTGTCGTTTTAAGGTAAAAAATTTTTTAATGTATCGGTCCCTATATAATAATACTTAATCTTTTAATACTACTTATCTCTTGTATTTAATAGTATTTTTAATTGAAAGCATTGTAGGAGTCTTAAATTCACAATTATAGACACATACAAAATTATAAAAAGTTTTTTTAAAAGACCTTTCGATACCGTCAATTATGACTTACTTTTAGTCAAACTCAAGCTATGTCATAAGTCTATCTCATTCGGTCCTCTCACTAATCTGCTCGTTCCTTACAAATCATACACAGCAAGTTCTCATGTATAATCCTTTTCCTTTTTTCTCCTCTCCTGATGCTGTTCTCTTTGGGATACCTCAAGGTATCATTCTTGGACTCCTACTTTTTAATATTTTTGTCTCTAATTTATCTAATATTTCTCTGTCTTCCGAGCTCTTCATGTACGCAGACGACGTAATTCTTCTCAAATCCTTTCACTCATTCGATGTTTTAGCAATCTATTTTGTTTTAAATAAAGATCTAAAATCTCTTGCCAAATAGTCTACTAATAATTCGCTGCATCTAAATCTCTCTAAATCATCCTTGCTAATTGTTTTCCTCCGATTCCTCAAAATTATTATTTCGTATTAAATCTTTCCCTTAAGGGCTTTAAACAGTATAAAATTTTGAAAAAATCGATCTTTTAATATGTTGAAAGAAACACAATCAATCTGAGATGCTAAAATATTTTTCGCAATAAAGTTTCTTATTTGAAATAAAGAGAGGGATTATATATACTCGCGATTGTAAAACTCATCATTATTAGTATCTCTCTCTCTAGATTGATTGTGTTTTAATATCCAAACATTTTGGTGCACAGTCACATTTGAGATTAATTAAATTCATGAATTTAGAATATTATATTATTTGTCATTTCAACTTTGATCGATCCTTAGGCACTCTCTACTATATTATGTTGTTACATTAACTCGATTTCTATTTATTAAATTTTTTAATTTATTAAATTTTTAAATTTGTGTAGTAAACATATATATAGTAATCTGAAAGTAAAACTTCAAACATGTTTTTCTCAAAATCATTTTTTTCAACCTGATTGATAGCAAATAAAAAAATTGACTTGGTGTAAATTGCATTTTATTCAGAAAACTTATCTCTATTTTATGCATAAGAGAAACTGAGATAACTGGTATGTGTGTAGGTGATTGCGCGAGTGCGTGTGTCGGTGTGTGTGCGTGGTGCGTGTATATATGATTTTAACTATTACTTCATCACTTATTGCATCGCTATCTTACAAGGAAGGTTAAACAACTCAAAAATTCAGAAAATTATGAAACATTGTGTGCAAATAGAGTATTTTGTCCGTAACACAAAACTATTTTTTGTTTGTGCGGAATTACTGTTGATATAATATCTTTTCTTTCTGCCATAGCGATATAACGTATGCCCAGGAACTTACAAGGAAAAGATTAGGCTATTCAAAAATTCAAAAAATTCTGAAACATTTTGTGGAAATAGAGTAGTTTGTCCGTAACATAAAAATATTTTTTGTTCGTGCGAAATTGCTGTTGATATAATATTTTTTCTTTTTCAAGTATGTTGCAATTGGCTGTTCTGTCACAAACCAAAGTTAAATGAACGATATTTTATAAAAATAATAATTTATTTATTCATATTTTGTTTTTAACTGAAGTATTTTGTTCCTTTATGTATATCATAAAAATATTTGACTGATTTAGGTTTGACGCATTGTTATTATTGCTGTTGCTGCTGCTGCTGCTGCTGCTGCTGCTGCTGCTGCTGCTGCTGCTGCTGCTGCTGCTGCTGCTGCTGCTGTTGTTGTTGTTGTTGTTGTTGTTGTTGTTGTTGTTGCATAAAAGCTCATATTTTAATAATTGATGCTGCACTGATGCTGTGTTGATGAATTGTATTTGCTATTTACGCTATCTTGTGCAGACAATGCGGTATGAGACGAATACCTACGAATACCTATGGATACCGCATATACATAGGCGTATATGTTTTCGTTTATATCTAAAAAATGATTCTTTGGAACATAATTATAATATACATCATTTCAGTGTCAAATGCTCTTTGATTTATATAAAAATTAAAAGGAATGTGGATGGGGTATAAAATAAATAAATAATTAAAAACAAATTTTTTTATTGTAGTCCTAAAGTACTCTTGAAATCATTCAAATTTCCGGAAATTTTTTCGTATCACTTATAGTTTCGACGATATTCGCTTCAAAAGGAACCCAATTTTTTTTAAAAAGGTATTTTATTTCCTAAAACTGTTTTGTTCCTCACGAACAAAAAATAGTTTTGTGTTATGACTACTTGTGTTATAACTACTTTACCTGTACACAAAGTTTCAGAATTTTTTGAATTTTTGAGTTGCCTAGTATCCCTTGTCAATTCCAATTTGCTGATAGGCTTTGTAATAGCAGTTTTATTGACGCCTAACATTTGCAAGCTAATTTAGTCTATTGTATCATATTTTATGTTCATGTGTATTTCTCTGTTATACGTAATCTTTTTCAGAGAGCAATAAACTAAATTAAATTAAAAAAAAATTTTTTTTGGGCAGATCAACTTTAATGCTTACATTATTATAATATAACTCTCTATCTGTCACATTTTCTGTACACATATATTGTAATAACAAATTTTTACTCAAATATAAAATTATAATAATTTTTTTCTGTATTGCATAAGTGATCAACATGATTTTTTTTAAAGGAATTGTGAAAATGTGCTTACACGAATTTGCTATAATAGACGACACGTTAGAAGCTCTCGGAGCGCCAAAGGAATACCAAAGGCTATGAAATAGGATAATTCGAATAATAATCAGATTGATTGTATACGTTTTTTGTCAGTTAGCATATCTTAATATTGTTTCTTTTATTTTTTTAAATAATGACATAAATTTAACTTTTTTTTTTATTACAACGCAAATTGCGTTTCTGAAAGATTACCCATCAAACATCATTATCTTAAGTGCTCTGATTTCTGCAGCTATCCTTGGGTTAGTATTATACATTTACTTGTATACATTTACTTTGTAAGTTATTTTTATTGACATTATGCGTGAAAATGTTTACAATGTGAAATACATAAAGACGTTTTGGTAACATATGAAAAATAGAAGCCATATTCATCAATGACCTTGATAATATATGTATGTCTTCTGTATTATCTGTACAAAACATGTTTATACAATACTTATATTGAGTTTTAAAAAATATACTAAATAGCAATTACTTAAAATAAATAATTAATCACTGCTTTTCATTATTACATATTTATAAGAGATAAGCATCTTTAGAAAATGAAGGAAAACAATGTTGAGTAATGTAATTGAATAAATATACGGTCAAAATTTCCTTCTCCAATGAATTTGATCTTGATATGTAACGTCAAAAAAAAGTAACAGAAAAAGTATAAAAGTTTCATCATCATACTCACAGTATGCATGCAAATATTTGGAAGGCCCGTAGGCGCAATGTATAAAATTTATTTCTGCTGTGAAATTTTTACGCTCTTCACAAATGTCCCTGCGATTCGCTTTTGATGCATTAATGTCTATGAAGGGATGAGCATGAGTGATGTAGTTTCACAGTTTCAAATTGGAATATGACGAAGTGATGTGATGTGATGTTTGGAATTCACTGCTATAGATTTTCAGTAATTTTTGTGCGTTTTGTTAAGAAAATATTAGATATAAAATTTTTGTAAAAAGTGATTGGAACTGGAAATTTATACTTTTCGTATAAAAATGAATGTTAATGTAAACGTATCAATGAGCGAACGTGTACTGTAAGTTCGGATATTAACAAAGTTAATTTATTTATATTATTATTTAGAGATCCGCATAATATGTTAAGGGATACAAAGTATTGAATATCCATTGTCAAATTCTTTTTGTATATTTAATTATCCGACTAGATAACGGATTTTCCAGATATCCAGCGGAATATTTAGAAAGAAACTTCCAAAGAAAAAAGAAAAATGACATGATCTTTAATCAAAAATGATTTTAACAAATCCTTTAAATGGATCCTTTACGTTTTAGAATCGATTTTAAATTCTTTGAGAATTTTTTTAATAAATAAAAATTTTGTATAGTCAAAAACTAATACAAATCTAGAAAATGCGTACAATATACGTATTAAAAAAATATATTTTTTGTAGTATTAATTTTTAACACAATAGTAATAAGATGGCGTTGAAATTAGGCTTGCATCACAAATACGGTGATTAAGGTACAGATCATATTGTTGGTCTGATAGCAAAAATAAAGCTATTTCTGAATGAATGGACTTATAATTCTCGCCCGAGCTAGAATAATTAATATCATATTTTCAAAATGGCAACAGTTTGAAAAAATAATTCTAATTTTACATTTTTCTTTTTATTTGATCTTCAAAAAAATAGAATTAACGTAGACTATTAATTCTAATATGGACGATAATGACTTGTTCTCTGAATATAACCGTAAAAGTAGAAGTCAGTCGGACTTTCACTTTTTTTTGGAATCGTGATTGTTGGAAGTGCGCTCTCAATACTGTAGAGAATAATACGCGTGCTACCGGCCGAACAGCGAGTTGGAAGAAGGTGCCGGAATGGTCGTGTATGGACGAAAAGAAACAAGATCGGATGGGGCTTCCGCTTACTGCTCCCGCCTTTATAACTCTAATTTTTACCGTTGTTATTATGAATCCGAGCTGTTCCTTTTGTGTTTTATAATAAAGTAGCATGTTTGTGTATAATACAAAAAAGTGTCTTATATTATTGAGAACCTTTCGCTCTCGAATTCGCGGCTGCAACATTCTGACGACCGTGAATTGTGATTTCGTTGTAGCAAGCAGAGATCGTAAAAAAGTAATTCGTAGACATGGATTAAGTAAAGTTAACGCTAAAAATAACACGATCTGTCTTTACAAGAATATACATTTCCTTTCGGGCTAAGCAGTCGAAGAAATCGCCGGATATAAATCGTTGCAAATCAGTTTCGCGTTGCTACAAGACAAAACAAGTGAGTTTAATGAGCTAAATCAGAAGTTGCAAACCTTGATGATCGAAGCTGGAGGAGTTATCGGAAGAGAGGCACAGCACGCAGATGAATATGTTACGAAATACCATCAGGCATCGGGCTAACCTGTCTATCAGAGCGGAAGAATGAATTTGAAGCGGTGATACCGCTCAGATAACATTTATGTTACATAAGATATCTAAAAGATGTTATCTGAGCGATCTCGTTGCAACAGACCATTACAACACAGGAAGGTATGCTCATTAAAATTGCCGAAAATCGAATTAAGAAAATTTGGCGGTGATATCAAAGATTGACTTCCGTTTTGGAGTATAGTACTTTTAAAAAAATTCATGAAGACGCGGCGTTGAGGGAAAATAAATTCCAATATCTAGTGCAGTCTATGGTAAAAAAACTTGTGCGTGTAAATATATTATATAATATAATGAATAGTTTTCCACTAACGGCCAGTAATTATGAGAAAGCCATACACAGTCTTAAGTCTCGATTCGGCAAAAAAGATTTATTTATTGTATTAAGTATTATGTGCGCGAATTTTTAAAATCTTAAGTAAGAATAATGTGTCTCTCACAATTATTTATGATAAATTAGAGATGCATATACGAGCACTTGAGACTTTAGGTGTTACGATAGAATTGTGCGCAGCAACAATTGTTGCTTTCTTTGGTAGGTTGCTTCCTTACTTCTTGAAGAAACCTTACGTATATTGCAACGAACAAAAGCTCAGTTAATTCCTCATTCTGACGCATCTGTTGTAAATGTTACTGTAAAAATCGTCTCACGAGTTTAATAATTTTTCTAGGACGACAGGTCGAGAGTGAGGAACATATTCAAATGGCAAAGACATTGCTTTGAGAGCAATGATTTCCGAAAAAGGAAAAAAATAAAAGGAAATCGAAAGGTGAACGAGATTCAGAGACAGCGACAGCGTCTGGTATTACTATCAGTGAAAGAAGCAAAGCTGCAGCGATGTATGTTCTGTGAAGCCAGTCATGACAGTTTAAATTGTGAAACAACCATAAGTATGGACTTGAAGAAGAGATTTCAAGCTGTAAAAGGCAAGCAGGGCTGTTTTAACTGTCTGAAAGTAGGACACAGTTATAAAAAAGTACTTGTCATAACAAAAGCAAAATGCGCTTGGTGCAGCAAAGGATTGTTGAACATTGTTTGTTGATATGTAGAAACCTATCAAACAAGGATGCAACCACAGATGAAAAGAAGCCTAATGAACCAATTTTTCACGAGGGAAACATTGTCTCGCGAATATATCTCTTCGAGTGCAAAAATGTTCCTGTCTACACTAAAAGTCGACAACTAAAATTGGAGGAAGTGAATCCAAAAGATTTGGTGAACATTCACGCCATCATAGATACTGGCTCACATAGATCTTATGTTTTGGAAAGGTAGCCAGAGAGCTTGGATACGAGACTGAGGGCGAACAGACGATAGTGCATTATTGTTTGAAGGAACTAAAACCAAGCTTCGGAGATATAAAATTTGTCGGATCTACATCAGCAACTTAGAACATATAAATGTGACTTCGTACCTTTACAACAAGATATTATCTATTAAGGTTCTCTGTAAGATCGATGGTCCATATATGATGGATAAACTTGAGAAAAAGGATATACGTTTGAATGATACTGATGAACATCAAAAGTCCATTCAAGAATATTACAAAAGAATATTACATCAAGTTGAAATAAAGATCTTATTTCAAGAGATAACGAAAATCCACAATGAAGGTACGAAATTCTTCTGTCATGGAAAATGAATTATTCACCTTTACAAGATAATCGAGACATAGCCGAAAAAAGACTAAAATCGTCGTTACAAAGAGATTGCGACAAGAAGATTTACTTGACGACTACCAGACCGTCTCGAGTTGGTATTTGAAGAAGTGATTATTGAAAGAGTACCTGTACTTGAAGTCGAGAACTACTATCTTCCACACAAGTTTGTAATCAAGAAAGAAGAAACTACGAAGATAAACCCTTTTCGATGCATCAACAAGGAATCACCTTCGCTTAATCAATGTTTAGAGACTTAATCTCATAGAGTTCATTCCAGCATTGCTACATCGATTTCGAGAAAAGAAGAAAGGGATAACGCAAAATCTTTCTTACAAATTAGCATCTCCCCGTTGGATGGAGATATTTGAGATTCCTGTGGTGGAACGTTGACGGAGAAATAGAGATTTAACGATATCGTTGAGTTGTCTTTGGGTTGACAAGCAGTCCATTCCAGAAAACAATGATTCACGAAGTATAAATATTTTCAAGGAGAATGGATTAATACACACAAAAACATCTCTATCATCTCCATCAAGATATCTTTTCTTTCATGTCCCATAGTGTTGGATTCAATTCATTTGTTGACATTGAAAATTATCTTTCACATTCATCTTAATCATACTGGTATTGTGATGAATAACTTGCATGAGAAGTTTTGGGTCTTGCAATGTCGTCGAATGGTACGCTCAGTCATAAAAAATGCATCATTTGTCGTCGGTATGCATTGAAAACGATGAAAGCATCGCTTAAATTGTTACCTGAAAACAGAGTGAGAAATGCAGCAGCATTTGAAATGATAGATATTGATTACGCTGGATCACTTTTCTTGAACGACAAAAAGCTTACATCTGTTTATTTAATTGTGCAGTCCACTTAGAGTTGGTTACAACAGAAAAATTCAGAAGATTCATTGCACATCGAGAATCTACTATAGTATATAACGATAATGGGAAAAATTTTGTAGGACCTAAGAACCTACTGCAAAAGATTAATTGGCGGAAAACTTCTCTATTATGCCCTCAATGAGATAACATGGCATTTTAATCTACCTTCAGCTGCCTGGTGGAGAGGATGATGGGAGCGACTTATCCGACTCCTTAAAGATCTACTAAAGAGGACATTAAAAATAATTTCGTTGAGCTGAACGAAGAAATGAACATTGTTCTATACGACTGCGAAGCTATTATGAATTTACCTCTTACTTATTTAATAGAGAAAAATACTGAGATCACGTTCTCTCCAACGATGTTCATCAGCGACATTCGAAAAAATGGTTCCAGACTTGGATCAAGTTTACCCATTTTGCAAAAAAGATATGCTATCAGCAAAGATTAAAAAAAGAGAAAACGTTTAGAAAACGTTTCTGTATACTTGAGTCAATTATCTAGACGAAACCTAGAAATAGTTCCACGCCTGTAGTTGTTGGAGACATCGTGCTTATCGAAAACAATTTACAAAAACGATTGGACTGGCCGCTCATCATTGGAGAAGTTTATTCCCGGAAAAGATGGTTACGTGCGGGTGGTAAAACTGAAAAAGTAAAGACAATTTGATTCGATCCATCTAAAGACTAATTCCCTTGGAAGTAGGATACTCCAGTCCTGAAGCAATTTTTTCGAGTCTACTACTTTGACGTCAGAGACTACTGGACTAAGGGACATGCAGCTACTGTCCTTGAGGAGTCCGTAGCTACGTCAAAAGAGGAAATTATTGGAAGAAATGAGAAAACCTGAAGTGGTATCAAGAAACCAGTTCAGGTGACTAAAATGTTTGTCATTTCATTTTTGTTTTTATTTTTTCTAAGCTAGATTGATTCGTTCCTATCAAGAAGTCACAATTCAAATGGGAGAAATGTTGAGCTCTCAATATCACAGAGAATACGACGCGTGTTGCCGGCCGAACAGTGAGTTAGAAGAAGATGTCGGAATGATCGTGTATGGACGAAAAAAAACAAAATAGAACGGGGCTTTTGCTTACCGTTCCCACCTCTACAACTCTAACTTTTTTTATTGTCGTTGTTACTATGAACAATTCGAGTCGTATGTTTCTTTTGTGTTTTATAATAAAATAGCGTGTTCGTGTTTAATACAAAGAAGTGTCCTATATTATATTGAGAATCTTACGATCTCAAAATCACGCAACAGTGATGACCATATTCGAAAACATGGGAAAAAAGCGAATAAAGTTTTGAAATATTTTAGTATAAGTATCACTCCGTTTTCCATTAAATACAAAAGACATTCAAAAGGGAACGAAACTCTGCTATTGGATAAAAGCATTCTAGAATGGTTTTGAATGATTGAACATAAATAATAGCGAGCGCCAATTGTATTTGCCCTACATACTATATCATTTTATTTCATATGTTTTGGACAATTTTCGTTTCTCCTAAAAAAACATTTTTGTAAGATATTCTTGAGACTACAAGTTTTTAAAAAAAGTAAAAATAATAATCGATATTTTTTACCCCTAAAACGTAAAAACCCCCTTAACAAAATGCATTTATTTAATGTTTTTAGCTACAATTGTTTACTAATTTTGTTTATATTTCTTAGCTTATTGATTAATAAATTGTTATTTTCTGTAAGGCATGCAGTTCTGGTAGCTTTCTTTTCCGTTATTTAAAAATGAATTATAGTTCAAAAAAACGACTGAAATTAAATAATAAATTTTGGATAAAACTCATTTTAAAATTCTGTTCCTCCCTCATATATATATATATATATAAATATATATATATATATATAAATATATATATATATATGTAAAAATATTATATTGAAACATAACAAGTAAATAATAAAATTCTTTAGTCCTACTTCTAATTATTTATTAACGCAGTTAGTGTTAATATGCTTATAATATATATATATATATATATATATATATATATATATGTACAGTATAATTTTCATAAAAGATATGACTTCTTTTTCAATTCAGATGCTCATTCAATGCATAAGCTCCAGATTTCATCGAATCAATAAACGTTTACGAATATTATATTCTGATCTGTTCGAAAGTAGTATTACAGATTACAGAAGACAAAACAGATCCATCTTTGTGCAGTGGATAACAGAAGTTAAAGATCACAGTCAATATATATAGATTATAATGTAATAATTATTTAATTACTGTATACACACATGCATGCGTATGTATAAAGAATGTCTCAATCTAACTTTCACATCAACATATTTCAAAAAGTTTAAAAAAAATATTTTCTATAAAAGTGCAACTGTTTCGAGAGAAGCCTAACGTGATAACGTTATTCTTTTTTAGATAGAGACACAATGAAAAAGATGTTATGGTATTTGCACTTTTTAAAATAGTATTATATGATATTTTACGTAGTACAATTTCTCTACAACCATTCTGCATGTAAAAGTATTAAGTGAGAAATATAAAAGACCAATAATTTACGAGATATTATAGGTACATTTCTCTGGCACATATAATTGACATAACACATTAAATATTTCATAAACCATTAATTTTTTTGCTAATCGTAATATCCTAATACTTTTATGAATAGAATAATGACATAAGTCAGGTGTAAAGAAAACATATACTTGTTTGTTTAACAAAATTATTCATTATCTATGTATTTTTTATAAAATAGAGGAGGGCTCATAAGGGCCGATTTCGACCCTCCAAATTTTGTCCAAACTCACGAAAATCTATATTTTAAGATTAATTAGATTCAATTCAAATGATTGCAGCTTAAACGGAGCGATGGAATTGCCATACTAATTCGGAAATAGATATTTTAAATTTTAAATGTATTTTTATGTTTTATTCCTCATCTTCCGATTCATCTTTCGAATCAAAAAGCTGCATCCATTTCATATTCTGGATAAGTATCACTGTGGTATTCAAATGTATATATCTATAGTATTCTAGGTACCACAGAACACATGCAATGTGCGTACAGCATCCTACAGTTCGTGTTCCTGTTTTGCATTGACAACGATAACCTTTGATAGGATCAAAGCCATCTTTCTCATACCAAATCCAAATTTGGTATTGCTTGGATGAAATATATCGAAATTGCAACTTCAACTTTAAAATGTCTGCTTCCTGTGCATGTAAAGCACGTAACACTATCTTGCGCCATGTTTTCATGCATAAGACCACTTACTTTATCTGGTTCCAATCGTTACTCTGTAAAGATCTTGGAGTGTTAAACGCGGAATATCTGCAATGGATTGCCTGTATTTTCTTCTAAATGGTCTTTGTGAACTACCTTTCATCTTCTAAAATTTTTTGGAGATCATTGGATTTTTTTAGACAAAACGAGCATTCTTTGAGCAATTATTTCATCATTCGATGAAATATTACTTGAACTCAAGGTGGTCAGTAAGCATTACACAGCGGATACAATTCATACGTCTCCGATATATGATATTTGATTTTAGAAAAAATATTGTATTTTCGATGTTTTAATTAAACCGTTTACGGATTCGAGAGTCCAACAAATTTTGATCACAAGTCTGGATTCATTCGCACTTATAGCATTATATTGTTTTCTGCTTAAAAAAAATGAAGTATTTTCAATATCAACCCATATTCTTCCAAAGTTGTTATTGAATCACAGCATCCTCGATCTACGATCATCACGTCTTCTAAACGGCCATAACCATTCTAAAATTAGAGTACTTCTCTCTGTCATCAGATTGTTCAATATATTAGCATCATTATTTTTCTCGTCATCAAAGTAGGGACCAAAGACATCCAAAATAGTTCAATAGTATTAACTACATAGGCTTGACCAGAGGTCTGCATTTGTGCATAGAAAAAGGACGCCTTTGAAAAGAATAATTATTTTTTTTCTATGTATATATATGTTCGATCTGCTATAAGTATTGCCAATCTTTACCTTTCGTAAATAGAGCTTTAGCCATATCTTTAATATGTAATCATATGAAATCTTCTCTCATGATATGTTTCAAACCAAGATGATTGGGGACAAAATCTTCCATGCTTTTCTAGCAGTTATTTTACCTATTATTTTATCAATCACGTCTCTGTATCCCGAAAAGTGTTGACAAGATTGAATAAGATATTCCTGTTCTCAATTTAATAAGGAATAGAGCGAAACATGTGCACTTTTTGTAGATGTATTACGGATTTTATACTAAGGTATGCGGTAAAGATTATTGAAATCTCTCGCGGATATTCCGATAAGTCGACGATAATCACTTAAGATTCCATTAATGTCAAAATCCAATGATCGTTTTTTTGCTAATACTCGGAGATAATTCAACAAGTTAGATATCTCGGTTTCACTTGACATAGTTGTATTCGATATTTGTTTTATTTAATTAGCATTATCATCATTGAAAACACTACCGTTCAAATTCCTTTTGCAACATCGAGCAGGTCTTTAAATTATTAATTCGTTATTGATAAAGGCCTGAAGCCTTAGTTCCTAGGGAGATATAACAAGCGATTGTATAGCTTTGCATATAATATAATATTTGTGTGATCTAACGCTTCTGCCAAAAGGAAGTATTTTGAAAAGATAGATGATAAAGTCTATAAATATCTAAGAGGACAGATAACTCTGAAAAGAACTGTTTGAACAGCGGACATTAGAAATAGAGCTCGGACATTTGTGCATAGTTACGGGGACGCACGCAAGTGAGTCGAGTGCTCGAGTGTTCGATGAAGTGTGATGGCAATTGGCTAGCGTACAACCTACTTAATGGAAACAAAGCATAGCGTTCGTCTCGTGATTGTACTTCAATGTCCGCGAGCCATAATAATGAGATAAAAATAAATACGTTGCTCGAAAAATTCACAAAAGAGAAAAGTTTCGATAATTCGAGATTTGAAAACTGTAATCTCAAAATGACATTATGCTACGATAAATATCCATAAATAAATGAGCTTCTGGACAATTATATGATTTTTTTTTTAAAGAAAATATTGCAAAATATGTACACAAATAGTGTTTTCGTAGTTTCAAGCGCGCACGCACTTACGTACGCTCATTTGCTAACAATTTATACACAAAGATAAATATTGATCTTTTCTGGGAGATTTATTGGCTTGTATAATTTAACTTAAAACCGTCAGCATCAAAGACATAAAGAATTGAGAAAACTTTGCCAGAATAATTCAAATTATTTTCCAATACGATAATCAAAATATTGATATCCGAATAAATGTGATAACTCCATTGCTCCGTTTAGGTTGGAATCACTCGAATTGAATGTAATTGATCCTAAAGTATAGATTTTCGTGAGTTTAGATAAAGGTGGCCTTATGAGCCTTCTTCCTTTAAGATAGTGAGCGACTTTTTGCCAATTTCAGTAATCGTAACAGATATTGTCAAAAGTCATGATCCTAAGTGACCTTCTACAGGCTTTTTAGTCGCTTGTCCTTCCTTAAGAAGCTTTTACTAATTATATAATTATATAATAAATAAAAATGTGTGTTTAACTTTTTGTTTCTTTTCCAAATGGAGTAAAGCAGATGAATTCTTTAAGAAGATCCTAAAGCTTCTTGTTTTACTACGTAAGCATAATAATACATGTCCGGAAAGTGGAGTTTATGTCGAAAACGATCAAAAATTTCAAAATTGATATATTTTTTACCATTTCTTAGTGAAATATGGCGTCTCAACTGTCAAATCGTGACAACATTTGCTTGATATGAAAACTTCGCAACCTGTACGTAAGAAATAATATGTTTCTAGACACGTAATTTACAAACCAACATCATCGACTTTTTAGAATTAGACTTAAACACTTTATCGCGAAGAATTTCTTACACGAAAATTGACACGTACGTGAGTCTGCGTGGCAATATAAAAATTTCTTATACGAAAATTGACACGTACGTGGGTCATAGGTTGCATGAAATATTGCTGTGGCAATATAAAAAGACATGTGGCACGCGGCGTGATCACTAGTGATTTCGTCGGAGTTCGAGCTTTACTTTAGGATTCTTTTAAAACACAAATTCTCTCCTTTAAAATACCTATTCTTTACAATACAAATTTTCTATCTTAAAGACATAAATATTCTGCTTTCAAAACCAAAATAATATAAGAAAAAAATAGCTAAGTTAGAAAATGATAAAATAAAAAAGAATAAAATAATTTCAACAAATTATTCAACGAATTTTGCAGAGAATCAATAACCACGATTACGCGTTCATAATTTAGAAAGATGTTTTGCATTTAAACATGGGGAGGATGGGTCCTTTAAGAAGGAAGTGAATCCTAAAATCATTTGTATTACTGAAATACATATAATTTTTATATAACAATTACTTTTTTCTCTGTTATTCATTCGAAATCCTTTTTCCGAATTAAAAAATACACATTATCACATCGTGTCTGTGAAGTAAAATCTTAATGCTGGAAACGACAAAAAGTTTCGCAATTGATATTTTTTTTTATTAATTCTTAATCCACACACAATATTATATATATGCTCCACAGCTGTTACATCGTAACAACATTTGCTTCATATAAAAGCTTGATATACAATCTGTATTTATGAAAGAGTAATCCACAGACTAGTAGTTTGCACGAAGAAACAACGTGGATTTCATAAAATTAAACTTAGACGTCTAATTAGAATGTTATTGTTATATGAAAATTTACGTGTACCTATATGTGCGATATTGATGTAGTAATATGTAATGATGTATTAATGATATGTAAATCGTTTGTGTGTGTCACTTACAATATGAATGTTTTTTCACTTAAAACTATACGGAAAAAAATTTAAATATATTTGAATAGATATTATAATTGATTAAATGTAGAAGCAGAGAATTAAGGATGTTTCATATTTTCGAAATGATAACGAAATTGTTAAAAAAATAGTAAAATTATTTTAAATCATGTTTAAAAATAATGCGACAAAAACGTTTATTGTCTGGATAAAAAGTTTTGATAAATAATAATATTTTTTTAAATCTGTGTTCTAGTAAAAGTGCAAATACATTGTATATTGTAGAATAAATGACAAATATCTCAATTTCTTAATATAAGTACATTATGCATTCAGGATTATATATGTAGAGTTACATTGCGATGCATGAACTAGTTATCTAGTAAATAAACAAAATATTTATTTGTTCTCTATCTCTATAAATAATCAGTGAATCGCAATGAAACTTTACATAAATTATTTTATGTGTATTTAAAGCACTTATAAAAAAAAATGTAAATTTTTTTTGTCATTAAAGAAATTTTAACATTTAACAATGTGAAATAATAACAATTAAAATAAATACACTACAAAAATGTGTTATTAAACAAAAATATAATTTTATTCACATAACTTTATACGTATAAATTTTATTTGAAATGTAAATATTAAACATACGTCCAAATTCAATTTTTTTTGTAGAGACATCTAATACATTCTTAAATTGTCAACCTAATATCTTTTAGGTGTTTTCACCTAAAAAAGAAAGAATGTAACAAACAATATGTTTAAAAAGTATTTAAAAAAGTATGCCCCGCTCGAAATCATTTCTTTATCTGAAATATACTTTTTCGTATCGTTTCGAGATAATTTGATGCAACAGTTAAAAAGAGACCTATATATGTATATGTATATGTACAAGAATAATTAGTTTCAAGAATAATTAGTTACATGAAATAATCACACATTGTGAACCGCAAGTTATAACACTGTAGTTTATAAGTTTATATTGAATTTTACGTTAAAATTATATTTTTCTTAGTACTTCTCTTAGTATGTCTCTTGGTTTGATTAATTATAACAATTAATAATTTATTTATAGGCACGTCCACCTACAACTGTGTCTTGTATCACGCAAACTAAACGTAATATTCAAAGTACAAATGTTAATGCAAATGATATATTACTTTATACGCGCTGTACCATTCTGTCTATCTATATATCAATTGCTTGGAGAGCATAAATGGACATTGATTAATACTAGCGAATATTTATATGCCTATTTTTATTTCATTTTGGATAGCATTTTATTTCTCACATTAAACTACGTATGTCAAACCGTTTACTATAAGGTAAAATTACAGTTGATTAATAATTATTTATAATTAGAATAATAAGCACAAACAACTGAAATTACTGAAACGAAATTAAAGTTTTGTTTGAAGTGTCAAAATCTTATTCATTGAATGCAAAGTTTTCAGTTTTACTAAACTTTCGTTTTACCTTAATATAATTTCAGGTAAATGAGGCAGTAGCAATTCTTTACAAATTATCCAATTATAATCTCAGTGAGGACTTATATAAACAGGTAAATAATTACAACAAAATTTTATATAGAATTTTAACTGTTTTGTGCGTAATTTTAATTTAGTTAGATCTCAAAATTCGAACACCTACTTAAATTTCATGGAATGATTATATTATTTATGTACAAAATTGGGACATTACATAACAATTGCGTATCTTTTTAGATATTTAAGATATACACATTTTAATGCCATAGGTAAAAATAAGCTAGAAAAAGTTTTAAAAATTATTTTTTATTTTATATAACAAATGCGAGTTTTTGGAAGTTATTTCATACTATCAATATTCTGTCATGTTGTCAATTCTACTATCTATATTCTGCTATCACACTATAAATATTCTGTAAAATAAGCTCAATGCATTTTGACATATAGAATTTAATGTAATAATTTATATAGATTTTGTAATTGATGTCATGTATAAATATCTCAATAACATATAAAAGAATACAATATGTTAATTTCATAGTGTTGTACTATAATCATTTTGAGTTATTTATTTTTTAATAATTTCTATATGTTGACCTTGCTTCTACTCAATATATCGTTAATTTAACTAAAATATTGTAGTTAAAAAACTTGTTCTTGAAAATTAAATTTGATTCAAATTTAATTCATTATTTACTAATTTCATACATTAATGTGAATGCTGTACTTTGAAACTAAAAAAATAGATTGACACATATTGAAATTAAAAATAACAGGATATCATTAAACATAAGGTATAGGGTTGCTCCTTGATATCTGCGACAATGTAACATATTTGATATTTTATAGTAATGTCTTAATTTTACTCATCCGCTATATAAAATTTATGCCGGTATCCGAACTGTTAGTAATATGGGTATATATTTAATGCTTATTAAATTATTATTTATTTCAATTAGATTTTGCAGTTTATATTGCAAATAAAACAGACAAAGATAAAATTTGGCTTGAGACATTACAACTTTGGATATAATTTTATCTGCGAGATGTGTCCTTTTTTAAATAAAAGTATAAAAGTATATAATAAACGTATATATTAGGTAACGTATATATTGGGTTGTCCAGAAAGTTCGTGCCGACTAATCTATATAATTTAATAAATCTATATAATTTAATATACTAAAATTTAAATCTGCTGCGTTTCAATTTTCCTTCAAAATCAGCATGAACTTTCCGGACAAAACATCATGTAAAAACATCATACAATTCCATTTAAAAAAATGATCTTGAAATCTTCGAAGCCTTCACTCATAGAAAAACTTTTATCAGTATATTGTACTCCCCCCTTCTCACCCCTAATGCTATACAACTTCAATAAATATATCATTTTATATTTCTAAAAATAGCAAAACATTCTAAGTGAACAGAGTTACTGCTCCATCCTATATATATATATATAATAGAATAAATGCGTATATATAAAATAGAACATATTCTATTGTAGATCTTCTTTACAAATAATTCTTTTGAATTCAATCCTTTTGCTCTTAACGTCGGCTATGTCCGGCATTCACAAAGCGATCCATATATGCTGACTATAGTCAGAATTCGCGATATAATTCATTGTGTTCCTTATAATAAAAGTAAATCATCTTGTATAGCCGTGTCAGTCAAGTATAACACTGATTTTGTCAAATGATATATATTTAAACATAATTAGTAGTAGTAACAGTATAGTTGATGTTTACCAGGTATGTAAATATGAAACCGGAATTTTTTTATAGAAAATACATGTTTATTGCATGAAAATGATAAAAAATATTTTATTCGAAGTATTGCCCATCGGTACATTTTTTCCTGTTTGACAATTTGTGGATGCCACGCCAAAAAAATTGTTGCTCTTTTGAGCCAAACCAATCATCTAGCTATTTTCGTACATCTTCGTAAGAAGTGAAGCGCTGCTGAACAAGTGCCATCAATGCAAATAAGTGGTAATCGGACTGAGCCAAGTTTGGTGAGTAAGCCGCATGCGAAAGTATTTCCCAACCAAATGTCTCAATCGTTTCCTTGACCAGTTTTGCTGTATGTGATGGTGCATTATCATGAAGCAAAATCACTTTGTGTTGCCTTTATTGATATTTCGATCGTTTTTCACACAAAGCTTGATTCAAATTGATCATTTGTTGTCGGTAGCGTTTAGTATTAACGGTTTCGCCAGGTTTTAGCAACTCATAATAGATCACACCTTTCTGATCCCACCAAATACAGAGCATTGTCTTCTGTTCATAGCGATTTGGCCTTGCAGTTGATCTCGATGGTTCGCCTGGAGTTACCCATGATCTTTTACGCTTAAGATTCTCAAAATATATCCATTTTTCATCGCCAGTCACAATTCGATGGAGAAATGACTTTCTTTTGTATCTGGCGAGCAGCATTTCGCAAGTGGTTTTTCGATTTTCCTGCTGTCTTCATTCAGTTCATGTGGAACCCATTTTCCCATCTTCTGGATCTTTCCCACGGATTTCAAACGTATGGAGACGGCTTCTCGTATCACATTCAATTGATCCGCGAGTTGTTGTTGAGTTTGAGCGTCATCTTCATCCAACAATGCTTGCAATTCGCTGTCTTCAAACTTTTTCGGTTTTCCACGTTCTTCGTTTCTCACGTCAAAATCGCCACTTTTGACTTTTTTAAACCACTTAAAGCACTGTGATTTACCAAAAGCATGCTCACCGTAAGCTTCGACAAGCATTCAATGCGATTTTGCAGCAGTTTTCTTCAAATGGTAACAAAAAATCAATGCTATCCGCAAATTGTAGTTTCCAGGCACAAAATTCGATATGTTCAACGCTATTACAAACTATACTGTTATATGAACTTGTATTGTGAGCTGAACATCTTTGTCAGATGTCAAAACAAGGAAATAGCGTCAATGGCGCCGTCTGACAGCAACTACATTGATAGCTATGGCCATCTATTGGTAAATTCCGGTTTCATATTTATCTAGTATAATGCCACATTGAAGGGAATAATTAAAACACGATTTACGAAGAAATAATCATTTTGTTTTAAGGTATAATCTCTTTTTTTTTAAATAAACATTTTAAAAAAACATATCAAGGTGGCGTTGTTCAGGTGCAAAACTTGCAGTTTAATTTTAAATATCAAAAACTGTCCACGTGTGATATATAGGAGAAAGAGAGGTAAGATGACAACCTTAAGGTTTGTCGATATTTCCTAATTTCTGTGAAGAGACTTTTTTTTAAGTTCACTATATATAGTCTTAGTTATCATTTGGAAAAATTATAAAGTTGTTAAATAAATTACAATTCTTTAAAATTTAATTTTTTTAAGGACATATCAATTTCGTCATCTTGCCCCCATATATGGGTAAGATGACTTTTAATAGTGGATAAGATGACGAAAAGTCAATTTAAATTAAAAATATAATGAAACTATTTTTATCAAGTAAAATGGTAGCATATTTTCTTTCAGATGTATTCTACAGTTTTATCCGCTACAATAATTTTTACGCAGGTATATAACAGACCTTCTATTCTAGCATGAGAAATTTTGTTTGATTATGGTTTGTATAATTTGAATAAGACATGCGCGCGCGTATATATAATTAAATGCATTATATTTAAACCAAATCTCTTGTCATAATATATTTATTTCTGACGTTGTTATAACGAGATTTAAGATTTTATAACTAGAATTAGATTTATATTATAAGTATTATATTATTTATTACATTATAATGATTTGTTTAATATTTTTCAGTTTAATTTCACATTTTTCACTAAATAATGGACATTATCAGAATTATTAACTTTAATCTCAGCGCACATCTCAGTGCAATTATTGTGGCAGTCGATATAAATTGAGCGAATATGCTGTATTATTTTATGTCGTCGTGTTGTTTTCTGTAGTGAATTGGAACAAAGTAGTATGTACCATGACTGACGAGAAAACTTCATCTCTTTCCTCCGTCAATATAATTTTGAGAAAAATGCATAGAAATTTGAAAGTTATAGCAATAGAATTAATTTGAATTTCTCTGTGTTACATATTACTTTGTAAGTATCTCATAAATTATGCATGATTCGCATCATCCATCATTTATCCTTGTTTACATTCGATGAACAATAAGAAAAAATAATACATTATGCATAAAACAAAATGCCCCAATAATTAACAAAAAGGCATATTTGATTAATAAGATATTCTGCGGATAGTTAACGAAAAATTTATCCTATTAATTATAATTCTTGTATATTTAACAAGATACAATTATAAATGCCATTCAAAAATAATAGAAATATTATTACACAGTAGTATAATTAAAAAATTATATTGTGGGATTATACAAAAATGTATTGTATGTATGGTAACACACATTTTATTGAACTAATCGTTATTATAGTATTGAACGGAATGAAATATCAACAATAAATAAATCGTATTTATTTTTATTAATTGTTACTTGCGATTATAAAATTTATTAAAATTCATCTAATGAAATTTAATAAATATACTTTCACTTTTTGGTTAGTGTCCGATACAAAGAAGAACAATTTTTATAATGAAAAGCGAATTTAATGTATACTGATTCCACGTAAAATTCATAAAATTTATCCTCACAAAGAAAAGTTAAGTTATCCGTTAAACACTAATTATCTTTTTATAGAAGTTATGAATTCTAAATTTTCTAGATCGCTTATAATAGTAATAATTTTGATAGGATGTTAATTACAATTAATTTTGTTAGGATGTTAATTACAGTTTTTATCGCATCTTTAAAATAATATTTAAATTCGTATGTGTAAAAATATGTTCTAACGCAGTGTTGGGATTTACTTACACATTTTGATCGATTTTCAATTTGGTACTTGTCCTTTACTTCACCAACTCGCGAGCCTTTGCCGATTGGCAGGTTGGTGAAATAAAGGATAGGAGTTAAAAATCGAAATATACAAATAAATCCCAGTGCTATTCTAACATATTACTAAAAATCATCTTTTATTAAAAATGAATGATTTTTTTGTAAAATAGTGGTTACGAAGTAGTACCTATATTTAATCATAAAATATATGCTTTATTATAATTTTTTAGATGTATACAAAAGTATCTCGGGTACTAACTGCTCGAGAGGTTCCGAATCCGAGACTAGTGGTGTTTTAAAGAATTGCTTTTATACTTAAAAATTTATTATATGTTTGAAATTTAATTTCTTATATTTTTCTGTTTCTTTCGAAAATTTTAATCATTAATTCTGCTAATACATATCATTTGATTTATCTCGAATCTTTACGCCCACACATTTTTAATTAAATTCATGTATTTACGACAACATTGTTAAAAGAATATAAAGCATTTTAATAAAATTATCTAGTCGATAAAAATTAAAATTTATTATACTAAATATATGCATGTATTTTATTATAGATAAGTATATATATATATATATATATATGTATGTGTGTGTGTGTATAATCTGCTATTACAAAATTAATTAATATTCTGAATGTCGGGACATCCAATACCTACTATAAATATTATGAAAATGATATTTAATACAACCAATAGTTAGAGAATTATATGTACGCATTCGTAATTTTTGTTAAACTATTCATAAAAAAATAAGTAAACAAAGTTTAAATTTACTTATTTAATAATTTCGATTCAAAATAATCGTTATATATATATTTATCATATACTAAAGTTTTATATTCATTAAGACAATGCTGTTACTAGCATTATTACTAATAAGAGAATATTTAGCAAAATTAAGAAAGTGATGAAATAAAAGTTGAAACATGTTAATATGAGCCGATATAAAAAGTTGGTGTGTATATTTTATTATATATTAATAATTCATATCACTCACAAACGTTTCGATCCTTTGTTCGGTCCTCTTCAGTAAATTTCCTTTACAAATAATCATCTACTTACTGTACGTCGTAAAACTACTGTTCAATTAATCTTTCTTAATAATACAGTCGAAAATATAGGAGAACGACTTTAGTATAAGAGAAAACAAAAATTGTATTTTAATATGTAATCGACTTAATTTTGTTATTTGACTTTAAAATATACAGTAATTGTTATGTAATAATAATTTATTGGCAAAATTATTACTTCTGCAAGCTTAAAAACCCTGAGATTAATTTTGATCCAGTAACACGAATTTCCAAAGGCGCCAATTAGACTTCGCAAATGGATTTCGCGAAAGGCAAGAAGAATAATTTTTCACGATGAAAATAATTTCGAACTTTCCATTACGAACCATGCATTCACTAACGCAAGGAACAGCGACGCTATCATCATATATAAAAAAAATTAGCCACTAAGATATACTTGTAATTCTATAATATTGAAAATGAAAATTCAAATATTTTTCGAACAAGAAGCTAATACCATTAGCTCAATCAAAACTCAAACTTTATTGATTTATTTAATGTAATATACTATATACAAATGCAAAAAAATTTGATGACTTTAAACTTTTAAAAATGAATCGTGTACACGTCAATTGGTCATTGTTGTAAAATAAATTTGGAGAGCAGATAGGAAAATTGTACTCTTATTATAATATCTGTAATATTAATCTGTAATGATTAAGGTCTATTGAATGGAATAGAAATTAATAAAAAATAAAATGTTTCTTTAATTGTCGACAAATAATTTCAAAATTACGCTAATTTTTTTTATAATATCGGAAAGCACGAAAGCGAGAAATTAATTACGTTATTAATTGTACAAACTGCATTAATTGCAAAAATAGGAATCGCGTGAATTATGTTGATAAAAGTACAGATTATTATTAGGAGATTAGATTCCATTAATCTTGACATATATTGTCGCGGTCATGACTCTGAGTGACCTCCAACAGGACTCCTTGCCTAGCGACACATGATTTTCGATCTATTTTTAGATATACAAATAAATCACGTTTTCCTTATCTGATCGCACTGCAATTTTACAGATTCTTTTTCTTGAATTGGAATCGTTTTGCGAGATACTGAAAAAAAGAAAGAAAAAAAGAAGATAAGAAAGAAGGAAAGAAAGAAGAAAAGAAGAAAAGAAGAATCGAAAAAAAATTTCAACAAGAGTGAATAAGAACCACTTTAATGGTCATATTTATACATGTTCATGTATGACAAATTTTTTACCAAATGATATAAAATGCTGGGATGCTTCGGATTAGCTCAGTGTTATCGCCATAAAAACAATCTAGTAAAATTAATTGATTCTTGCGTAACAAGATGAAATTATATGAAAAAATTAGGCAGATTGTTGAGCTTATAAAAGAATTATGTAATTCTCATATTAGTCATTTATTAAAAATACGACTATCATTCAAATAAAAGATTCAATCGCACTCCATTTAACATCTAATTTCATGAATGAAAAAATTGCGTTACTTTGCTCAATTTAAGTGTTATCATAAAAAATTAAAGAATTATAAAACAAAAAAATTTAATTTAAATAGAACAATTTTTCATTTAAAAACAATTTGCGCTAGATCTCGATGTAATAACATAGTAGTAAACTATGAATATAATATTTAGAAAAATAAGGAAAATAAAAATGTAATATTTGGAAAAAATGTAATATTTAGAAAAATAACAAAAACAAGAAGCATTAATAAGGAAAATTAGAATCATATTAAAAGATATGAATATTTAGAAAAATAAAAAAAATAAAAAGCTTTCCCAATGAGAGTTAAAGTTATCCGGCATGTATATATATATATATATATATATATATATATATATATATATATATGCGATTAAGTTATAGAGTCATGTAAATTATGAGGAATGTTGTGAATGCTATTAAGTTTAAATCTAAATTAAGTTTATGAGGAATGTTGTGAATGCTATTAAGTTTAAATCTAAAATAAATAAATTTAGATTTGTAAGACATACGTTATGAAAAAGAAATAAATAGTAAATTTTATTCTTATTCAGTGTAAAGTTCAGATTAAATTTATTACTTTTATTACTTTATTACTTATTCAATCAAACAGCGCCAAGTATTTTTACATGAAAAATTGTTCTATTTAAATTAAATTTTTTCGTTTTATACGGTTAACTCTTTAATTTTTTTGTGATAACATTTAAATTGAGCAAGGTAATGTATTTTTTTTTATTGGTCATATAGTATATTGTTCCTTATAGTACATCGAAAAGCTAGGGCATCTTAATTGGCATAGAAGATCCACTGGATACTACTGTTCGCGAATTGTTTGACATCACTAGTATTTTCAATACGCCTGACATCCTCCAAGATAGTTCATGACAGCCAGTAATCATTCCCGGTAGCAGTGATCTGACTGATGATGATTATCAGCAGTACGGCTAGCGTGAAATTATTGCCACTTTTGTGCAGATATTCTTTTTATATTCTGCCGGTTATTCGATCGTGTGCCGTCATCTCAGCTTCCGGGTTGTCCTTCACATAATCCAAA
>Ga0157364_1000718_pt1 | contig 24660 bp, 10 predicted proteins | sample AttsexASBM2_FD_111476 | JGI IMG/M metagenome (GOLD analysis project Ga0157364, IMG submission 111476) | Fungus gardens microbial communities from leaf cutter ant in Ribeirão Preto, State of São Paulo, Brazil - Atta sexdens ASBM2 | ecosystem: Host-associated > Fungi > Mycelium > Unclassified ...
CGCATACACACTCACACACACACACACACACACACAGACAGAAAACTTAGGCTCGAAACAATGTATATTTATTATTTGCGTTAGATCATAATAATTATATTTATTTCTTATATTTACTTTGTTGTTATTTGGTTCATAGCCTTTCTAAACATTTATTTTGATTCATATAAGCTTAATCTTAGCATTATTATAGTTACCGTACATAAATGTATATATACAGGCATCTACATACATAAATATATACGTATATCATAATGAATAAATGTAACCAATTATTTTTTTTTGTAAAACCAATTATCATTTATTTCACCACCCTTCCGATTCACTGCGTCTAGACAAAGATATAGATCCAACCTCTAATCAAAAGGATTAAGTTCCTTGTTCTAAAAGAAGACTGATGGAGGCACTATTTCAAATCGGGTAATAGTGTTAACGTATCGACGTTAGCCCATATTTGAGACATAATCAAGTGTGTTCGACTTGTGACTCCCGCCTCAGAGCGATAACCACAAAAGCGGTATTAGTTGCGTTCTTCCGCCCCCTCCTAATTCCTTCTTCCTTTCGAAACGAATCCTGGGGTCTGGACGTAACAATAGTTTTAATTTGAAACTGATATTTAAATAATCTGATATCTACGTAAAATTTTACATTTATAATAGAAATTTATTGCAATAAATTCTTATTTTGGACAATAATCTGACGTAAAACTGTTTATTCGTTTTTCTCCAGAAGCTGGAGAATGAAATTATTACAACGAATTTATACAATATGATTAATTATATTCTTTAATTCGTAATTGACTTCGATTTATTCCAATTTTAACTGGTTCAATGTCAAAAAGCATAGTCACGTTTTTCACAACAAATGTGTTACTTTTCTTAAAACGCAATTTGCGTTTTATTTACGAATTCGCGTTATTGTTTCGTCTGCTTCTACATTTATACAAAAAAATTCTTTAACACTTAACTTTTATTAGAATCGTATAAAGCAAGATGATAAATAATACTTTGATACCATTTTCAACTTAAAGTTAGTAATAATTAATATAGACAATTGAGTGAGTGAATGAGTGCGTAAGAATTTGAAAGGGGGAAAGAGAGAAAGAGAGAGAGAATTCGAATGTATATTGCAGACGTGCGTACTGTCGTGTGACTGTTGAATCTAAGCATCTACTTCGATGAGCGTGCCGCTCCTGCTTACCTTCCGTACTTGTGATATGCTAACTGTTTTCTTTATAACTTAAAAACTAATCTTCAGACAAATTTTTACCAAAGGAAAAATCATCAGAATACAGCTAAGAATATATCTCATATATCTCAGCTAAGAATATATCAAATATTATCAATTTTACAAAAAATTGTAACAGACAAAAATTGTTTGTTTTCTTTTTATAGAGCCCTAAGAATTTTTTTAGAATTTTTTCAGAATTTTTTAATACCGTATTTTCTCACGTTGGTAAGAACAAGAAAATGCAGTACTAAAAAGTTAATAAAAAATTCTGAAAAAATTCGTAAAGTTCTAAGAAAATAAACAATTTTTGTCTCTTACAATTTTTCTGTAAAATTGATATTTAAATAAAAAATTATTGAAGATCAATTTTCGGCAATTTTTAGCAATATCTTGTTAACTATTGCAAAAATTGTAAAATGGAGTACAGAATTTTTTTTCTCAGTTTAGTCCATTCTATGCGAAACTCCTGTGAAAGATATGTCATTATTTTCCAAACAGCATGTATAAAATATTTTTCCCGGATAAACAAATCAATACATAAATAAATTATAAATAAGTATAATTTATACCAATAATACTTATATTAACGTAAAACCCGGAATCCTCGTCAGGATTCTTACGGAATTATTCCATTTTTCCTAGAGAACATAATAGAAATCTAAAATAATTGATTCCAATAGGAATCCATTTCAAATAATTTCATAATATGTATTCTAATAAACTCTTGAAATTATGTTTGATACTTTCTTGACGTGCTTGAGTTGATGTTGCTCCACTCATCGAAACGAAGAGAGAAAAGAACACATAACAAAGTCTAATAAAGACCGATATTCATATTCAAGAGTCTTATATTTAAGACCGTTTTAAGTACGGTTTTAAGGTTCCTAATTAGTCGCGGCGGCCGTGTTGGAATTGTGACGTCAGAAGCGAGGAATGACGTTAATTTATGTTGCTATTTTTACATAAAGACAATTTGAATAAAATGAAATGACGAGATCACGTTAAAACACTTGCAAAAATCGATGATAATTGTCCTTTCTTCCCTTGATAGTCAATAAATGGTCATAAAAGGCACATAAAATGATATATTCGGGCAGAAACGCATGGTTCGACAATTGTTGAAACGAGTAAATATACGCTTTTACATACAAAATTCCAAGATAACTTTAGTTTTTCATCAATAATTATGATTTTAAGTCACGAGACAAGACATTTTTACAATTAAGCAAATAATAACGAAATGGCACGCAACATAAAATTCATTATCAAAATGTCACTTTTCCGCGCCTATAAGTTCGGCCATTTATCATGGTGCGACGCTATAACACATATACAAGCACCATGTCCGTGTGCTTGCCTGCGGCGCGCCGAAAGTGAACGAGACAGCGAATTCCTTCTCACACTAATCGCTTATTTCAAGCGACCGAAAATGGTTTTTCAGCAATCTGAGCCGCTCGGCGGCCCTAGGCATCAATAAGAGGCGGAGGGCATCCTAAATAACATATAAGTTTTAATAAATTATAGATAGATATAATAATAGTATATCCCTCCCCTTAATCCAGAATGACATAAATCATGTTAAAAACATAAGTTTACGAGATATTTAATTGTTTACGATTTTTCATGCGCATTATATAACTTTTCTTCATAAACTCGAGTAGCAAAAACAGTTCAGTAGAAGTAGAATTTCACCGAAAAAAAATTATAAATTTCTCTTCACGAAAGTTTCAAAAGATCATCAGAAAAAAATGCATTTGAGACTCGAAACTTGCGAAGAAAAAATGAAATATAATAAAAAAATAAAAATTCAAGAAAGAAAAAATTTTCTAAACTAAAAATTTCATGGTTACAATTCGAAATTTATTTAAATAGCAAATTAAATTCTTTCTTATATATAATAAATCGGTGCCAGACTCTTAATCTTAAAAACTAGAGCCATAGTGATTTTTGGAAAAATATCAGATTTCGAATGCTTCACACGGTTATTTGATATGATGCATATTAATGAAATTATTTCTATTTTTTTATATGAAAAAAGATATCCACTTTTTAAAGTCGTTTTATAATAATTTAACTGTAAAAAATCGTTTTGTTATTAGTAATAGTGCAATTCTTGAAGAAGAAAAATCTTTGTAAATTGCTGTGCGATTGCTCAAAGATGAAGAAATTAAATTTTCCGCAGACAAATTTTTAGTGAACAAATGGCTTTTTGCAAAAACTAATGAACATTTCAGACTTGTTCAGGGCTAGTTTTGTTCGTACTTTACGAGAATTTCACTTTGTGTTTAAATTCTCAATGAACGGAGAACAAATGAAAAAAGCCTTTTTCAGTATTTTTTTTTTTTTCTACTAATAGATCAATTTTATATTTTACATCTCATTTTGTAGGTATTTCGAATATCTACATTTTTTTATATCGAAATTTTTTCTATACAGTCAATATCTTTTGTTTTATAAGTAAAAAACACTGCTTTTTGCAATTATTTGATTTTTACATATTTTCTTCAAGTCTCAAACATACGCATTTCTTTTCTGATAGCTTTTCGAGACTTTCGTGAAGAGAAATGCTGATTTATACAATAATTTTTTTCTGATAAAATTTCCGATAAATACTTCTACTGAATTATTCTTGTTCGAGTTTATGAAGAAGAGGTGTACTATATAATGCGCATGAAAAATCGTAAACAATTCCCGTGAACTATTGTGTTTTAACATGATTTATATTATTTTGCATTAATGGGAGAGGTACATTATTACTACAATTTATTAAAACTTATATATTATTTAGAATGCATTAATTGTGTACATTAATTTTTGTTCTATTGCGCTTGTTCCCCCTCTCTCCCACCCCGCCTCTTATATCTAGGGTTGATCGGCCGAGATTGGCTGAGAAAGCATTTTCAGTCGCTTAAAACAAGTGATTAGTGTGAGAAGAAATTCGCTATCTCATTCATTCTCGGCGCGTCGCAGACGAGCACACGGACATGGACTCGTGCTTAAGTATGTGGCTACCGGTCTCGCCAGACCGTTGCCTAATTCTGTGTCGCTATCGACGCAGAGATTTTGGCTGAGTCAGGAACCTTAAAAAGTCACGAACCAGAGAGCCGTATTAGCGTTAAGACATTACTTAAAACAGTCTTGAAATAAGAACAGACTATGAATAGCCCTTCACTTGCATAGAGATCAGTCGTAGCAACATCATTTATTTCTTCGCAGTTGATCTGAACGATATTTTTTACGAGTACCTCAACTCATAAAAGAGGCATTGCCCAAATTGAGCATACCATGTCAATCTCATCATGAGGCGAGAGGCAAGGGGACACGTGGTGCCCGAGTTGAAAGGCTCTATATGATGATTGATTGCAATTTATCTATAGCCGATATTCATAGTCGGATCTTATATTTGTGTGTCTTGATACTGTCTTAAGTACAGTCTTAAGAATATAAAAGTTTAAATTCCAGTATAAGGCTCCACACATAAACTCAATAATGATAATGTAAGGAAATGCCTATGTGAACCAACACTAGATATTCGTGTATAATAATACGTACAGAATATAGAAAAAATCCCGGACCCTTAAATATCTTGAAAAATTATCATTTTTAAGAAAAATGTTTTATACAAAAGTAGAACTGAAAATGCTCTATTGACTGACCTTATCAATTTGATCTTGAATAGCGCCAAGATCAAGTCAAGGTCAAATCGAATTTTTTTAAACGAAATATCCTATTTTTGATTTTAGAATCTAATAGGCTTAGGTCGGGAGCTTTCCAAAACACTATAATAAAGTTTCTTTTTAATCAATACTTTTCAAATTATGAGAGTTGAAAGTTATGGAACCGCCGCAGCATTAGCATTACTTAAGCTAAAGTGCTCATATCTCTTTTAATGATGAATGGGCGAGGATGAGATGGTCACAGGAGCTTGCTTACGCAAGCAACAAGACTTTTCAATCAATCTTTTAGAAATAAAGACAATGATATATCTAAATCAACTGTCATTTGTTTGAGCATTTGTCATTCCTTTAACGCAGCTCGCCGTATCTACCAGTTTTTAGTTACTTTCTCGGCTAGACCCCATCGGAATCTGAAACTTCGTTATATCTCTGAAAGAAAACATATTTTGAACTTATCACATGCAAAAAATTGATATCTCTAGAGTAAGACAAAAACAAATAAACAAAGATGAAACAAATAATATTTTATTTTTAATTTACATCATAAAAAGTTAAAGTCTGAATTGCATTGTGAAAAATTGCATTAGATACGTCATATCTCAGTATGACGAACTAGATTAAAAGAATATTACATATTATAGCAAATACTCAAATTGGCGTCCCTCCGCAGTCTGACAATGTGCTAGATTATAAAAACTTAAAATTACATTTCTACAGAATTCGCGAGGCATGATTCTAAATTCATTTATTATTCGTTGACGTAAATCATTAAGATTTCGAGGTTTAATATTATAAATTTTTCCCTTTAAATATCTCCGCAAAAAATAGTCAAGTGGATTTAAATCAGGCGATCGTACTGGCCCTTCTTCCTTTCCCCTATACGGAAAAACTTCATTCAGATATTGGCGTACTCGTAAACCGTAATGAGATGTCCCATCCTGCTGGAACCAAATGTTGAAGTTTTGACGAGCGATATTTCGGATTGCCGGAACTATTTCATTTTGAAGCATGATTAAATAATTGTCAGCTTTTAAATTACCTTCAATAAAGAAAGGCCTAATAATAGCTTCATTTAAAATTCCAGCCCGTACGTTGACTTTTTGCTGATTCTGAGTATGTGCCTCGTACATCCAATGAGGATTTTCAATATTTGCAATTATGTCGATTTACATTCCCGATTAGCTCAAAAGTAGCTTCATCTGAAAAAATAATGTTGACTACAAATAAAAGATTTCTATCGATATTTAACATCATACTTTCGCAAAATTCAATGCGACGATCAAAATTATCTTCATAGTTCCTGCGCCAGATGGATCTTATATAAATGAAATTTCTCCTTTTTTTTTTAGAATTTTATGAATTTTATAAACTAACATAGAATCGATTGTGTGTTGTGCAACTTTGTGAATTGAATTACACGGATCTTCGATAAAAGACTAGAACACTTAACCTTTTATCAGGATTTGTCGCTATTGCTGCATCTACCTTATCTATTATGGTCTTTTACAAAACCCATTTCTTCAAAACATTGTACAGTACGAATAATAGTCAATTAGATATACTATTGTCCTCATTCCTAAAAGTTTGATTGAAAAGTTCACATGTGCGTAAGATCTCCTACAATTATCCCATTCTCTCTACATCATTAAAAGAGATATACGCTCCTGTTCAGTAAGCATTATAAAATATTTTAAATAAATACTGTATAAAGATAATTATGTGGCGATAAGCAATCTCAGAACGAAGTTCACGAAAAAGTATATCTTCTCAATCACAGGTCACAGAAAGAGTGAACTTGACAGGAGAGATCTCTAGTTTATGTCTCCAGTTTTGTTGGAAAGATGGGAAGGATGGAAAGGAAATAGAAAGGAATAGGAGGGAAAGGGAAGGGGAAAGAGAAGGAAAGGATAGGAAGGAAGAGAAGATAGAGATACAGATATTCGTGGACACATACAATGACTCATAAATCCAGTCGGACAATTTCTACGTAATAGATAATGCTAATGCCAGCGATTCCGTAAATTTCAACTCTCATAACTTGAAAAGTACTGATTAAAAAGAGGCTTTATTATAGTGTTTTGGAAAGTTCTCAACTATTAGATTCTAAAATCAAAAATAGGGTTTTTCGTTTAAAAAATCGATTTGACCTTAACTTGACCTTGGTGGCGCCATCCAAGGTCAAATTAATAAAGTCATTCAATAGATTATTTTCAACCCTACAACTTTTGTATAAAACATTTTTCTCAAAAATGATTTCTTTTCAAGATATATAAGAGGTCCGGAATTTTTCCTACACCCTGTATATTGAAAAATGTCATCATTGAATATAAAATCGAGCACATTTTGACTGGAACAACGGTTCGATTTTAAATGAAGAGAAGAATTATAATAGAAGATTAATTTCAGAGGCAATTTTCATTTAAAAACAAAGAAATGGTTTAAACCTACAAAATGACACGGATTTATTGAACCTCTTATATCAGTATATGAGTTAGTTAGTCACAAAAGCTTAAAGTTTTCTTGTTTTAAATTCCAGATATTTATTAGTAATTTTATATTTATTTTTATTTTTGTTGATTGCGTTCTCATACTTGTGTTATTCTTATTGCATTCTGACCTCACACTCGATAATGAAATCTCTTTGTAATCACATTGTTTGTAACAGACCATCGTTAATCTGGTTTTAATGTAAGTTTTTAGAGAATTTGACTTATATAATTTTAAATTTTAATCATATTTAAACATATACATTTTATCATATTTAAACATATACATCTTATTCTATTGACTCAATTTTAGTGAAATACATCTAATATCGTCAGTTTATGTATATCCGACAAAATATAACAGACAACATAGAAGTTTTCAATTATTAACAACAGTTTAACAATGATTTGACGACTTGACGAGTAAACACATTATTTTATATCTTTATGACTATCAACATTTTTATATTAAAAAGGACCTTATACTAGGATCAAAATTTGTATTTAAATTTTTAATATATGTATTATTACACGAATATCTAGTGTTGGCTCACAAGCATTTCCTTACATTATTATTCAGTCTTAAGAAGTCATACATGTACCAATCAGAGGACCGTATTAATGTCTTAAGACATTAAGATGGTCTCAAAATAAGAAGACTATGAATACTAGCCATAGTCAGGTCTTATATTCAAAACCATCTTAAATACAATCTTAAGATAAAAAAAATCTTTTTTTTTTTCATTTTCTTGTAATTTGAAATCGTAAAAATGTACCCCGAAAATCTTGAGATGAAATTCGTCAAACCGATCTACAAAGATTTAAAGAACGCAGCGCCCATATGATACGAGATTACGTCCTGCAGATGGACCGTTGCATCAAGTATAAAGGCCATGGCACATAAAAAACTTAAAATCAAAAATCTAAGCAGTAAGCGAATTGACCAATCACGGTAGAGTATGTAAGGGTAATAACATAAGCAGTAGCCAATTCAACATGATTTTTTTATATCTTACTGCTTTAAGTTTTTTTATGTGGCATGGCCAGTACTCTATGCACTCTGTGCCGTATGTAGTTCAGGATGATCCTTTGTAAAGATTTGGTTGCGGAAATATCATCCGGGTACGTGCTCTCATGTATCATCTTATCCTTGTTTAATATTGAGTGAGTAATAAGAATAAAACGATATATGTGGGGGCACTCGGGTGATGTTCCCGAACGCAACCTAATCTGTGAAATTTCATTTAAAAAAATTTTCGATATAAGGATTAGTGTGTCCTGGAGTTCTTTGAGGAAGATATTTTATGATGACACTGGTATAGCCGACTAAGGGTAAGTTATTGAAATTATTCACTCGTAAATGCATGAGAAATTTTAAACGAGTTTTTCAAAACGACTTTTTTCAAATCATTTTTTTTTTACGAATTATTGGGACTTGTGCTTTGGCACATATATGTATAGTGTACATATTAGGCTATCGTTTGACCCTCCAACTTTTTGATATCTTCAAAATTATTATTTTTCCAGATCACAGGATATAAATATTTTTTAGAAAAATCGAAATATTTTCTTTCAAACGCCGTCATTTTATTAATTTTTTCTCCAATTATTTATTAGAAGGCCGAACGATAATTACATTTGTGAAGAATAAAATAAAAAAAAATTCGTTTGTTTCAGATTACGAGAACGGCAACAATCACCACGCCCGACGAAAGCAAATTTATCAAGCATGATCTGTGCATTTATTTATAATTTTTATAATTAACAATAAAACGCTTTGTAAAAATTTGAGGTATTATTTCCAATGTAGATAAATGTAAAATACATAATATTAGCTGTTAGATTTAATCATTCTTACAAACTTAATTCCCAAAATTGTCTTCAAACGAATAGTCAAAATAGAACACCCTCTTAAATTGTGACAACTTTTCACGCGACATTGTGACTTTTAACATAAAAGCACGAATATCACGAATATGTTTGTGTACATCACGCAAACATGTGACTGATGTGGCCCTATCACGGCCATTACACATTATGTGATCGTTTTATTCCTACGTTGCACTATGTAATACATAGGTTTTGGAATTAATTTTTATGCATGATATAAAGAAGAGTCAGCGATCTAACATTAAATATAAATATTTGTGGTCTCTACTTTACATTAATTTTTATAATACTACATTACGTTATGTTCGAAACCTAAAGCAGGGAGCAGAGATTCTTGCATAAGTCCGACGATAGATATTTTAAGTCTTAAGCCGTAAAGAAATTGAATAATTGTAGTCAAATGCGAGGAGAATAATTAATTGTGATTCGTCCACTTCTTATAGCTTAAAAATCTATTAGATCCGTACTAATGCATAACATAGGTATAAAAAATTTAACCAATCAGAGTTTTTTATTTTATAAGGAAAAGAAGAAAACGCTGAACTTCGATTGGTACATTTTTTATGCATTACATGTTATGCATTATACAAGAGTCTGTGCTCCCTGTCTTATAAGCTTTCTACAATAAATCATTACCTAAGTTTTAAGTCTTAAACTATAAGAAATGAACCAATCATCGATTATTCTTCTCATATTCTATTGTAATTAGTTAATTTCTTATGATTTAAAACTTAATACTGAGGTAATAGCTTATATAGAAAACCCATTAAAGTTTGAAGTTCGATCGCGATAAAAAAAATTTTTTCTCTTGCAGCTAAGAAAAAAGGATCCGCCACATCCGATTAGAGTGGCGAAGACGATCGACGTGATAGCCAGGATCACTTTTCCAGTCGCCTATTTCATGTTCCTCACTTTCTTCTTCATTCACTATAAGGGCACTTCATAGAATATACAACAATCTCCGAGAAGTCTCCTATCACTGGTATGAGCAACAATGAAACTTTGCAATAGATGACGTTCATGTCATAGAAACCAAATCTACAGATTCGAATCTTCTCTTAAAATTGAAAATGTTTTCAAATAAATAAAGACATAATCATTTGTGTCACAATAAAACAATTATCTGATTTTTTTTGGTAAAGATAAGAATAACAACACATAATACAAATAAGTATATAGATTCAAAATTTCTGAATCATAAATATTACTTAACTGTAATGAACGAAATCAAATTAGTTGCAATGGATAAATGAAACATTTGAAGTATAAAAATATTTTTTTCTGAAGGGAAAAAGAATCACTAGCACAAGAATATGCAAAGATGCGACATAAAAGAAAAGGATACCAACGATGGATCGTCTCCAACCATTCTTCGTCTCCTTTCACGTGTGATAGTTCTTGGATGCACTCTTCTATGAAGGAAGTAGCTGATTACGATTGCTTCGCGAGCAACAACTATATACATTTATCTTCATTATTCTTTTCTCTTTCTTACATCTGATAATAGAATATGTCATCAGCGAATGCTTTGGTCAAGCAGAAAGAATGACGCTTAGCTTAGTTAACGATGTGATCAAACGTATTATAATGTAAGATATATTGTAATATCATTACAGACGAACCTCTGTATTCTTAACACTTTTAACTTTTAACTTTTACATTCTTATATGATATGTTTCAAGATGCCCTAAGTACTAAAAATCTATAATTTCCGTGCTGTAGGCTTTCATTACTATCAATACATTTCAGAATGTACTCTTATTTTTCTTCTATTTATTTTCATGTATTTTAATATTTTTGTTTGCATCGTTTCAACATTCATATATTTGCTATATGATAATAAAATAGCGAAACTTCTTCTATCTGACACTAAATGGACTAATTATATTTAACTTATACAACCATAAATATCTAGCGACGGCACTTTTAAAAACTGGTTTAATTTTAAAGTGAGAGATTCGAATATATTCTCTTGAGTTGTTATATATTCTCTTGAGTTGTTATATGATAAATTAAAAGGAAATGAAAAAAACATAAAAATATGAAAATTAAGTATAAAAATAATAATCTTTTTAGTGGAAAGATATTGTCAATGATCTCGGGACAGCGGTTGTAAAGTAAAAAAATACTTAAAAAAAGAAAATTTTTACACTTTAACACGTTTAACATAGATCTTATGAATTGCATATTTCAAATAGATTCACTAAATGTGTAATTAACATTTTTTGTAATAGCGAATTCGATTGGATGCACTTAGTGCGCATTGATGCATATTAAAGCTGTCATACACAAATTGACGCAAATATATGTATTTAATTTAATATAAACATAAAAACGAATGAAAAATTCAACACATCTTATTACTATTAAATAAAATCTTATTACTATTAAATAAAAAATTAAATAAAATACTATTAAATAAAATTTCTATTTTATTCGAAATATTTGCATTTTATTAGATAAAACGATTTTAATATACAATAGTGCACACTAGTGCACTATTGTATACTTTATCTATTTTAATAATATATACACTAGTACGTCCAAATTCATCAAATTCACTATAAGAAAATTAATTATAAGAACAAATGATTGAGCCAAAAAGGTTGCATTGAGCAATAATATACTCAAATAGTAAAATCCATTAAATACTTTTTAAAAGGTATTGCTTTTTATTATAGTAGAATACCAGAAATTTGTTAAATTATTATTAATAAAATACCAGAATTTATTAAATTTTATTAGTAGAATATCAAAAATACAACAAAGGAACCTGCTAACACAATATAATAGAACTACAAAAACAGAATTTAAAGAAATAGAAATAAAATATTATTTCATAATCATTTGAATGATATATTCTATTTAAATTAATATTGATGTACTATTGCTTCTATTTTCTTTTGTAAATTGTGTAGTTTAAATAATAGATATAGTATTGAGAATATTAAATCGCTTTATATGTTTGTAATCTCCTAGAACTGTTTTATTTATATTTTATTTTTCTTCCTTATTTCTCTCATGATACAATTTTACGTTAAACATATAATTGGAGTGCAGCATAAATCAATACTCTTGTTAGTAAAATTAACTTTTATATAGTATCGTATTATTTATGTCAAAATTGAAGGCACTTCCGTACATAGATCTTATATACATGGATGTACTTTTTTCATTAGATAAAAAGAGATACTAAATGCGTATTTTCTATCCTTCGTTACACCAAACAACACATATGCTCGAAATGACATATAAGAAATGATCAACCATTTCAAATATATCATTACGCATTAACATTGTAACCGATAGATTATAACTGACGAAGTTTTGCAATAATGAGGAAATAAGACGATGTAATATATTGGAGCTATGTAGTGTATATTGGAGAAAGAACGACAATATTTCCTTTCATTCGTAAGTACTTAATGAACGATTCAAAATGTAATAAAATAATTGAAGTTTACATATTTATATGACATTACGTCCGAGTTTACACAATAATCTCATTCTCATAAAAGAATAGAAGATATAAGTTGTTTTCCATTTACATCAATTCTCAGATGATTCTCACTTGTGTCATAACTCAGTTGAATGCACGTTCCTTTTACATTCTGATAAGTGAGATTCAATTGAGTTTTTAACTATAATCTGCACAAGATCAAGATCGTGTGCTTTAGTGAGTCTCATAAATTCACTTCAAAGTGAGGTTATAAACCTATGTTGACATAACTTTTTATCAAAGTAAGCAAGTAGTGATGTCAACTCTTACTCTACAAGGATACAATTTGGTATCTTATCCATACAAACGGAAGCAGTAGAATTCGACCTTTTTTCACCCATTCAGGATTCAAAAAATCTCTAAAAATTCAGCAACATACTTTCAACTTTCTAGAATAAATATTGTATTTCATTTTCAAAAAATAATAAAATGTAGTATAATTTATAATTACCGAAAGACTCAAAAAAACTTGCACGAACAGGAATCGCTCGAGTCACTAGTGACCCGTCTTGTAAGATAAGGATTAATCTGAGTATAAAATACTCAGCTCACTTCAGTTTCACTTGTGTGTAAATGGAAAGCAACTATTATATATATTTACTCGCTCTGTTAACTTGAATCCTTGATTATAAGCAAAGCGTATCCATATTTATAAGATCTATGCTTCTGCATTTACAGGAAACTACTCTCTTCTCCCAAAACTCGCACTACATATTTGTGTTTTGTGAAATAGCATAAAGTATACATTAATTAAATCAACAAAAGACGTTTTACTTGAAATAAAAGAATTCTTTAAATTCTCATTATATACATATATTTCTCTACTAACGCTAAATATTCCTAAAATATTCATTTTAAAAATGCCCCAAAAAAAAAGAGAGAGAGTTTGAAGAATATTCTGGAATATCCCAAAATATTTATTATATTGGAATATAACAGCAATATTCAAATATTTATATCGGTTACAAATTCTACAGGATGTTTCCTTTAACTTGTTCTCATTCTCTTTAAAATATCTCCATTGTTTTTGAGATACAAGAAAATATCACAGAGGATCTTGTACGACTCGAAGGGGCCACATATTATAATAAGCAAAAAAGTTTTCTCAAGATCATATTTTTTGAAACTTTAAGATCACCTCACTTTTTTAAATGGAATCGTATAATTTTTTTTTACAAAATATGATTCCTATAATTATTCTGCATGTAAAAGTATTAAGATAGTGATAGCAAAAAACCAATAGTATACGAGATGCTTTATTCTGGCAAATACAGAATTAGGTATTTAAGACAGCCTATAATAATTCACTTGTTTTTAACAATAGAAGGAAAAGTTGCAAGATTTCAAGGGGAACATATTTTGGTCATATTGTCTTTCTTCTAAGTGAAGGCGGTAAAAAAATATGAAAATTACCTCCATTTTTTTAAACAGAATTATATGATTTTTTTTACACAATATGGTTTCTTTAATTATTCTGCATATAAAAATATTAAAGTAATGATATCAAAAAACTAATAGTTTATGAGATATTTTATACTTTATTCTGTCATATGTTGCATAAATTAATAAATAACTCGTAAACTATTGATTTTTTTTATAATTGTACCTTAATACTTTTATGAACAGAATAATGAAATGAATTAATTAGTGGAAAGAAAACACAATTGCTTTAAAAAATATGTACGCAAAATGGATAATTTTTTAAATAAACAACTATATATATATTTTTTTTCCACTAATTGATTCATCTTATTATTCTATTCATAAAAGTATTAAGATACGAGTGTCAAAAAATTAATAGTTTACGAGGTATTTAATATTTTATATCAATATGTAACAGAATAAAGCAAAAATATCTCGCAAGCTATTGATTTTTTGATATCACTACCTTAATACTACTTTTATGTGCAAAATAATTAGAAGAACCATATATTGTGTAAAAAAAATCATACAATTTCTTTTAAAAAAGTAGAGATGACTTTGAAATCTCAAAAAATATGACTTTGAGAAAAATTTTTTGTTCATCATAATACAATATGTGTCCTTTTAAATCAAACAAGATCATCTGTATTTTCTTGTATCATCAAAAATAACGGAAACATTTTAAATGATCAAATTACAAGAAACATCCTATATATTGTTACATATTGTATTTCAACAATGTTCTATATAATACTTTTTTTAGGCTTTCTCGGATATTATCTTCAAAGATATCAGAAGGTTTGCAGATTATCGCCGTGTATTTATCCATTGCTAATGCAAACGTTTCGTGAACTTTGTCATTCACTTCTTCAGGGCGAGGAGCGCACTGATATTGAGCTGATGCTCCCTTTATAGATGCTGTAGAGGGAGACAGGAGGTATGTTAAGGAAGGAGGCGATTTTCCTTGGCTCGAAAAATTTCTGAACAAGTATAGAGAGGCTCTAAAAATACAGAAACATCCAGACAATTTGAACAGAGACTCAGATTATAATGTAAGTAGGATATGGAAGACTGTTCTCTTGACAAGATAAGGAAATCTCCTTCTTCCCTTTCTCAACATGCTCTCACCTACCTCTATAGCATCTAAATAAAAAGAATTCTCCGGAGGAGCAACTCATTGTCAGTATCAGTGTGCTCTTCGCCCTGATGAAGTGAACGGCAAAGTTCACGAAACGTTAGCATTATTAGCAATATTCTGTGCATATTCCGCAAAATTTTAATTATTCTAGAAATTCCCTGAATCACTTTATAATCAACTTTATGTCTAAACTTTATGTAGTAAACATACCCAGTAAACATTAAGTTGTTTTTAAGATTAAAAGACATCATAAAATTCTACGAGATGTCCGAAAAAATTATACTAAAAGACCTCTTTAAGTTTTTAAGACGTCTTATGTCTGTCTTTTAGAAACCTTATTATTATTATAGTTTTTTTAGACATCCTACCCTTATAGAAAAGTACTACTGAGTACTTAGAATATTTGAGGCACTACTGTACTATAGCACTACAGCATTACTGTATTCTGCAAGCGGCATAGTACACAGTATCGCCGTGAGATGGATTCGTTTTCCAAAAGGAGAAAATGACGCGGCTCTATAAAGAGGCATATGTAAACGAAATCCATCACTTACTCTTAGTTCGATTAGAATGTGCTTGTAGAGTCTCTAAAAGTGCTTTTTTTAAAATAGTTATTAATAGTTTCTGTGATGCATACTCGTTTCCTGCATTTTTTCGAAACACGGATATGTAGAAGATCTTAGCATCACTCAGCATTACTACAGTAGTGCAGTAGTGCTGTAGTACTGTAGTACATACAATAATACCTCAAAATACTCATAATACCTCAAATACTCCTAGTACTCAGTAGTATTTTTCTATAAGACATCTTTTAGGCATTCTATATGACATTTTTAAATGTCTTTTAGTCCTCACTTTAGACCTTCTCAGGTATCTAAATCTGCCAAGATCATATATTCTCAGACAACATTTTTACGTCTTAAAGACGTTCTAAAATCACATTTTAAAACGTCTTAAAATTATCAGAAAAACGTCATATATGACGCTTTTGATGATATCTTTCAAATATATTTAGACATTTTAAATTTAGACGTCTTTTAGACATTTTTTAGGACATTTGCGCTGCCTTTTAGACACCTTAAAAACAGTATTCCGATGTATTACAAGACATTTGCAATCTTTTTTAATGAATAATCACCGTGATCATATTGGAATTGTGACATCAGCAGCGAGAAATGACACGTTAATTTATGTTACGTAAATAAACACAATTTGGGTAAATAACGCTTTAAAACACTTCTAAAAATCAATTAAAACTGTCCTTTCCTCCCTTAACAGTCAGTAAATGGTCGTAAAAGTACGTAACTTGAACTTCTATCGGACTTTATCCGGGCAGAAAACATACAGGTCTGACAGCTATTGAAACAAGTGAAAAATACTTTTACGTATAAAATTCCATGACAATTTTAATTTTCATTCATTTTTATGACTTTGATAAGTACGAAATAAATCACATTTTCACACTAAGCACATAATAACGAAATGACACGTAATATAAAATTTCATCATCAAAATAAATATCACTTTTCACATCTATTATATAGTTCAGCTTTTTATCGTGGCGAGGCGCTGTAACAGTATCAGTGCTAGAGTCATATAATAAGAGTCGAGGCAACAACCATTCGTCCTCGGAAGTGGTTATCACCATGTCTGGGATCGTGTGATGTGTTAGTGAAAACGTGAGTTTGTATACACACACACTATATACGTGTTAGTAAAACGCAAGTTGTGTAACGTACTCTGTTCGTGTGAGTTATATAAACGACATTCCAGCAATGGCGTCCTTCTGGTCTGTTGTCTTATTATAGTCTTATTATAGACTCTTATTATAGTCAATATTAGAATCCCTATAAGAGAGTCGCATCAATCTTGTACATATTTTCATTGGCTTTGAAGTAAACTGGCGAAATTAATCATCGATGCCATTGTATTGCCACTTTGAGCATCGTGAACGCGGTAATTTAGATTTTAAAAATTGTGAGAATAGAATTTACTAAATTATATAATATTGACAAATAGAATTTATGTTAAATTATAAAATATTGACAGACGTAGATCTGTTTTCTATGCTGAACTAGTTTTACACATTTGAACTGAAATAGTGATGATACGAAACAATAATGAAATAACACTTTCATTTAACAATACTTTTATTTTACAATAAAATGATCTTGCCATCATCAAACTGCTATATACTGATAATTTTAAACGTTCTTTTTGACAATTATATATTGGGAGTATAAATTAGTTCAATCCATTTTTTGTGTTCAAAAATGCATTTATTTCAAAACAAAATGAATGAACAGATCAATGAAAGTATTGTCCATCACTACTACTTTTTCTCATCTCTCAGGCAATTTTCGAATTTCATCTCGAAAAAATGACTCTCTTTGGAACTCTTTGAAGGCGATCCAATTTTGGAACTAATTTTCGATTTCTGCGAAAGAAGTGAACCGGTGACTTGCCAAATCGTGCATCCTTCGGAACAGCCAGTAATCAGAAGGAGCAATGTCCAGAGAATACTCGGCGGATGCGGTAAAACATCCCATTTGAGCGTTTCCAAATATTTTTTTACGACTTTAGCGACATGAGGCCGAACGTTGTCATGAAGAAGAATAATTTTATCTGTCTTTGCTCGTATTCCGGCCGTTTTTCTCGCAATGCACGACTCAAACGAATCAATTGTAGTCAATACCGCCCATAATAGAATCGCCAGGTTTCAGCAGCTCATAGTAAACAAGACCATTTTGGTCCTACCAGATACAGAGCATGATTTTCGAACCATGAATGTTCGGTCGTGGTATTGATGTTGAGGTCGATGGCAACGATTGACCGGGCTTAGCATAGTATTTTTTCTTCTTGGAGTTGTCATAGAATATCTACTTCTCATCTCTAGTCACAATCCGAAAAACTTTTCTCTCTGTTGTCTTTGAATCAGCTGTTTGCAAGTCTTCGAGTAATGCCTCTAATTCTTTGTCTTTTCTTCGAATTTTTTTGACTATCCAGAGCGAGGCTTGTCTTCAACGCTGAAATCTCCATCCTTGAAACGTCGAAACCATTCCCTACATTTATCAGTTGGAACAGTGTCACCATAAACTTCGATGGGCTTCAGCCGCACTTTTCTTCCAATTAAAGCAGAAAATCAAAATCTCCCGCAAATGCTGCTTGGTTAACACAAAATTCAACATTTCAAACACAGTAAAAATCAAGATTTTTGTATGAAACTAAATGCGATATAAACTGAATATTATTAGCAGATGTTTAATCTCTCTGAAACTGTCAAAATCAGCTGTCACTACGAATTTCATTCACAACAGCTGGAGCCATCTTTAGGGAAACGGACCGAACTAATTTATACTCCCAATAAATAGTTTTTCAATCCAAGAGCAATAAATTCATGATGGAACCAATAGATAGCGTCTATTAATTTAACAAAAACGCCGCTATCTCGTATAAGCAGAGGCGCCTATTTCATAATAGTGGGCTTTCCTCTGTATTTATAAACAATATGAAATCTCATAGGACGTGTAAAAAACATAATCTATAGAAACAAATGTCTTAAACGGTTTAACTGGATTTTAAGTGTTTGTATAATTCTGTGTAAATCTATATTTATATTTTTTTAATTTTATTTTTCTTCAATTATATGTGAATTAAAATTCAATTTTTATTTAAAAAGTAACTTATGTTAAAATTCAATAAATTGATGTTTTCTTTCTTTCTGGACATGAATTTAAATCCAAACCCAAATTCAGATCTAAATCTGAATATAGATTTGGATCCACAGATTCAGATCCGCGGATCCGAATAATTCGGACATTCAGATTACCCAAATAATACAATTTGGAATTTTAAAATCAGAATCGATTTCGGATATCCGAATATTTAGAAGCCTTTCTTCTTCTTCTTCTTCTTCTTGGCGAATGGCCAAGAAGCATCCAAAAATGGAATTAGGTCCCTGAGGATCTGCGTAGAATTAAACAAATAAAAAATTGGAATGCAATGCACTTCAAACCGAGCAAAAGATGATGCAATAAAAGCAAAAACTCTGGAAGACTCCCTCTAGACTGGGCATCTGCGATTACGACGCTTCGGTGTCGGATGCGCATCCAGACAAATAAAGGGACTGTCAGTGGTGTAATACAATTGCACAGTCGAAGCCGGCTACTTTTTCAAAAAATGGTTGAGGTGATGCAACACCCAAAGCAGGGCGAGACAAACGTCCGACCAGTTCGAGTGCTGAACAGGAACTACGTAGTACAGAATTTAGAATCTTTCTTTAATAGAGTCCCTGTTAGATGCCATTTTACTTCAGATTGACGCAACTCTCTTATAGACATTCTAATCAGTGGCATCATTCAATGGCCTGGCGTAATCAGTCATACACCAAGCATGAGCCTATGTTCGCCTTCCGGCGCATTGAGAGCGAACGAGATAGCGAGAGAATGTCCTTCTAGTCACTTGTTTCAAGCGACCGAAATGCTTTCTCGACAATCTCGGCCGCTCAACGGTGTGCATCAATAAGGGACGAGAGGCATTCTAACATACGTTCTTAAAAAATTCGGAAATATTTCGAAAACGAAGCATTTTTAAGAAAAATATTTCAGACACAAATTGTAAAATTTAAAATGATTATTTACTGATCTGATCAATTTGACCTCGAGTCATATTGGCATTGCCAATATCAGATCAAGATTATATTGATTTTTTAAACGGAACACTCTATTTTTTATTCCAGAATGTAATAGCCCGTCAAGAGTTTTTCAAAACTGTAATAAAGTTATTTTTTATTAAGTACTTCTCATGTTATAAGGCTTGAAAGTTACAATACCGCCGGCATCAGCATTACGCAAGGTGTCTGGCCGATTGTTAAAATGTTGAATGTTGTTCATGATCATGTCCTAAATAATATTTGTTAAGCTCATAATTATTGGAGATTGTTTCTCTTATTTTCATTTTTGCACTGAAAATTCATTTTTATGTAAAAATGAATCTAGTTTATATTTAAAGATTCAATAAACGTTGCTCATGTATTTTAACTTTTACTTATTTTTGCTTAGCAATCTTGAGCTAGAAAATCTTACATATTTTAAAATAATTTTTTATTTGTCAATTGGAAAGCAAAATAAGTTTCTTTTCTACAGTCGATGTTTTAAAACTCCCATACGTGAATTATTTCAAAAGTTATATGAAAATATATTTGACCTAATATATGTTTATTACTACTTTGATTACTTATTTCAGAAAAAAACTACGAAAAATAAAAGAAAAAAGCGCAGGATTTGAATTTGATTTTTCAGCATTCTGATGTGAAATCTTACGATCTCACATAAACTTCCTGTTACTCGAGTCTATGAACGAGGTATATAATGCGCATGAAAAATCGTAAATTATTAAAAATCTCATAAATTTTTACGTTTTGATATGATTTTTATACTATTTTATACTATTCTAAATTAATGGGAGAAGTATACTATTATTACAATTTATTAAAATTTATATCTTATTTAGAATGCCATTATCCTTTATTATTGACACATGAATGGTCAAGAAAACATTTTCGGTTTGAAACAAGCGATTAGAGCGAGAAGAACGTTTTCTCATTATCTTTTCTCCTTTGCGCCTTCTATTGGATTTTCGATTCACTACAGTGAATCATAATACCTAGATTCAGTGGATAAGTGTAGCACATCTCCTCGATAGTAGTATCCTAGATGTAATAGAGAAGCGCAACCGAGCATATTTAAAGGTTATAATTAATCATGTGAAGAAAAAATGACGACCTGCGCTTACATCTGTCATTCTGCAAGTACGGAATGCGATTCCTATAACAGTAGTGTTCTGCTGACTACAAATACTGATTCTCTTTGGAGACTACAGTATACATATCAAGATTTAAAAATATTAAATGATACTTATCGAAATTAGAAGACTATTCGTAGAAAAAATTCCAGCGAAATCAATTAGAAATCGAGACAACGGTTGTTATATCTAGGAGTTCTCTGTTATATCTAGGAATCTACTCGAGAGTAAAAGATTCTACTTCTTTTCTTTTCTTCTTACATTCAATCTAATATATGTTCTTCGACCTAATCGATCAGTCAAAAAGTCTCGCAGATATGAGACTATATACATACACATACCCGTGCCTATACATTATGGGCGGAATAGTGGCCCCCCCCCCCTAGGCTACTCAACTCTACATATGAATTATATACATATGATTTTAATTCATAACTTTAATTTTGTTTACAAATTTAACATACATTTAACAATGTTATTATTTAAGCAAGCAAAAACGCTACATCTCAAATAACAAAACGTTCCTTGGCATAAGAAAAGAAATAGATGCTTAGCACAAGTTTCTCTTTAATTGCCATCGTGTTGCTCACCAGGGCAATTATAATTTCGTTTAGGTCAACCTAGAGGCATTATACAGACAATGATTGTTTTCACAAACGAGCAGAAATGCTGTAACAAACTTATTCCCATAAATGTTATTACAATCTGTTGAAAATCATTTTTATAAAATATTTAATCCATTTTTGTCAATCGAATGGAAATGAAATGTCATCGAGTAATACGGTACCGTCACGATATTGTCGAATTAAATTTCTCGATTTTAAAAAAACAACATAGAATAGAATAAAAGAGCAGCAGAAGATTTTTCAGTTGTGTTCTAATAAAATAATTTTTTGAATTAACCCAATGAGAAGTGATAATGGAATCGACATCGATTTCATTGTCATTTCTCACTGGGAAATGAAAGGTATAATATTTTTTTTTGAAATGTTTACCGAGTAAATGAAATCTCCTAATACTTTAATATATATTTTGTTCTGCATTGTAATTTTATTCAAGTAACTTATATTTGTCAATCAAATGAGTAAAGTGTCTAAAATCAACTCATAAGTCACTTTCTGAAAGTCTCTTTATGAAATATCTTAAAGATATTCTTAAAGAACTCTTAAAGATATTTTAACGTTCTCTTTTCGAATCGATTTTAAACAGAAAAGCATTGTTAGAGGTTAACCCTTTTTACAACAGTTTCTTTTATATTACTGTCAAATTGCTAGCAAATTTTATGTAGAATTACTTTCATCATGTTGCCGTGCAATTATCCTAACTTATAAAATCTTATGAAACTTATAAAAAAGAAGAGGAAAATTGTTTCCCTCTGGTTGTACATAAGCGTTTATGGTATAAATTCAATATCATAAGTAAAATCGGAAGTCGCTTTTTTCAAAAAAGATGGCAACTGAGGCGACGCAATTTGAATCAAATTTATAGCAACATGCGGGAAACTTGTTATCTGGGAGGAAAGAAAATCTTAAATTCAATCAAATCTGTATAAAATTCGTTTCTGAAATCCAGGAATTTTTCGCCAAAAAATATGATTTAGATCCTGTATTTCAAAACCGTAGCTGCAAGAAGGAGACTCAATTTATAATACTTTAATCCTATATAGAAAAGCATTAGTATAAGTATATCCCATTTTATTATTCTAATAATTCTGTATAGAGTCTCTCTATCAATTTTACAGTTACGTAAAAATAAAAAAATCAATTTCAAATAAGAGATCTATATTGAGCCGTATTTAAATTCAGATTGTCCACAAATCTATTCTGAATTTCTCATAAACCATCCCATGATTAGCAATAACTTGTTTAGAGTCAATACCTTATTATTTAAACATACATTTCTGGAAGCGTCCTTAGTCGCTTTAGCCGCAATTTCGTTTCCCCGAATATGCAGGGCCCCGAATATGCAGGGCACCAGGTCGGCCCTGAGCAAATTTTCGTGACTATCAATGGAGTCCTAAGGGCGGAGATAATTGAAAAACAATAACATTAGCAACAATTAAAAATATACAATTCTTAACATAAATATTTCGATAATTTATTATTAAATTCGTGATTTTTTTATTTTATAAATGCTGTATAAATAACTACGTATACTTTTAATGCTATCTAATATCTTATATATTACTAAAAAATTATAATTTTTTCTCTGCAATTATCATTTCTATTGATAATCAAACTCGGATAATAACATTGAAATCATAATTTTAAATAAAAATCGAGCATTATTAAGTTTTGAACGTATATACATAGCTATAAAACTAATAAATCATAAAATTAATACTGTATTATCAGTTTCTTACTTTTAATCATTTAAATTTTAACAATTTCACGCGAACTCCATAAGTGCTGATCATCTTTAATAGTATCTCGTCGGTACTTTAATTTAGATGCTCTAAGCAATTTGAATCTTTAAATCAATTAATTGGACTCTCTCTCTCGCTATCTCGTTCGCTCTCAGCGCGCCGATGGTAAACACGCAAATGAGCGTTGTGTATGTGGCTACCGGTTTCGCCAAGCCGCAATCTGTGTCACCACTATCAATCTTGGCTGAGTATTAGGAGATTTTAAAGGCCTTAGCAGAAAACTGATTTATAATATATCTGACAGTGTTAGTTATGACTTAAGTCTTATGTTAGTAAGTCTAGATCAACAATGAGTGTTTTAAGCTTTAAGTCATAAGAAATTGACCAATTACAGTCGAATATGAGGAGAATAATTGATTCTGATTCGTCCATTTCTTATGGCTTAAGGTTTAAAAACCTATTGTAGATCTGGAGTAAGGCTCTAAGACCCCTTGTATTTATACACTTTTAGCCCGGATCTACAGTAGGTTTTTAAGTCATAAGAAATGAACGAATCATAGTCAATTATTATTATTCTCCTCGTATTCGACTGTAATTGTAAATAATCAATTTTTTACGACTTAAAGTTTTTAAATGTAAGAACGAACTATAAAATTTTGCAAGAAAAGATTCAATACAACTTCACAACGCGAAACAGGTATTCATAGTCGGTATTCATAGTCAATTCTTACATTTAAGACTGTCTTAAGTACAATCTTAAAATGTCGTAAGTCAATCTGAAGACTGTATTAATATCTTAAAACATTATATTTAAAACCGTTTTAAAATAAAAATATGAATACTGTTTAGTCTCATGTTTAGCGGTTTAGCTTCTTCCTTATAAACAGTCCTAGACAGAGAAGGCAGAAATTTAGAAAGAAAGACTGTCCAACTGTACATATCATGTTATCTATTCCATCATGAACATGATGATATGCGTACTCCCTCCTTTCTCTCTCTCTCTTTCTCTCTCTCTCTCTCTCTCGCTTCCCCTCCCTCCCTCCTTCCCTCTCTCCCTTCAACCTCTCCCTCTTCTCCCTCTCTCTCCTCTCTTCCCCTCTCTCTCCTCTCTGCCCCTCTCTCTCTTCTCTTCCCCTCTCTCTCTCTCTCTC